>Ga0193755_1000038_pt1 | contig 33411 bp, 32 predicted proteins | sample H1a2metaG_FD_144921 | JGI IMG/M metagenome (GOLD analysis project Ga0193755, IMG submission 144921) | Soil microbial communities from a riparian zone of the East river system, Colorado, United States - H1a2 | ecosystem: Environmental > Terrestrial > Soil > Riparian zone | place: USA: East River...
ACCGCGCCCGCGGCAAAGAGCGCACGCCGCTGCCGCACTACATTCTGCGCGACTTTCCCGCCGCCGTCGTGCAATCGTGGCGCTACGTGCTCCTCGCCTTCCTGTTGTTCTCGGTTCCCGCCGTCGTCGGCTACGTCATGATCCGCGAGCGGCCCGAGCTGGGGGAGGAGCTGATGCCGGGCATGGTCGCCCGCGCCGAGGCGGCGGCGGAGAACCAGGCGGAAGGCCGCGGGTACGCCGAGACCAGCAAGGAAGATCGACCGCAAACCGCGGCGTGGATCATCACGAACAACATCACCGTCTCATTCGGGACGTTCGTGGGTGGTTTGACGGGCGGCCTGCTGACTGCCTGGCTCTTGTTCACCAATGGCATGATGCTGGGACTCGTCCTGGGGCTGTTCAAGAACTACCAGGCGATGAACTACCTGCTGACCTTCGTGCTGGGCCACGGCGTGCTCGAGCTCACCGCGATCTTCATCTCGGCGGGGGCCGGCTTCCGACTGGCCAAAGCGATCATCGCGCCGGGCGACCGCACGCGCCGAGATGCGCTCGTCGTGGAAGGACGGATCGCGGCGCGGATGATCGGCGCGGTCGTGACGCTGCTCGCGATTGCCGGCACGATCGAAGGCCTGCTGTCTACGTCGGCCGCGCCCGCGATTTGGAAGTACGGCGTAAGCGCGGCGACGGCCACGCTGCTCGTGCTGTATCTCGCCAACGGGTACGCCTACATCAATTCTGCAAGGCCCCCTGCAGGATCCAGTTTCGGATGATGTTGATCGTCGCGTTGGACAGGCAGCCGCTGCCGCTGCACCCCAGCGGCATCCGCGCGCCGGTGCCCCCCACCGTGTTCTGCGTCCCCTGAATCTTGTGCACGAGATAGGATGAATCCGGCATGAACGGACGTACGCGTTTCATGGCCGGTACCTGCGAAGCGTTCTGATCCACGATGCTGGCGTATGACGATCCGGTGGTGAGGTCCAAGCCCGCGGCGGATGGATGGCAGCTGGTGCAGGGCGGCGTGCTGGTGTTGAAGATGGTCTGAACGTCCGTCGCAAAACTGATGGGCGACGAGCTCACGTTCACCACGCGTGTCGCGGACGCCGGCCCGGCAGTCGCCGTGATCGTGGCCGCTCCGGTCAGGGCGAACGTGGTGATCACCGTCGAATCGAGCGTTGCCGCGGCCGCCGGACTCGTCCGTGCGGAATCGCTCGACGTCCAGACGACGCTGTCCTCGAGTGCGGGATGGTCGAGCGAATCGAAGACCGCGGCGAAGAATGGCGCCGATTGGTTGATCCGCATCGTCACATCGGGTGTGCCGAAGTTCGCCGGCGAGATCTGCACCGTTTTCGGAACCTGATTCACCGTGACCGGGGTCGAGGCGACCACGCCGGCGATCGCCTGCGCCTGAATCGATACGGTGCCATTGCCCACGGCCGTCACGGTCGTCGTATGGGCCGTCACCGGGTTTACCGAGACCACGCCCGCCGACAGGACGCTCCAGTTACAGACGTGGTTCGGAATCGCGTCCCCCGCCGAATCGACCGCGATACAGGTCGCCTGCACGCTGCGGCCGAATGCTCGCAGCGTGCTGAACGAAGCCGGCGTGATCGCGACGCTGGCCGGCACCTGCTGCACCGTCGCCGTCAGGGAGTCGGACACGCCGTCGGCCGTGCCGACGATGATCGTCGTCCCGTAGCCGACTGCAGCGACGATCGCCTTATGAATGCCGCTATCGGCAACGGTCACGATTCCGGTATTGCGCGACACCCAGGTGACCGGGACACCCGGCACCGAGCTGTTCAGGCCATCGCGCACGTCGGCGCTCACGATGAGGGTATCGTTGCGCGAGGTCATCGCGATGTCGAATGGTTGAAAGACGATCCGGCCGATGCGCGAACGAATGGGGAATGGGTCGCTCGTGACCGCCGCGCTCACCGGTGGGACCGCGGCGACCGTAATGCTCGCGCTGCCCAGCTGCAGCGCAGTCACGAGCCCCGTCTGCGAAACGCGAAGCCTCGTGCTATCGGAGGAAAACCAGACGAACGTCAGACCGGTCGTGACCGGACGGTTCCCGGCGAGCGCCGTGGCCGTCAGCTGGAGCGTGCCGTTGAGTCCAACCGTTGAATCGCCCGTGATCACAACCGAACTGAGCGAGGAGGGACCGGGGTCACTGCCGCATCCCGCGATTGCCAGTGCCGCGCCCAGCAGCAGACACACACGCTTCATGCGTTACGATGCTCCCGGAATCATGGTCCCGCTATCCCAGAGTGGCGGGAAGGACTCACCGCGTCCACTCGATCAGCGCACCGATACGTGGACCGAGGATCGAAACCCGTTTGTCGGGGGACTGCAGCGCACCGAACGCGAACTGGGCCTGTAGCACGCCCGTTGCCCGATCGCTCAGCCGATACCGCAGGTCACTGCCGGTCCGGAACAGATAGCCCAGCAGCTCCATCTTTGCGCCCGGACCGGTCAGCTCGTGACGGAATTCAAAGAGGGGAACGAGCGTGGCCTTTGTATTGAGCGGTCGCTCGAGGCGCGCGCCCAGGGCCAGGACATTGCCGCGCGGGACAGGCAAGGTGCTGGGGCGCGCGCGAAAGCGCCGCATTTCCCACCCGTAGAGGGAGAGCTGAGACCGGCCGAGCGGCAGGCTCGTCGTCCCGTACGCGAGGATCCGGTCTCCGATCGTGCTCTCCGTGCCGCCCTCGATCCCGTTCTCGCCGGTCGTCGTGTAGACGAGGGCGCCGCGGAAATACTTCCCTCCCCCGAACGGTCCTTCGATTCCGAAGCGCGCGCGAATCTCGCCGCCCGGCGTCAGCGTGCCGCCTCCCCTGAGCGGAGTGTAGCTCGCGCCGTAGCGATAACTCGCTCCCGCACCAATCGCCCAATCAGAACCCATCTTGAACGCGGACGCAAATCCCGCCGACACGCCGCCGCCCGATCCGAAGTTCGGTGTCGTGAATCCGAGTAGATCGGTCGCGGTCGCACCGAAGAGCGGAACGGCGGTATCGGTGACAGCGGTGGCTCCCGTGGGAATCGTGCCGACGATATTGAAGACGACACGCCCGGGAACAACGCCAATCGTGGCGCGGAGATCGGTGTCGACCAGTCCGGAGTGATCGATCGTGTTGCCCCCGACGTCCGCCGATGCACGCGTGAATGCCGTCCCGACATCGATCGCCAGGCGATCTCCGAACCGCTGGGTGACACTGATCGGAATCGTGAATTCGCTGATCCGGCGGAAGCCGAGGCCCGAGCCGAAGCTGTACGATTCGAAAAACGCACCGGTGCGCGCGGTCGTTCCGGATTGCGCTGCCGCGGGGCATGGCGCAATCAGGCCGATCATTGCGACCAAAAAGAATTCCCGACGGCGGTTCATGGCAGCCTGAAAATGATCCTGATCACGCCGAAGGTTTGGACGACGTTCGTGACCCCCACGCTCTCTTGCGTCGGATGACTGAGGGTGCTGGTCAGGCCGTTCTGGCCGGTCACATCGGTGATCGTCTGAGAGACGTCCGTGGTGACCTGTTGCAGCGCGCCAACCGACGCGGGTTTCGCCGGCGCCGCGATCTGTGAGACCGCCTCAACCACGGTCACGACATCGCCGGGTGACGCCTGTACCGCCGGTGTCGCCTCGGCCGCTTGCTGATGCTCTCGGGCCGCCTGGAAGGACGGATCAGAACGCACCGCGGCGGCGAACGCGGTGGCCGCCGCGCGATAATCGCCCCGATCCATCGCGTCCAATCCCAGACTGTATGTCAGGAACGCCGCCAGGTTTTTGGGACCCTGCCGCATGATGCGCTGGCGCTCGGCGTCGGTGAGCTGAATGCCGAGCTCCGTCGCCAGGCCGAATACGAGCTGCTTCTCGAGATCGAGCAGCTGCTTGAATGTGCCGTTCGCCTGCGCGCCCGCGCGCACGTCGCCATCGCCCCGCACCACCGTCGCCGACATCCGGACCGGGCCGTTCTCCGTGATCGCCGCGACGCCCTGCACCATGCGTTCGGCGCGGAGCAAACGCCCGACCCGCGCGGCGGTGCTCGGATCGGCGCGCCCGCTTTGTCCCAGCTTGAGCTCGTCGAGCAGGGCGCTGACCTGAATGCGCTCCAGCAGCCGGAGACTCCGGATCATTGCCAGGTCGGACAGCAACAGCTCAGCCAAGCCGCGCGAGAGGGGCTGCAGGCTCGAGTCGCCCGCGATCGTCATCGGCAGCACGGCTATTGTCGAGGGCTCGGGGGCCAGACTGGTCAGCGTCGACTCGCGCGCCAGTGCGAGCTTCGCCGTCTGGGTCGCCTGCGTCCGGAGCACCAGCTGCGCCAGGGCACGGACCGCGGCGACGCCGCGTGCCTGCGGATACTTGTTGGCGAAGTCGGTATAGGTGGCGAAGGCGAGATCGTAGCGGCCGCCTTTTTCCTGGCAGCCGCCGACGACCATGGGGTCGAGGGCGTCTCCCGGCGCCAGCATCTGCCCGGCGTTTGCCACCACGACCGCGCTATCGCACTGCCCCGCCGCCATGAGAGCGGCAGCGAGCCGGAAGCGGATCTGGGCGTTTCGAGGTTGCTGTGTGGCCTGGGTTTTGAGGGTGGGGATTTCCGCGGGCGTAACGGATTTAGGCCGTGGCCCGCCTGCGCAGGCCACGACCAAACCGCTCAGACTCAAGAGCAGGGACCTGCGACCAACCAACGTCGGGGACTCCCGCCGAATGAAGGGGGGGTAAGCTACCGGTGTCTGACCGGAACCGCTATGACACGCGTCACCGGCAGCGTCATGCGGTGAGAGACGCGTCTAATAAGGAAGGCGATGCGCAGTCGGCGCGGTGGCCACCACGCCGTGGACGGGGCGAAGCGAGGGCGATGCCGCCGGCTCACTCTGGGCTTTGCAGCATCTGACGCATCTTGCGCGCCAGGTCCTCGATCTGCTTGAGCCCGGTCAGCGTCTCCTCGTCGTACTTCTCCGGCGCGAGGAGCAGCAACTGAGTCTCGGCGAGTATCGCCGATAGGGGATTGGAAAGGTCGTGGCGCAGCTTGGCCATCGCCTTCAGATCAGCCATCACAACAACGAGCGGTACAAGTCCCGCAGGTGGTGATCCCGCAGGTCGCGCACCGATTGCCACAGATCCTGCTCCGAGCTGGCGCAGAAGATCTCCGCGCTGGAGCGCTCCATCTCCGTTCCCTCGGCACCGAACATGATGCGGCCACGCCAGATACCGTCTTCGGTGCGGCGCAGAGAGAGTCGGATGTCTATGGGTTGTCCGTCAAAGCGAATCGGAGGCAGGTCGTGGACGACCGTATCGGTTGCAGCGGCTGGCGTGTATCGGGCAGGTTGGGCAGGCATGCCGATCCAGGGGCTGGTTTGAAACAACATTGTAAATGGCTAGGAGTTACGCAATGGCTATTGGCTATCGGCTCCAGTTAGAGGCCCAGTTGGCGACTCAACATCTCGAGGTCGTAGCCCTCCTTGCGGACGCGCAGGTCGTAGTAGAAGAGGGTGAAGACGCAGGAAATCACCGGATAGATGAGCAGCGACACACACGCAGCCAACACCGCCAGGACCTCGTCCAGTCCGCCCATAACCTCGCCCATGATTCCACCCAGCACTCCGGCGCCGAGGTACACGACGAGGATCAGACCGATCGAGACGACCCCCAGCGCCAGCGCCTTCCACTTGAAACCCTTCGTCAAGTCCCAGGACCGTCGCAGTGCCTCGCTGGCCGACCCCGCCTCCAGGGCGGCCGCTTCCGCGGCGACGGAGTAACCGCACGCCACGACAATCCCGGGGATGACGAGCGCCAATGTGGCCAGGACCGTCAGGAACCCGCTCATGATGTTCGCACCGAGAATCGTTCCGAACCTGCTGCCCGCGAAGCGCATCGCGTCGCCGAACAGGGGCGTCCGGCCGAGGTAGGCCTCCGACACGACGCGCACCGTCGCACCGGTCACGAGCACGCTCCCGACCAGTGTCAGCAACCGGTCCAGCAGGCTCAAGCCGGGACTCTGCGACCCGCCACCCGTCAGATCGATGTAGACATCCATTGCCGTCGGGATGCCCTCGCACACGACCGCGATGCCCAGCACGAGCGCAAAGTGGCGCCGCAGCAGGACGAGCGCGCCGTCCAGGATCTCACCGATGGAGAGGGGACGGAGTTGGTAAGTCACCATGGAGCCTCCCTTAGCTTGGTGCCGGCGCGAAGGTGAGCACGAAAAGCACGAGACTCGCCACGAGTAGCCAGAGCCGCGACTTGGGAAGGGGCCGGTACGCGTCCAGTACGGGGGGATGGCCGAACTGACCGCGGGAAAGAATCAGCACGACAAACGCCCACACGAACCAGCTCTTCGACAGGAACCCGAGCAGGAGGACGAGCACGAAAAAGAATCGGGCGACGTGCCGTTGGGCGCGGGGGAACGCGGCGTAGAGAATGTGCCCGCCATCGAGCTGGGCGATCGGCAACAGGTTGAGCATGGTGACGAGCATCCCCAACCACCCAGCGAATGCCATCGGGCTCAGCGCCACCGGTCCCGCGGTGTGCGTGAGCTGTCGGAGCAGCAGCGTCACAACCGAGTCCCCGAGCGCCCAGATCCCCCACCCGATCGTAACCTGCATTCCCGCCGCGACGGGCTCCGCCGGCGCATGGCTATGCGCGAGTCCAATCCAGAGCACGGGGAGCGCGACGAAGAAACCGGCGATCGGTCCCGCCGCGCCGATGTCGAGCAGTTGCCGGCGGTCGTTCAGAATCGTGCGGAGCCGAATGAACGCACCGAGCGTCCCGATTCCGATGGGCGGCGGAGGTCCCGGAAGGAAATGGGGCGGCGACACATTCACCTGGTACTGGCGCGCGGTCAGATAGTGACCCATCTCGTGACACAGGAGGATGGCGAGGAGTGGGAGCGAGAATGAAAACCCCGCTGCCCAGCCGCGAAAGAACGCGAGATCCCAGGCGGCCGGATTATAGAGCACGCCGAGATCAGGAGGGAGCGCGTTCGCGATCAGAGCGCCGGACATCGTGGTCAGGAAAAGCGTCGCCGCGAACAGCAACACGTGCAGCAGCCACGGTTCGCGCGGCTTGATGGTGGGTCGCGTGAGGACGAGATGACGCCCATCCCGCTCGCTGGACCAGTAGTAAGTCCCTGGCCATTGGCGGAGGGCCGCGGCGAGATCCGCCGAGGGTGCGGCGTGGGCCGGATCTACAAGTGCGTCAACAACTTCGCGGTCGTGGAGGGGAGTGGTGCGCCACGCCAGCAGAAACCTTGTGAGGGTCACTGCCGCGTACTATACTTGAGCGTTCGCACACCGCCAAAATCCCAAGTTTCCATTTTCAACCAGGACCAATCCCCATCCCGGGGTTCCCCCCGCCGTAGCGCCAAACGGAGCTGAAGCACACGTGGATATCGCCGAATTAAAGAGAAAGTCCGTCGCAGAACTACACGCGATGGCCGAGAGCCTGAACATCACCAACTACTCTGGGCTCCGCAAGCAGGATCTCATTTTCCGCATCGAGCAATCACTCCTCGATTCCGACACCGTTCTCCGCGGCGAGGGCGTGCTCGAAATCCTGCCGGAAGGCTACGGATTCCTCCGTAGCGCCGACTGGAACTACCTGTACGGTCCCGACGACATCTACGTCTCGCCGAGCCAGATCAAGCGGTTCGATCTCCGCACCGGCGACACGATCACGGGCCAGGTGCGGCCGCCGAAGGAAGGCGAGCGCTATCTCGCCCTGCTGAAAGTCGAAGTCGTCAACGGCGAAGAGCCCGAAAAAGCCAAGCACCGCGTCGCCTTCGACAACTTGCGGCCGCGCTATCCGGAACAGCAGCTCAAGTTGGAGCGGAAAGACGGCGACCTGTCCATGCGCGTGATGGACATTCTGTCGCCCATCGGTAAAGGCCAGCGCGGCCTGATCGTCTCGCCGCCCAAGGCCGGTAAGACCATCCTGATGCAGAAGCTCGCCAACTCCATCATCGAGAATCACCCTGAGGTTTACTTGATCGTGCTGCTGATCGACGAGCGGCCCGAAGAGGTGACCGATATGGAGGAGAACGTGAAGGGGCCGAACGTGGAGGTCGTGTCGTCCACGTTCGACGAGCCGGCGGACCGGCACGTGCAAGTGGCCGACATGGTGATCGAAAAGGCGAAGCGCCTGGTCGAGCACGGCAAGGACGTGGTGATCCTGCTCGACTCGATCACGCGCCTGGGCCGCGCCCACAACGTCGTGGTGCCGCATTCGGGCAAGATTCTGTCGGGCGGTGTCGACGCCAACGCCCTGCAGAAGCCCAAGCGGTTCTTCGGCGCGGCGCGCAACATCGAGGGCGGCGGTTCGCTCACGATTCTGGCCACCGCGCTGATCGATACGGGCTCGCGCATGGACGAGGTGATCTTCGAGGAGTTCAAGGGCACCGGCAACTCCGAAGTCATCCTCGACCGGCGCATCGCCGAGCGGCGGACGTTCCCGTCGATCGACGTGCAGCGCACGAGCACGCGGAAGGAAGAATTGCTCCTGACGAAGGAAGAGCTCAACAAGGTCTACCTCCTGCGGAACTTCCTGTCCGACATGCCGCCCGTGGAAGCAATCGAGTTCCTGCTCGAGCGGCTCAAGCGCACGAAAACGAACGCGGAGTTCTTCCAGACGATGTCGCAAGGGTGAAAGGCAGGCTGCTCGCAGTCGATTGGGGCGAGCGCCGGATCGGCCTCGCCCTCTCCGACGAAACGCAGACGCTCGCCCAACCGCTCACCACGCTTACCCGCCGCCCCGGGAAGCGATTCCCGATGGCGCAGCTGCTCGACCACATCACGCACAATCAAGTCGTAGGTATTATCGTCGGTCTACCGCTGGATGAAGCGGGGGCTGAAGGTGACGCCGCTCACGCCGCTCGGGAGGTCGCTGATGCTATCAAACGGCGCGTACCCGAGGGGCTGGAGGTGACCATGTGGGACGAGCGGATGACGACGGCGCGGGCACTGGCTGCCGTGCGCGAAATGGGTGGTTCGACGCGCGGCCGCAAAGCAGACGTCGATGCGATGGCTGCAGCGTTGCTGCTGCAGCACTATCTGGACGCGCGCAAGGGATCGGCGCTGTGAAGCGTGCGGCGCTGTTGTTGTGCCTCGCGGTTGCCTGCAGCAATCCGGATCCCGACAAATACCAGTCGGTCGCCGACCGGATCATGGTGATCATTCCGCGCGGCGCCACGTACTACCAGGCCCTCGATTCACTCGAGTCGCGGGGCGTAATCGAGAGCCGCGACTGGTTCAGCCTCTACGCGCGGATCCGTGGCCTGCCGTCCAACCTGAAAAGCGGCGTCTACACCTTCGACAAGGACGAAAGCTGGAGCAGCGTGGTCAGCACGCTGAAGAGCGGCCGCGGTCTCGAGGTCCGGTTCACCGTCACCGAAGGCATGATGGGATTCGAAGTCGCCGAGCGGGCGCGCTCCTGGCTGGGGGTGTCAAAGGACTCGTTCACCGCCGCGATGCGCGACACATCGCTGGAGCGCGAGCTCGGCATTCGCCCGAGTCCCGCGGGCGTCGACGGCTACATGTACCCGACGACCTACGTCGTCCCGATGCGGATGCGCGCGCGCGATCTCATGAAGGTCATGACGCACGAATTTATCGCGCGCTGGCAGCCCGAGTGGGACGGGCGACTCGGCGAGCTGAACATGACGCGGCACGAGATCATCACACTCGCGTCCATCATCGAAGCGGAAGTACGCTATCGGCCGGACCGGCCGTACGTCTCCGCGGTCTATCACAACCGGCTCAAGCGCGGCATGGCTTTGCAGGCCGACCCGACGATCATTTACGCGCACGGCCGCCGGATGCGGCGGGTGTGGGAGAAGCAGCTCCAGATTCGCTCGCCCTACAACACGTACCTGAATCCCGGGTTACCGCCGGGCCCCATCACGCAGCCCAGTGACTCGAGCATCATCGCAGCGCTGTATCCGGCGCCGGTCGGCTATTTCTACTTCGTCGCGCAGCCAGATGGGAAGCACATCTTCTCGGCGACGTACAATGATCATTTGGCGGCGATTAGACGCGTCAGACAGAGGCGCTAGGGGGCGGTAGGGGTTACTGAAGTGCCCTGTTCAGCTCTCGCGTCGCGGATTCCGGATCTTTCGAAGCAAGCACGGCCCCGATCACTGCAACACCCACCGCTCCAGCACCCTTGATGAGGCCAGCATTCGCAGCCGTGATACCGCCGATGCCGATCACCGGACAGCCTTCGGGCGCCAGGCGCGCGAGCGCGGCGAAGCCGTCCGGGCCGAGGGGCGCTCCGGCATCGCCTTTTGTAGGAGTGGCAAAACAAGGACCGACGCTCCAGTAGTCAGCGGTTGCCGGGGCGCGGGCCGCCTCCTCCGGCGACCCGACGGAGAGGCCGAGCAGAAACCCGGCGGGCAGGTGTGAGTGCAGGGCGTCGAGGGGCGGATCATCCCAGCCGAGGTGGGCGCCGGCGGCGCCAGCGGCGAGCGCGATATCCGCACGGTCATTGACCAGGACGGGAACCGTCAGGGCGTCTACCAGCGCGCGGGCCAACTCCAGAATCTCGGCCGGCACGCCATCTTTCCAGCGGACCTGAATCATCGTCGCGCCGCCCTGCACCGCGGCGCGACAGACCGCGACCGCATCCCGCCCCTTGAGGAGAACGGGATCGGTGATCACCATCAAGCGCAACTTATCGGCAAGCGACATGACCAAGATCCTGCGCGGCCTGCGTGGCGCGACCACGGCGACCGCCAATACGAGTGAGGCGATTCTCGAGGCGACGGAGGAGCTGCTCTCCGCGCTTCAGGAGGCGAACGGTTTCGCGCCGGAAGACGTCGAGAGCGCGATTTTCACGTCGTCCCCGGATCTCACCGCCGAGTATCCCGCGCGCGCCGCCCGCGGACTCGGCTGGACCGACGTGCCGCTGCTCGGGGCCGCGGAAGTCGCCGTGCCCACCGGCTTGCGGCGCTGCATCCGGGTGCTGTTGCATTTCTACACAGCCAAGCCACAGCAGGCGCTGAAACATATCTATCTGCGGGACGCGGCGAAGCTACGTCCGGACCGATGACGGTCAAAGTCACCGCCCGCGGCGCCGAGCGCTGGAAGCAAGGCCATCCATGGATCTATCGCAGCGACATCGCTGAAGAGCCCGATAAGAGGCCGGGCATCGTTCCCGTCACGGATCGCAAAGGCAAGTTCCTCGGCCAGGCGCTTTACTCGCCGAGCTCGGAGATCCGGCTGCGCCTCCTGACGCGTGGTGACGAGTCCATCGATGCAACGTGGTGGACCGCGCGCATCGCGGCAGCGGCGGCTCGCCGCAACGGCATCGCGGCCAGCGCGTGGCGCGTCGTGCACGCCGAAGCCGATGGCCTGCCGTCGCTCATCATCGACAAATACGGGGCGTGGATCGTCGCGCAGTTGCTGTCGGCGGGACTGGAGACCGCGCGGGCGGAGGTGCTCGGGGGAATCACGGCGGCGCTGGCTCCCGAAGGCATCCTGCTCCGCAACGACGCAGCGGTACGGCGTCATGAGGGATTGCCGGCGGAGGTCGTACTGGCCTCCGGCCAGGTCCCCGAGGTGGTGGAGGTTCTCGAGGATGGTCTGAAGTACCTCGCGGCACCTTGGTCAGGCCAGAAAACCGGTGCCTTTCTCGACCAGCGTGAGAATCGGGCGCTGGTCGGACAGCACACCCGTGCGGGCGGTCGCGCTCTCGATCTCTTCACATATCACGGCTCATTCGCGTTGCACCTCGCTCGGAAGGCCAAAGAGGTCGTGGCGGTCGACCAGAGTACCGAAGCGCTCGCACGTGGCGCCGAAAACGCCCGTCTCAATGGGATCGGCAACATCGACTGGCGCGAGGGGAATGCGTTCGACCTGGTCCGCGAGCTGGAGCGGCGGCGGGAGCAGTTCGACACGATCGTGGTCGATCCGCCGGCGTTCGCCAAGACGAAAGCCAATCTCGAGCGTGCCGTCGCCGGCTACAAAGAGATCAATCTCCGGGCGATGAAGATCCTGGCGCCGGATGGCGTGCTGTTCACGTCGTCTTGCTCGTACCACGTGAGCCGCGATGTTTTCAACGCAATGCTGGTCGATGCGGCCCGTGACTCCGGCCGCCGCATGCAGTTCATCGCGGCGACGGGCGCCGCCTCAGATCATCCCGAGCTGCTGAATGTGCCCGAGACCGGCTACTTGAAAGGCGTGTTGCTGCGCGCGGTGTAGGGGCGCAGCATGCTGCGCCCCCTACCTCGCCTCTTCAGGACCTCAGCCTGAGTATCCAATCCGCGATGGCGTTCGCTACATCAGGCATGATAGGCACTGTGGGATTCTGATAAGTCGGCATTTGGCCTACGAGCGTGGTGTCCGTTGTCCGCTTCAACACGTGATTCGCCAACGGCACGATGACGAGCTGCGCATCAGGCTTCGCACCATGCAGCCGCTCCGCATCGGCCACGGTCACCTGCAGGTCCCGACCTCCCTGCACGATCAGCACAGGCTGGTGGACCGCCCGAATCGCCGCCGGCGGATCGAACGATGAAAGTGACCTCATGAATGAGAGGTTGATCGGAACAAAGAGGGGTCCAAGCTGCGGCGGCACGTCCTTTGGTTGCTCACCACGCAGATACTGCGCCATGGCGGTGTCGTAGCGAACAATGGTCGCGCTGTCGAATTGGCGGGCGAGTTGCTCGCGGATCACAACGCTCAGCGGACGGCCCAGCCCGGATACGCTGATCACCGCGCTGACCGGTGGACCGGCCCGCGCCGCCATCAACGCGAGTGACGATCCTTCGCTGTGTCCCAACAACACCAGCTTCGAAAATCGTGAATCGTGCGCCAGCGATTCCGCCGCCGCACGCGCGTCGGCCGCGAAATCATCTAACGTCATTTTCGTCATGTCGAACGTGCCCTTGGTTCCCGGCATCCCCCGCTTGTCGTAGCGCAGCGACGCAATGCCGCGCTCGGCCAATTGCCAGGCGAGCTGCGCGTAGGAATTCGGCCGGATCCCCATCAGCGAATTGCCATTCCGATCTGTGGGGCCGGAGCCCGCGATGATCACGACGACGGGCACGCGCCCGGTCGCGCCACGCGGCATGACCAGCGTTCCTCCCAGCTCGAGGGCGCCGCTCCTGATCGTGTAGGGCGACTCCACCGCTACCGCTGGTGCGATGGTGTCGGCAGTCTGTACGCTCAGTGCGACGAGTATGAGGCTAAGGACGGTCATGTTTTTCCCGCTTCCAGAGGATGTACGACTGCACGATCGGAATCACCGACATGATGAGAATCGCCGCGATGAACAGGGGCAGGAACGCGCCGTGCGGGAGAAAGGCGCAGGCGGCGATGACCAATCCCCCGATCACCATCAACCATCCGCCGGTGCGGTGCGTCTTTCGCCAGACGGTGTCGCTGGAGAGAGTCCAGGGCGTGCGAATACCGACGAACCAGTTGGGCTCGACCCGCGTGAGATAGTTGCCGAGGAGGATGAAGAGCACGCCCACGCCGATCGGCATGAGCCGGTCGATCTTCACGGAGTAGCCGAGACCGGTCGCGATGATCATCCCGTGCCCGACGAGCATGAAGACGATCACGGCGTTGGCGAACAGCCAGTACGTGCCGATGAACTTCGAGTAGTTGTCGCCGCGCGGGTCCAGTTTGGGCAGCACGTTGAACAAACCCGTCATCACCAGGATGACGGCGGGCATGATGGAGACCGCCATGGCGCGGCTGGAGAACCCATCTGCCGTGCCGCGCAGATTCCAGTGCGTCGCGACGGTCGGCGGGAGTTGCGGGTAGGCCCAGATCGAGACAGTCACGGCCACCGCGGCAATCACGAGACCAAACCAGCGGCTACGCATGCTTTTCTCCTTCCCCGCCAAAGCGGGTCATGAAGTAGCGCACGACTTCCTGAAAGACGGTCGTATTGAGCCGGTAGCGGATGAACTGGCCTTCGCGCTCGGTGGCGACGAGGTCGGCCGCCTTGAGCACGCCGAGGTGGTGCGACACTGACGCGAACGCGATCGGGAACTGCTCGGCGATCTCCCCGGCCGTCCGATCCTTCTCGGTCAGCAGCTCGAGGATTTTGCGCCGGGTTGGGTCGGCGAGGGCTCGAAATAGCGAGTCGTCCATGGGGATAGATATTGATACAACTGTCTAAATATATCAAGTACGTTGACTAAATCGGCCCCCATCACAAGCTTGCACACCATGTCCGGCCCGGACAAAGCCCTGGATCGGTCTCGCGCCGTGCGCCGCGTGCTCGCGGGATTGCTCGTCGCGAACATCGCCGTTCTCGTCGCGAAAGCCACCATCGGCATGCTGGCTGGTTCGCTCGCCGTTATCGGCGACGCTGTGCACTCCTCCGTCGACGCTGCCTACAACGTCCTGGGGCTCGTCGTCGTCCGCGTTGCCGCACGAGAGCCCGACGAAGACCACCCGTACGGCCATGGCAAGTTCGAAACGCTGGGCGCGCTCGGGATTGTCGTATTTCTGTCGGTCACCTGCTTCGAGCTGGTGCGCAGCGCCATTGGTCATTTGTTGTCGGGCGGCCACGCGGTCCGCGTCAGCGATCTCGGCCTCGCGCTGCTCGCCGCGACGCTCCTGACCAACATTTTCGTGGCCTGGTACGAGAACGCCCGAGGCCACGAGTTGTCCAGCGAGCTGCTCATCGCCGACGCCGCCCACACGCGGACCGATGTCTTCATCACGGTCGGGGTGTTGATCGGAGTGCTGCTTTCCCGGCGCGGCGCCATGTGGGTCGATCCCGTCATCGCCATCGTGATCGCGCTCCTGATCGTGCGCGTGGCCTACCAGATTCTGGCGCGCGCCGTGCCCGTCCTCGTGGACGAGCGCGCGATTCCCGCGCCCACCATCCGGCAAGCGGCGCAAGCCGTCGCAGGGGTGAAGAGTGCGTACGGCATCCGCTCGCGCGGCGGTAACGCCGGCGTCCGCTACGCCGAAGTCACGATCGCCGTGGATCCGGCGGCGAACGTCAGCGACGCGCACGCGATCGCGGATGCGGTCGAAGAGCGGCTGAAGAAGGACCTCGAGCTCGAAGAAGTGACGGTGCACGTCGAGCCATGCTGACCTCCGTGCCACTGCACGCGAGTAAGACGGGGATGACCCCCGTCCGCCACGCTCCGCGATCGCTGAAACAGGAGTACCAGGAGTTCATCCTGCAGCGGCTGGAGGAGTACAAGAACACGGTACCGCGCACCGAGCTCCTGAAAGTCGGCGACGAGGCAGTGCGCGATCTGCAGGCGAGCGCCCAGGACCAATATCTGCTCACCGAAGTGCTGCTGCTCGAGCATGTCGATCGCATCATCGCCCGTCGCCTACGGCTGCCGTCGTTCCCGCGCTGGCGCCAGAAGCATCGCGCGCTGCGGGAAGCGCAGCGGGCACCGACGCATTGGGGCCTGGACCGCGCCCATCCCATCGTCCCCTGGGCCGCGCGAATCGAGCCGGGCGACGTCATCGTCGTGCTCGGCGCGGCCGCACTGGGTGAGGCGCTGTTCCTGGCGGCGCACGACGCCGAGGTGTTCCTGCTGGATCAGGACCTGGGAGCGGTCGAAGCGGCGGAGGGTCGTGCCGTCGCCGAGCAGCTCGCCGGCGCGTTTCAGGCGCTGGTCATCAATTTCGGGAGCTGGTTCCCCGACCTGTCGCCCTCACTGGTTGCAATCGCGCCTGGGAGTCTCGGTCAGCTGCGCGCCAAACAGCGGGCGTCGCTGATCGCCGATCTCCAGGTGCGGACGCCGTCTGGCGGCGTGCACGTCATTCTGCCGCCGGCGAATGAGAACCGCGGAGTCATTCCCCTGGCCCCCGAGACGCTGCAGACGCTGTATAGAGGCTGGCAGGTGCAGACGGGTCGCCGGTCCAAGCGATCCGGATTTACGGCGATCAAGCCGCCGCGTCAGCTCGACACGGCGTTGAACGTGTCTGATTGACCCTTCGGGCTTCGCTCAAGTTCATAACACGTTGGCATGTCGGCACGTAGCACGCGAGCCCGGCGGCAGGATTGTTGCTTTGCTCGCGGGCATGACAAGCCTTCCTATGGTCCTCGACGACGAGCCAATGGGTATCATCCTGCGGGCCGGCCGGCAGATCCTGCGGCCCGCCAAGATCTGGGCGTACTGCTGGTTCCTCGATGAAGGGGAAGATGGCGATCACACGCATCGCCACTTACCCGTAGATCCGAAGGTCTGAGCTTCTAGACCGATCATAGAATACGACGGGGCCGGCGGTTAGTCGGCCCCGCTTTCATTCGCTCCGCCCAACCCTTCTATTCAAGCATGGCAACGTTGACGATCGATGGACGGCAGCTTACTGCGGACGAGGGTCGCACGATCCTCGACGCCGCACGGGCGTCCAGCATCGAGATCCCCACCCTCTGCTGGTATCCGACGCTGCCGATCGTCGGCAATTGCAGGATTTGTCTCGTCTCGGTCGAAGGCCAAGCCAAGCTCATTCCGGCGTGCGCGACGAAGGTCGCCGACGGGATGGTCGTGACAACGCAGTCGCACGCCGCGGTCGAAAATCGCAAGGGCGTGCTCCGACTCCTCGCCGAACGCTACCCCGCCGATCATCTCCGCAATGGTGGTCGGGCCAACCCGCGCAACGAGTTCGAGCGCTACCTCGTGCAGTACGACGTCGTCCCGACCGCCGTCGAGGGCCGCGATCTGGCATTGCGCTCAGGGGACGAGCGCCCTGGCGACCCGATGATCCGCCACGACATGTCCACCTGTATCCTGTGTACGCGCTGTGTGCGCGCCTGCGAGGACATTCAGGTGGTGGGAGTGCTCGATGTCGGGTTCCGCGGCGAGCACACCGAAATCATCGTCGGCGCGGACGGCGATCCGGATAAAGCGGGCTGCACCTGGTGCGGCGAGTGCGTTCGCGTCTGCCCCACCGGCGCAATTTTCGAGGTGATGCCACGGCAGCGGTTCGCCCCCGAGCAGATCCGACATCCGGAGAAGGTCGTGCGCTCGGTCTGCCCCTACTGCGGCGTTGGCTGCCAGGTCGACCTGCACGTCGCCGGCAACAAGGTCATGCGCGTCACCTCCCCCGACATCGAGCTGAACACACCCAACCAGGGCTCCACCTGCGTGAAGGGTCGCTTCGGCTATGACTTTCCCCAGCATCGGGATCGTCTGACCAAACCGTTGATTCGACGAGGCTGGGAGAGGCTGGATGGAGCATGGAAATGGAAAGGGCCGAAAGGGGCCGAGCGCCGGGCTGGTCCCTGGCGCACAATCGAGGCTGAGGGCCGGCGTTCCAAGCCGGGCACTTCACCGCGATCCACCGGCAAGAGCGTGCGACAGCTGCCGCTGCTGGAGCGGCTCGACCTGGACATCCGCGACCGGGTCGCGACACCCGAGGACTGGTACTCGCCCTTCCGCGAGGCCACCTGGGAAGAAGCGCTCGACCTGACGGCGCAGGAGCTGCAGCGGATCAAGGTCGCCCGCGGGCCCGATGCGCTCGCCTGCTTCTCCTCGGCGAAATGCTCGAACGAAGAGAACTACCTGATGATGCGCATGTTCCGCGGCGCGCTGGGCACGAATAACGTGGACCACTGCACCCGGCTGTGTCATTCGACGTCCGTGGCCGCGATGCAGCGCGCGATCAACACCGCGGCGGCATCGGGCTCGATGCGGGAAATCGAGCAGGCGTGCGACGTGATCTTCATCGCCGGCGCCAACACGACCGAGTCGCACCCGGTGTTCGGCGCGGCGCTGAAGCGCGCGCACGAAAAGCGCGCCAAGCTGATCGTGGCCGATCCGCGCCGTACGGAGCTCGCCGGCCGCGCCGACATTCACCTCCAGATGCAGCCCGGCACCGACGTCGCGCTGTACTCAGCGATGCTCAACCACATCCTGATGCTGGGGCTCGAGAACAAGGAATTCATCGCGAATCGAACCCATGACTTTGACAAGGTTCGCACCGCAGTCGCGCCGTACACGCCGGAAAAAGCCGCCAAGATCACAGGCATCCCGGCGGAGAAGATTCGCAGCGCCGCCGAGATGTACGCCCGCGGGCCGAACACCAGCTCGCTGTGGGCGATGGGCCTCACGCAGCACGCCAACGGCACGGACATCGTGACGTCGTTCCTCAACATGATGTTCGCGTGCGGCATGATCGGCCGCTGGGGAGCGGCGATGCTGCCGATTCGCGGGCAGAACAACGTGCAGGGCGCGTCCGATGTCGGCGCGATTCCATTCGTCTATACCGACTATCAGCCGGTCGGCGATCTCAAAGTGCGCGAGCGCTTCGCCAAGACCTGGAGCGTGTCCGAAGAGTCGCTGTCGCTCAAGAGTGGCCTCATGGTCACCGAGGTGGTGAAGCCCGAGAGCGGCGTGCGCGGGATGTACATCATGGGTGAGAACCCGGTCATCTCCGACCCCGACATCGCTCATGCCGAGCATTGGTTCCAGGAGCTGGAGTTTCTGGCGGTGCAGGACCTCTTCCTGACGGAGACGGCGCGCTACGCCGACGTCGTCCTGCCGGGCGCGAGCTTCGCCGAGAAGACGGGCACGTTCGTCAATACCGAGCGCCGCATCCAGCTGAGCCACAAAGCGGTCGACTCGCCGGGCGACGCCCGCGGTGATCTCGAGATCCTGATGGATCTCACCAACCGGCTCGGCCTGTCCACGACGTTCCAGAGCGCCGAGGACGTAATGCGCGAAATCTCGCGCGTGACGCCAAGCTGGCGCGGGGTCACGTACGAACGGCTGGAAGGCGCGGGTCTGCAGTATCCGGTTCCGGACGACACGCATCCCGGCACTGCATTCCTGTTCGACCATGCGTTTCCGACGGCCGACGGCCGTGCCACATGTGTGGCCGTCGCGTACACCGATCCCGTCGAGCTCCCCGACGACGAATATCCGTTCGTGATGAACACGGGCCGGCAGCTCTATCACTGGCATACCGGCACGATGACGCGGCGCGCGAGCGGCCTCGATGCCCGGGAGCCGACGGCGATCGTCGAGGTCCATCCCGAGGATGCAAAGCAGCTCGGCGTCCAGGAGGGCGAATTGCTCCGGATCACGTCGCGGCGCAACTCGATGATCACCGCCGCGCGCATCAGCGATCGTGTGGCACGCGGGCAGGTGTTCGTGCCGTTCCACTTCCGTGAAGCCGCCGCCAACCTGCTGACCAACCCCGTGCTGGACCCTTACGCGAAGATGGCTGAGCTGAAGGTCTGCGCCGTGCGTCTCGAGCGCGCATGAACCTCGGACTCAAGGGGCGGGTCGCGCTGGTCTGCGGAGGTACGCGCGGCATCGGCCGCGCGGTCGCCACCGTGCTCACGGAAGAAGGCGCGCAGGTCGCGATCAACGGCCGCAGCTCCAACGCGCCATTTCCCGCGGATGTCAGCGTCCCGGCCGAGGCTGAGCGGCTGGTCCACGACGTCGCAAAGAAACTCGGTCGGCTGGATGTGCTCTTCTGCAATGCCGGTGGCCCGCCCGCGGCCTCGTTCAAAGACCAGCCCGCGGACGCCTGGCAAAAGGCGATCGACTTGAATCTGCTGTCGACGGTTCACCTGACGCGCGCCGCTGTGCCGATTATGAGTAAAGCGAAGTGGGGCCGGATCATCTGTCTCGTCTCCGTCGCGGCCAAGCAGCCGCTGCCCGGCCTCATCCTCTCCTCCACCGCCCGCGCCGGCGTCCTCGGCTTTGCCAAGGCGCTCGCGGACGAGGTCGCGACGGACGGAATCACGGTGAATAGCATCTGTCCGGGGTTCATTGCCACCGAGCGCATCGAAGAGCTCACCAAGGCCCGGCCCGAGATGATGAAGCAACGCCTGGCGGAGATTCCCATGCATCGGGTCGGCACACCCGAGGAATTGGCGGCCGCGGTAGCGTTCCTCGTCTCCGAACGGGCCAGCTATGTCACCGGCGCCGTGCTCCAGGTGGACGGCGGGTTCACGCGCTCGATCTTTTGACAGCCTTCACGATCAGCGTCTCGCCGAATGCCACGGGTGTCGAGTAGATCTGCCGGCGCACCTCGGCGTCGCGCCGGCGCATTGTCGGATCCTTCTCCCACCGGCGAAACACCAAGCCCGTCACGAGCCACGCGAGCGGCAACAGCGGCGCGTAGAGCCAGCTCACCGCCTTCACGCGGTTGGCCGCGATGGCCGTGATTCGGAAACCGTTGCTGTGGAGCAAGTAGCGGATCTCGGGAAACGACATGAGGCCGATGTGATGCCAGGGGTTCGGCGCCGTCTCATCGAGCGGCGTCTTGCCCTTGTTGTGGAAACCGGTGAGCAACCAGCGCCAGCGTGAGCGGAGCGCGGTGATGTTGGGCGTCGAGACGAGTAGCACGCCCCCCGGCCGCAGGATCCGCCGGGACTCGCGGACGAAGTCGAAGGGCCGTTCCAAGTGCTCGATCCCGTCGATGCACACCACCGCGTCGAAGCTGTCGTTCGCGAACGGCAATGGTGCGTTCATATCTGCATGCGTGAACGGAACGCCCGCAACCTTGAGCAGGGATTGAATGTCGGCGGCGTGCACCTCGTACCCGGCGGCGCGCATGCGGTTTACGAACGCCCCCTCGCCGCAGGGGATGTCGAGCAAGCGGCGGCAGCCGGGCTCTTGCGCAAGGAGGGCGGCCACCCTGGCATGCGTGTTGGGCGTCGTCGCTTCGCGAATCGTTGGGGGCACGCCCTAAGATATCTCGCCGGGGACGCCGGGCTCACGCTGTCGCCCCGTGCTGGATAGATTCCCTGCCGCTCATCGCCCGAATCGACGACCCACATGCAAGCGATTGTGAAAGCCGCCCGCGCTCCGGGCTTGTCGGTCAAGACCGTCCCGAAGCCGGTGGCAGGCCCCGGCGAGGTACTGATCGCCGTCCGTCACGCCGGCGTCTGCGGCACCGACGTGCACATTGCCGATTGGAACCCGTGGGCCCAGGGCCGCATCCGCCCACCCATCGTCGTCGGGCACGAATTCGCCGGCGAGATCGAGTCGGTCGGTGACGGCGTCACGGGGCTCCGGGCGGGTCACCTCGTCACCGCCGAAGGCCATATCGTTTGCGGTCACTGTCTCCAGTGCCGCACCGGGAATAGCCACATCTGCAAGAACACGCGCATCATCGGCGTGGATCGCGACGGCGCCTTCGCCGAGTACATCGTGATGCCCGCGACCAACGTGCTGACGCTCGATGGGGGCAACATCCCCACCGAGGTCGGTGCGATCATGGACCCGATGGGGAACGCGTTTCATACGGTGCTGACCGCGGAGATTCCCGGCAGCTACGTCTTCATCGTCGGGTGCGGCCCGATCGGCTGTTTCGCCGTGGGCATCGCGCGCGCGGCGGGCGCCTCCAAGGTGATCGCGTCCGACGTGAATCCCAAGCGCCTGGCACTTGCCGGCAAGATGGGCGCGCACGTGACGATCAACGCAGCGAAAGACGACGTGGTGAAGACCGTGCTCGCCGAGACCGGTGGAGAGGGCGCCGACGTGGTGTGCGAGATGTCGGGTGTGCCGTCGGCGCTGCACCAGGCGTTCGCCGCCGTGCGACTGGGCGGGCGCGTGCAGCTGCTCGGGATCCCGGACGGCGAAGTCCCGGTGGACTTTGCCAATGAGATCATTTTCAAGGGGATCACGGTGTACGGCGTCATTGGCCGCAAGATGTACCAGACCTGGCACCAGATGCGTCGCTTTCTCACCAATGGGCAGTTCGATCCCCGTCCCGTCATCACACACAAATTCCCGCTCGCCAAAATAGACGAGGCCCTCGCCGCCATTCGCTCGGGTGACGCCGGCAAAGTCATTCTGGAGATCGCATGAGCTTCATCGCGCAGTTGCAGGACGAGCTCGCGGAGTTCAAGAAGGAGGGCGTCTACAAGCGGCTCAATTACCTCGACTCACCGCAGGGGCCGCGCGTGCGGATGGAAGGACGCGGCGAAGTCGTCATCCTCTCCTCCAACAACTACCTCGGCCTGTGTGCCGTCCCCGACGTCGTGCAGGCCGGCAGGGACGCGCTCGAGCGCTGGGGCGCCGGCACCGGGTCGGTGCGCTTCATTTGCGGGACGTTCACCGTGCATCGCGAGCTGGAGAAGGCGTTGGCGCGATTCGTCGGCTGCGAGTCGTCGCTTACCTACGTCAGCTGCTGGAACGCCAACGAAGGGCTCTGCCCCACCGTCCTGAGCGAGCCAGACGTCGTCATCTCCGACCAGTTGAACCACGCGTCGATCATCGATTCGATTCGCCTCGCCAAAACGATCACCAAGTGCCAGACCGCGGTCTACGAGCACTCCGACATGGCCGACCTCGAAGAGAAGCTGCGCGCGGCCGGCAAGGCGCGACGCAAGTTGATCTTCACCGACGGCATCTTCTCCATGGAGGGCGATGTCGCGAAGCTGCCCGATCTGGTCGAGCTGGCCCGGAAGTACGACGCGGTGCTCGCCGTCGATGACTCCCACGCGACCGGCGTCCTCGGGAGGACCGGCCGCGGCACCGCCGAGCATTACGACATGCTGGGCCAGATCGACGTGATCACCTCGACGCTGGGAAAAGCGCTGGGCGGCGCGGCCGGCGGTTTCACGGCCGGCCCGGCGGCGCTCACCGACTATCTCACCCAGCGGTCCCGGCCGCAGCTGTTCAGCAACGCACTCCCGCCCACGGTCGCTGCCAGCGCGCTGGCAGCGGTTCAGTATGTCGAGGCGCATCCCCAGCTCGTCACCCGCTTGCATCAGAACGCGCACTATTTCCGCGAGCAGTTGCTTTCCCTCGGCTTCAAACCGTTAGCGGGCGAGACGCCGATCGTCCCCGTAATCCTGGGCGAGACGGCCAAGGCGATTCACATGAGCGAGCTGCTGCTCGCCGAGGGGGTCTTCGTGACTGGATTCGGCTATCCTGTTGTGCCGCAAGGACATGCGCGTGTGCGTTGCCAGCTGTCGGCGGCCCATGCGCAAGACGATCTCGATTTTGCCCTCAGGGCTTTTAAGAAGGTCGGCTCCAAACTCGGACTGATCTAATGCACGTACTCATCGTTGCACTGCTCACATGTCAGCAATCGCCCGCGACGAGTCTCGGTTTCGAGCCCGGCACCGACTCGATGCTCGCCGACTGGAAGCAGGTCAGCGCTTACATGAACGGCCTTGCTCTGCAGAGTCCCTTCGTGCATGTGGACACGCTGGGTCGCACGACAGAAGGCCGTCCCTTCCTGCTGATGACGATCACATCACCCGCCAATCAGCAACGCCTGGCCGAGATCAAACGCGCGCAGGCGCTGCTCGCGGATCCGCGGCGGCTGACCGATACCGCGCTGGCGGAGATCCGCAGCCGGCAACCCGCCGTCATCCTGATCAGCAATAACATCCATTCGACGGAAGTGGCGTCGAGCCAGATGGGCATGACCCTCGCATACCGGCTCACGACCGATCCGGAGCTGCGCCGCCTCCTCGACTCGGTGGTCGTGCTGATGATCCCGTCGATGAATCCCGACGGCCTCGACACAGTCGTGAGCTGGTATCGCCGCTACAAAGGGACGCGGTACGAGGGCGGTCCGCTTCCGTGGCTCTACCACAAGTACATCGGTCACGACAACAATCGCGACTGGTTCATGCTGACGCAGGTCGAGACGCGGCTCGTCACACGGATGCTGTACAAGGAATGGTTTCCCGAGATCGTCTACGACGTGCACCAGATGGGCGCGAACGGGGTGCGTCTCTTCGTGCCTCCGTTCCAGGATCCGGTCAATCCCAATCTCGATCCCGCGATCGTGGCGGGCATCAATCTCGTGGGCGCGCAGATGGCATCCGCGCTGTACGACGCCGGGATGACCGGGGTCGCTCATCAGCAGACCTATGATCTTTGGTGGCACGGCGGCTTTCGCTCGACGCCCACGCGGCACAACATGATCGGCATTCTCACCGAGGCCGCGAGCACGCGACTCGGCTCCCCGATCACGCTCTCCGTCGATTCGGTGCGCCAGCCCGGTCGTGGCGTGAACTATCCCGCGCCGTGGCCCGGAGGCACGTGGCACCTTGGTGATATCGTGCGCTACGAGCTCATCACGTCCGAGGCGTTGGTGCACTTGGCGGCGCGCGACCGCGTCAACGTGATCGACCGCTTTGTCGGATTGGGACGGCGGGCCGTCGAGGCCGGTCTCGCCGGAAATCCATTCGCGTATGTGTTACCGGCCGAGCAGAGAGACCCGGAGAGCTGGACGGCGCTGGCCAACGTCCTCTCGGCCGGCGGTGTCGAGGTCTGGCGCGCCGCCGAGCCGTTTTCGGTGGAGGGCCGGACCTATTCGGCCGGCTCGCTCGTCGTGCCGATGGCCCAGCCCTATCGCGCACACGCGAAAGACCTGCTCGAGCCGCAGCACTACACGCCCGTCAACGATCGTCCGCCGTACGACGTCGCCGGCTGGACGTTGCCGTTCACGATGGGGGTGCGCGCCGATGTCGTGAACACGCCGTTTACCGCGAATTTGGTGAGGGTCGACAGCGTAATCCCGACGCCGGGACGCATCGAGGGCAGCGGTGACGTCTTTTTCCTGAAAAACCGCACCAACGCGGAGTCGCGCGCCGTCGCGGCGCTGCTCGCCGCCGGTCAGACGGTCACGATCGTGGGGGACAGTCTCATGGTGCGCGGCCCGAGGGCGCGCGCGATCCTGAGCGAGCACGCGGCGCGCCACGGCTTCACCGTGACGGCGGCGCGCGCGGCTCCGGCCACGGGCGTGGGTCGCACGCGCCAGCGGTTGCCGCGGATCGCGCTCTACCAACCGTGGACGGGCAACATCGACGAGGGATGGACGCGCTGGCTATTCGAGCAGTATGGGATCAGCTACACGACAGTTCACGACAACGATTTCAAAAAAGGAGGGTTGCGACAGCGGTTCGATGTGATCGTTCTGCCAGATGCCGATGGTGGTTCGATTCTGCGCGGCATCGACTCGACTCGCATTCCGTTGCAGTACGCAGGCGGCCTCGGGGAATCGGGCGCCACCGCTGTTTCGGAGTTTGTTCGGGGTGGTGGGACGCTGGTTTGCCTCGATGGTTCAAGTAATTTCGCGATTACACGCCTTAACCTCCCGGTGGTCAACGTTCTAGCGGGGGAGGCATCGGGTCCCCAAGTTTTGCGATTTTACGCTCCAGGTTCTATTTTCGGTACGGTTTTGGGGGGGGTCGAGGGAGAGGGGCCCAGAAGCGCGGTTACCCTCGGGGTCCCTGAGTCCCTCCAAGTCTATTTCGAGAATAGCGCCGCCTTCACCGTTTCGGGCCCAGCCAGGGCCTTGGCGACGTATCCCGAGCAACCCCTGCGATCCGGCTATGCCCGGTACCAGGAGCGGCTGACAGGGAAAGCGGCGCTGGTGGAGGCACCGGTAGGCAGCGGACGGGTGATCCTGTTTGGGTTCCGGCCCCAGTTCCGGGGCCAGACGCACGGCACCTTCAAGCTGCTCTTCAACGCGGTCCTATTGGCGGCTCCCTAACTTGGGCGGGAGTCGTGGGAGGAGTCCCGATGAAGCGGCTGGTTCTCCTGGTGGGATTCGTAACCTTGGTGGCGGGTCCCGCCGCAGCGCAGCGCTCGCAGAACATCGAGTTCGGCGGCTTCGGTTCGTGGTGGCGGTTCGACCGCTCGTTTAAGATCAAGAACGGGTTCGGCGGCGGCGCGCGCATCAGTTACAACTGGAGTGACCGCCTCAGCCTCGAAGCCACGGGCGATTACATCGCGACGACCAACCGGGCCGGCACGCAAAACATCACCGTCTCGACGATCAGCGGCGCTATCGTGTTGAACTTTCCGATGAACGACAAGTTGACCCTGTTTGCCTCGGGCGGTTTCTCGCACATGGTCTTCGGGAAGGATCCTCCCTACGCCTTTACCCAGCAGCTCGTTAACGGTGGCCTCGGGTTCCGCCAGTTCATCGGCCGGCACGTCGCGCTCCGCGGTGACGTGCGCGCGCAGTACCGTCCCGACAACCCGTTCTACGCCAACGCGTTCACAGGTGAGGTCCAGGGCTCCCTCGGTGTGTCCTACTTCTTCATTCCGCCGCAGCAGGGTCGCGGCTTCAACACGAACTTTCAGTGGTACTGGGGCGCGCAGGGTGGCTTCCTCTTTTCCAAGACGAACACGCAGCCCCTGACATACGACCCGATGGTCGGTGGCCACTGGCTGATCACCTCGCGCCGCACCGCGCTGTACGTTGCCTACGAGCAGGCGTTCTTTCTGACCGATGCGCAGGCCGTCATCTTCGACCCGGCGTCCTCGAATTCATCGGTCGGTCCCGGCTTCCGCGATGTCACGTTCAAGGATGTGCGCCGGCTGATGTTCGGCGTGGTGGCCTACCCGACGCAAAAGATTATCGAGCCGTTCGCCGGCGGCGGATTCGCCTTGATGCAGGTCTTGAATCCGTTAGTGGACTGCTCCAGCTGCGCCACGCTGGGTGAGGCGGTCGAAGCGCAGGACCGCGTCCATGATATGTCGAGCAAGGCGTTCTTCTGGATCATGGGTGGACTACAGATCAACTACTCGAGCAAGCTGAACGTGTTCGCGCACTACATCCTGACGTCGAGCGCCGCCAACTTCCTGCTGGAGAGCAACACGCACACGCTCCAGGGAGGGATTCGCCTGAGCCTCGGCACCTCGAAGGAAGGGATCACCGAGAGGCACTGAGGACCTAGCGCGAGAGCCACGGCGAGTCCTTGAGGTAGAACCGCAGCGGCCAGTCTGCCGCCTGCGTGATCCCGATGCGAGGACCGGTGACAATCTCACCGCGCTCCGGTGCCGTTCCCTGGACGATGCGGAGCAATCCCCGCTGCAGTGAGACGCCATTCAAGGCCCCGGTGACGCCGAGCGCCTCGCAGAGCCGGGCGGGACCGGAGCACAGCGGCTCTTTGCCGCGCCGCCTCCGCATCGTGGCGACCCCCGCGATCGGCTCGAGCGCCCGGATGAGGACGGCCGCAGGATAATCCTGCGGTTCAGTCACCGCATTCAGACACCAATGCATGCCGTAGGTGAAATACACGTAGGCCGTCCCGGGCGGCCCGTAGAGCGGCTCGGTGCGGGCGGTACGCCGATGGCCATAGGCGTGACACGCCGGATCGTGCGGGCCGACGTACGCCTCGACCTCCACGATCCGCCCGGCGGTCTCCTGGCGCCGGCCACCGACATCGCTGACGAGGATTTGGCCCAATAGCCCACGCGCGACCGATTCTGTCGGTCGCGCGTAGAACTTCGCCTGCACAGCGCTGCCCCGCACCGTTAGGCTGCGCCTCCGTCACTCCCGGCGCCGCCACTTCCTCCGGTCAGGCCACGTTTCACCTTGGACCAGAAGGACTCCCCCGGCTCGCTCTCGGGCAATTTGGCCGGCGCGGGCGGAGGTGGAGGAGGTGGTGCCAATGCCGGGCTCTCCATGCGTTCCGATGTAGGCGATTGTACGGGCCGCGTGTCGTTAATGTTGGCGTCGGCGTCGGATTCAAACCGACGCGGTCCCCGACCCCGGCCTCCACGACCACCGCGACGGCCTCGACCTCCCCGCTCGCCGCGCTCGCCGTTCTCGGCGCGCGGTCCCCGATCTCTTCCACCACGACCGCCACGACCGCGGCCTCCACGCTCGCCGCGCTCGGGACCGGATTCCGCAGATGGGCCTGTAGAGCTCGGTTGACCGGTTGGAGCCTTCGGAGGCAACACGTCACCGCGCGGCCGGAAGTTGGGATCTACTTCGACGACGCCGATCTTCGGGACCTCGGGGACCCCGCCTGCGCCGGGACGGCGGGCGCCACCGCGCGAGCCGCGGCGGAAACGCGCGCTCCGCATCGGAACACCGCCGGGTGTCGACGACGACGTGCTGTAGGGCGGAGGCGGCGCCGACGACGTCGGCATCGGAATGTCGTCTTCTTCTTCTACATCGGGCGACGAGAGGGCCGGACGCGGCGCCTCAACTTCATCGCTGATAGGCTTTGCTTCGTCCTGTGGAGCCTGCTCCTCGTCCGAGCCCATTCCGACGGCCTGCTTGATCAACCCGAACGACGCGCCACCGAACGAGAACCCGGCCTTCGCGGCGGGTGCATCCGGCTCCTCGGTCGGCGCGAGCTCGGCGGTCGCTGCCGGCGGCTCCTCGCGATCACGGCCGCGTCCCCGGCCTCTGCCGCCACGTGCGCCCCGAGTGCGGGGCTTCTCGCTGGCTTCGCTCATCGCCGCGAGTGCGGGCTGGGCTGCCGCGCCCTGGACCTGGGGGCCGAGGGCGATCTCGTATTGTCCGTTGTCGAGTCGGGTCAGCGTGATGAGGCCGCGGCGGGCGGCTTCGATCACGAATTTGCTGAACCGCGAGAACCCGGCGTCCTTCTCATCGAAGTTGGGATCGATCTCCTGCATCACCTGCTTCAGGCGGTCGGAGCGCATGACGTCGTTGTGCGCCGTCATCTGCTTGACTGCCTCCACGACCAGCTCCCACGGGTCGCGCTTCACGTATTCGACGTCGCTCGTCTTCGTGAAGCCGGCCAGCTCGTTGTAGGAGTAGTACTCGTCGCAGTTCTGAATGAGGAGGTCGCTGGACGACTCGCGGATCCCCACCCCGATCACGTACTTGCCGTATTCCTTGAGCTTCAGCACCAGCGATGAAAAATCCGAATCCCCGGACAACAGGATGAATGTCCCGATCTCGGGCCGCGTGAAGACGAGCTCCAGCGCGTCGATCGCGAGGCGGATGTCGGTGGCGTTTTTCTTATTGGCCCCGTGCGCCGGTGCGAAGATGAGATCGATGGACGATTCGGAGAGGGGAACGATGTACTGCGGGTAGCGGCGCCAGTCAGCGTACGCACGCTGGACGGCAACCTTGCCGCGGATCATCTCCGACTGGAGCAGGCGCTTCAACTCGGTTTGGAGATCCGAGCGAATCGCCATCGTCACGTTGTCGAAGTCGATCATCAGCGCCGCGTTGGGCGCGTGGGCGGGAGGTTCTTTGTGTGCGGGGCGTGGCAAATGATTGTGTGCTTGCTGCGGTGTCATAACGAATTCTGTTCCTGCCCTGGGGCTGGACACACTCGTAGCACGTCCCTCGCAGTGAGGGAGTGTACGACGCGTGCCTGCTGCGTCGGGCTCTTGGTAATGGCGTATTGCGCCGTAGTTAAGGCTGGCCGGTGCGTGGGGAGGGTCGCCGAGTCACCGCGGCGCGCCCATGCGTGCTACCTCGACCCGTTGTCGAGGCCCGCAGGCGCCGCCCGATAGTTCGGCCCTTCGCCGAATGGCACTGCCAGACGTGTGAACCACTGAACATAAACGACTGGGACTGCAGAAGCTAGGGTTTTCCCGGAAGTTGAGGCTTGCTGCGTGCTTCGGTGAGCATCCGTTCGGCGAAATCGAGGCGCTCCTCGAGCTCCGTGACCTTCGTCTCGGTCCTGTGCAGCCGGTCTTCCAGTCCCTCGAGCTGATCGGGGTCAACCGATCCGGGAAGTTGGCGGCGCCGGAAGAACAGCACTTTCACCCCAACTCCAAAGAGGATGAAGGTGAGCCCGGCCGTGCCCAGGGCGACGATGAGCTTCATCGTGGCTTCAAAATCGAACACTAGGACCTCGGCGTTTCGTGGTCAGTGAGCACAGGTAAGAACGGCACCCACGGCCCGACCTCGGCGCGGTACTGCTTGGCCATGACGCGGGCGACTTGCGCAATATGTCCGAGGTCGTGGACCACCCATGCCGCCAGGAGCTGCCGGAGCGTGACAGGGCCGAGGCGCGGGTGCTCACCGGGAAGGTCGAGCTGTGACTCGGTCAGGTGCCAGGACTGGAGCACGCGGAGGTTCTCGGCACGCAGCTGGGCGAACTCGTCGAGCAAAGAATCCATCGTGCGCGTGGCGTTGCGGCCACGATGGCGGAACCGATCGTACGGCTCGAAGCGGCGGTTCGCACCCTGCGCCAGGATGATGCGCGCCCGCGGCATCCAGTCGGTCTCTTCGCCATCGATCAAATGGCCGATGTTGTCGAAGGGACTGAACGTCTCCGGCCCCTCGGTGCCGCGGGCCCATGGCGTACTGACCTCCCGCAGGAGCGCGCGGAGCGTTGCGGGCGTGCGTTCGAGAACCTCGGTCGCCAGCGGGAGATCGAAGTCCACGTCAGCGCGGCCCGCCTTCGAAGTGGAACAGATGGGCAATACGGTGAATCACAGGCACGAGCAATAGTCCCGCCACAACGAGAAAGACCATACCCGAGTAGAGTGCGAACATCCCGGCGAACAACTTCCCGCCGTTGGTGCGTAGCGGATCCACGGGACCCATCCCTCCCAGCAGCATCGCCGTATTCAGGAAGGCGTCGCGCCAGCCAAGGTGTTCGTAGTGCTCGTAGCCCCACATCCCGCCCAGCAGGGACACGCCGACCACTCCGGCCGCAAAGGCGACGTGAACGGCCATGCGCCGCGCAAAACGTCTGGGGGGGAGCGGTGGGGTGCGGCGGTCTTCGTACATCTATCGTCCTGGTGGTTTGGGAGGCTCGGGATCGCGCGGGATCCGCGCCGGCTCCCAAGGCTCGGGTGGGCGTGGCTTCGGCGGCTCGGGCAGTTTTACCGGGCCTGGTTCTTTCTTGATTGGCGGGAATCCCATCGTGTACCTCCTGGTTTCAGCGACGCATCTCGGTGATTCGCGCTTTGACCAGTTTCTTGACGAGCCCCACCGGTATTGGTTTCGCGAGCGGCAGCCGGACTGTCCCCTTGGACACCTCGTAGCCCTTCAAGGCCGCGGCCAGTTTGCGCCGGATCGCACCAGTCATCGGATACAGGCTGCAGTGGTTCTTGAACGCTGCGTACCAGACGAGCGGCCGCCCCTCGAACCGAAACGCCGGAATGCGGTAGCTAAACGCCTCTTCGGCGCCGGACGCAACGGACCGAATGGCGGCGCGGATTCTCTTGAGGGCGGCTCGCGCCTTGGGGGGCGTCGCCGCGAAGTAGGAACGTACCTGCGACTTGGCGGTCTTCGGCATTACATCCTCCCACTCGTTACGGCAACGTATACGCTACATAGGTGTCGCTGGACTTCGATCCTAACTTACCCCCTCCGGCCGCGACGACGAGATACTGCTTGCCACCCACCGCGAAAGTGCTCGGTGTCGCATAGCCCGGCGCCGGCAGCGTCGCCTCCCAGAGCAGCCGGCCCGTCTCTTTGTCGAACGCACGAACCTTGGCGTCGTGGGTCGCCGCAATGAACACCAGGCCGCCGCGCGTGACGATCGGCCCGCCGTACTGCTCTGTTCCCGTGACTTCGCCTAGCGGAATCTTCCAGCGGTACTCCCCGGTGTTCAGATCGATCGCGCTCAGCGTGCCCCAGGGCGGCTTCACCGCCGGCAAGCCGCTCGAGTCACGCCAGCGCTCATAGCCGACGAATTCGTACGGCGCGCTGTCTGTGCGCTTCGGTCCCCATTCCGACGTGTCAGCCGGATCGGGGGGGGGCGCGTATCCGAGATACTCGAGCACCGCCCGTTTCTCTACGGCGGGCAGACTCGCGAATGACGGCATGAAGCCGCGTCCCGACTCGATCACCCGCCGAATCCCGTCGCGTGGCAGGCGTGTGCTGATGTCCACCAACGAGGGCGCGCGGTCGCGGCCGCGCCGATCACTCCCATGACAGGCGGCGCAGGTGCCGCGATACACCGCGTCTCCGGTGCGTCGTGCGCCCGTGCGGGCCGTGAGGCGGACCGACTCGCGCATCGCAGCGATCCATGGGACGTCGCTGGCATTCACGTAGAGTGTCGCGGACTCAGGGTCCACCGCCGCGCCGCCCCACTCGCCGCCGCCATCGAAGCCAGGCAACACGATGCTGCCCTCCCGGCTCGGCGGCGTGAAGAAGCCGTTTTTCAGGGTCCGAAACCGTCGCAATTCCTGATTGGTCACGTCCGCAGCGCTGATCGTCTGGCGAGCGAACGGCGCCGGCTTCACCGGGAACGGCTGCGTGGGCCAGGCGTGCTCACCGCGCAAATCGGAGGCCGGTACCGGGCGCTCCTCAACATCAAAGAGCGGGCTGCCGGTTTGGCGATCGAACAGAAACACGAACCCGCTCTTGGCGATCTGCGCCACGGCATCGACCCGCTCAGCGCCCCGGGTCACGGTTACGAGATTCGGCGCGGCCGGAAGATCGCGGTCCCAGAGATCGTGGTGCACGGTCTGGAAATGCCAGAGCCGCTTGCCTGTCTTTGCGTCGAGCGCGAGCAGAGTGTTGGCGAACAGGTTCGCGCCGGCGCGGGCGCCGCCGTAGAAGTCGGGCGTCGCCGACCCGGTCGGCACATACACGATGCCACGGGCAGTATCGACCGACATCCCGGCCCAACTGTTCGCACCGCCCGCCGTCTGCCACGCCCCCGTCGGCCACGTGTCGTAGCCGATTTCCCCGGGATGGGGAATCGTGTGGAAGGTCCAGCGAATCACACCGGTGCGGACGTCGTACGCGCGCACATCGCCCGGTGCCGATCCTTCCTCTTCTCCGACGCGCATGCCCTGAATCAGCAGGTCCTTGTAGATGACACCAGGACTCGTCGCGACGAGATAGGCGTCGTCAATCTGGCGCGACAGTCCCCCGGCGAGGTCGACCGAGCCGGAGTCGCCAAATGCGCGAATCGGGTGGCCGGTTCGTGCGTCGAGCGCATGGAGGCGGCGGCCTGCCGTGAACAGGATCCGGCTGTCACTGCCCCGTGACCAGTACACGACACCGCGATTGACGTGTGTGGCGTGCTCGTGACCTGCGAACGGATCGAATCGCCACAGCGGCGTGCCGGTTTCGGCCCGCAGCGCGATCACCGCCAAGGCCGGTGTCGTGGTGTACAGGACGCCATTGATCACGATCGGCGTGGCCTGGATTTCCGACGCGCCGCCCCACGGTCCGTGTGCGGGCATGTCGCCGGTGTGGTAGACCCACGCCACACGCAGCTGCGCGACATTGGCCCTGTTGATCTGATCGAGTGTGGAATACCGCGTGTTACCCGGGTCGCCGCCCGTGATGCGCCAATCCGTGTTCGGTCCCTGGCTTGCGCATCCGGCGGCGGCGGCGAACAGCAGCAGCGTGATGGCCCGCACCTACGGGTTCTTCCAGAGATCGATCGGCTGCTTCACACCTTTCGGATGGAACGGCAGCATGATCTTGCGTCCTTGCCCCGCCGAGGCGTAGGCGGCGTAGAGCACTTCCTGCACGACGCGCCCTGTCTCGCCGTCCGAGATCGGCGTCTCCTTGCCGCGGACGCAGCGGGCGAAGTGCCGCATCTCCTGCGGGAAGCCGTAGTTCCACTGCTCTTCGAACACCGGGTAGGTCCAGCCCTTGGTCGTGGCTGCTTTTTCGACCGCGTAGCCGAAGCCGACCTCCGAGTAAGTCGGGAGCGCGTTCCCCATCAGCATGTCGGCGTAGGTTTGGCCCTTCTCGCCGAACACTTCGATGCAGTCGTCCATGCCGCCCGGACGATTCCAGCTGCTTTCGACCATGCCGATGGCGCCAGTCTCGAACTCCACGATCGTGATCGCTTCATCCTCGCCCTGAGTGCGATCG
>Ga0193755_1000039_pt1 | contig 33187 bp, 29 predicted proteins | sample H1a2metaG_FD_144921 | JGI IMG/M metagenome (GOLD analysis project Ga0193755, IMG submission 144921) | Soil microbial communities from a riparian zone of the East river system, Colorado, United States - H1a2 | ecosystem: Environmental > Terrestrial > Soil > Riparian zone | place: USA: East River...
CGGCGTCTCGAAGATCAGCTCGGCCCCTTCGCTCCGGCCGATCCAGTTCCGCTGAAGCAGGACGGTGGAGGACGACCAGTCGAGGTTCTGGAGGTTTTCGAGGAGTCGCTCGGCGAAATTGGTGATTCGGAAGAACCATTGGTCGAGGAAGCGTTGCTCGACCGGGGTGTCGCAGCGCTCGCAACGCCCATCGATGACCTGCTCATTGGCGAGCACGGTCTTGTCCTTGGGACACCAGTTCACCGCGGCGCGCTTCTTGTAGGCCAGCCCCGCCTTGTAGAGCTGCAAGAAGAGCCATTGCGTCCACTTGTAATAGGCGGGATCGGTGGTCGAAAGCTCGTGGCGCCAGTCGTACATGCCGCCAAACCTGCGGAGCTGGCGGCGAAAGGTGGCGATGTTCTGGGGGATCAGCTTGGCGGGATTCGTGCCGACGTTGAGCGCGTAGTTCTCGGAATGGATGCCGAATGCGTCGAACCCCATGGGCTCGAAGACGTCGTAGCCCTGGAGCCGCTTGAACCGGCCGAAAATGTCCGCCCCCGTGAACGCGAACATGTTGCCGACGTGGAGGCCTTCGGCCGACGGGTACGGAAACATCATGAGGTTGTAGAAAGGCCGCGCGGCACGGTCGAGGTCGGGCTCATTGGTGTGGCGCTCAGCCCAGCGAGCCTGCCACTTTGCCTCGAGCGAAGCCGGGTCGTAGCTTGGGATGTCTCGCATACGGTGGTAAAACTAAACCCGAATGGCCATCAAGTCACAGCAACTGCGGCAGAGTTTCCTGGTCTCCGGGGCGGGTGCCGCCGTCCTGCTCGTCGTTTTCGTCGCCTGGCTGACGAGCAGCCGTGTCGGTCGGGTCCTCGAGCAGGAGGCCGACACGCGCGGGCGCGATGACGCCACCCGCGTCTCCGCCATCGTCACCCAGTATCTGAAGGAACGCCAGCACGAAGCGACCGCGCTCGCCAGCGAACCGCAGCTCATTGCGGCCGTCCGCGACGCGGGTCAGGCAGCGATCACGCGTGGGCTGGACCGCATGACGATTCCCGACCTGGAGCGCGCCTTCAGTTCCAGCCGCCAGCTGGGTGGCGACCCGGCCCTCGCGACGTATCTCCGCAACTATCCCGCGACGTCCGATCTCGCGGAAATCATCGTGACGGAGAGCCACGGGTTGAACGTCTTTACGTCCGACCGTCCGTCCGATTTCGTGCAGCGCGACGAGACCTGGTGGCAACGCGCGATCTCGGAAGGGCTGTACCAAGGCGGTGCGGGGTTTGACTCCTCGGCCGCAGCGGTTTCCCTGGAGTTCGACGTCGCCATACGAGCATCGCAGGGCCAGCGGCCGGTGGGCGTCCTCAAGGCGGTCTTCGCCCTCGATCGCCTGTCGGCGCTGCTCGGCACCGAACAGCTGGGAGGCGGAGCCTACCTGCAGGTCGTGGACAACCGCGGCAATGTGCTCGTCGCGAAAGACGCCGCCTTACTGCTGCAGAGCCTGCCCGATAAAGACCGGATCCCGCTCGGCGCCGCGGCAGCGACGGCCCACGTCACGACGGTGCGGGGCGAGGACGAGCTGGTCGCATCGGTCCCCGCAAATCAGGGACAGTGGTGGGTGCTGTATCGGGAGCCTGCGGTCACAGCGTTCGCGACGGCGCGGAGCACACAACGGGCAATCTGGCTCGGCGCGCTGCTGGTCGCGGCAGTCGCGGTCGGGGCGCTCTTCTGGCTATCGCAGCGACTCGGCCGGCTGGTGACCGAGCCGGTGCGAGCTGCGGGCGCGATCGCGAGCCGCGTCGCGGGCGGCGACCTCTCGGTCACCGTCACGACGCATCGTGCCGAGGCGAGCGAGGTGGCGGACTTGCTGTCGTCCGTGCACTCGATGGTCGTGGCGTTGCGCCGGCTCGTCGGCGCGATCCGCGCCGCTGCCGACGAGGCCGCCGCGATGGCCACCGAGATCTCCGCCTCCACCGAGGAGATGAGCGCTTCGACTCAGGAGATGGCCTCGACGTCGCAGGACCTCTCGAGACGTGCCGCCGAGCAATCGCAGCTGGTCCGCGCAGCGGCCGATGACGCCGCGCGGATCCTGCAGATTGCCGCGAAGCTCGCCCAGGGGGCCGAGGAAGCGGCGAGCCGCAACGCGGACCTCGCGGCACTGGCGCGGCGGCACAAGGACGGGCTCGATCAGAGCACGGTCCGGCTCGCCAAACTCGCCGACGAAGTCGCCAAGGGCGCAGCGGAAGCGGAGGCGCTGACGCAGGCGACGGCCAGAATTCAGACATTCGTGGCACAGACCAAGGCGGTCGCGACCCAGACCAACATGCTGGCGCTCAATGCCGCGATCGAAGCGGCGCGCGCCGGCCCGCAGGGACGCGGGTTCGCGGTCGTGGCCGACGAGGTGCGCAAGCTGGCGTCCGTAGCAGCTGCCGCCGCCGGCGAGACGGCCGATACCGTGCGCGGCGTCCTGACCCGTGTGCAGGCGACTCGAGACCGGCTGGTGCGGCTGGCGGAAGGAGGCGCGGCTGTGCGCGAAGCCTCACAGACGGCGGCGCAGGGCCTGGCAACGGTCGCCAGTGAGGCGGACGCCAACGATGTCTGGAGCCGCGAGATCGCGCAGTCGGCCGGGGAGCTGCGGTCGCTCGTGGAGGAGATTGCGAACCGTCTGACGACCGTCGCGGGCCAGACGGACACGCTGCTTGCTTCGGCCGAGGAGCTGGCCGCGTCAGGCGAGGAGCAGAGCGCGTCGACCGAGGAGATCGCATCGTCGGCCAATCAGCTCGCCGAAGCGGCGGATCGGCTCACCGGCGCCGTGAAATCATTCCGACTGTTGGCGGACGAGCCCCAGCAACAGCAGGCGGCGGACTAAGGTTGCTCCGTCGCGAACACCACACTGCAACACGTCACACCACCTTCGGCTTTGGCGAGCTCTCCGCATGGGACCGGGACCACGCGCACACCCGCGCGATCCAGCCGCTCAGCCGTTGCAGGATGGTGTGTTGGGTAGATCACCGAGGCCCCGATCAGCAGGGCATTGGCGGCATCGGGTTCGGCTGGCGCAACAGTCACCATCCCCATGGACCCAAAGCACTCCGGACTCACCCAGCGGTCATTGATTAGCAGCAGACTATCGGCCACCTGCGTCACTGCGCTCTTCAGATGGAGACAGCCGGTCACCGGAACGGGGATCACTTCATAGCCCCACTTGCTGAGGTGCGTGTCGAGCTGGGCAATCCCCTCGTGGTTCGTGCGTGACGACAGACCGACGTAAATCTGTCGTCCCACGGCCATCACATCCCCGCCATCGATCGTGCCGGGTGGCTGAATGGCAAACAGTGATCGGTACGCGCTCAAGACCTTGGCCATGGACTCGACTTCGCGCCGGCGCACGGGAGCCCCGGGCCTCGTCATCACCGCCGTCTCAGCGAACACGAGAGCCGCGTCCTCCACAAACACGGCGTCGGGCAATGCCGGCTCCGGCGGCGCGTGTACAATCGTCGCGCCGCACGACTGCAAGGTCGCTTCATACACAGCATGCTCGGCCACGGCTTTGGCGACGTCGATGGGCTCGCGGGCCAGGTGGGTCAGCTCGCATTCAGCGAGAGACGGACTGACGGCGCGGGTGACCGCGATGAGCATCCGTCAACGGCTCCGCGGCCCCGCCGGGAGATGCTCCAGCAAGTACCGGGTGAGCAGCGAGTAGATGTGGAGCGTCGTCCCGCGGCCCTCGCAGATGGGATACGCCATGAAGTCGAATGGTTTGCCGAGCTCGACCAGGCGGTTCACCAGACGTTCCGTGCCCTGGTAATGCACGTTGTCATCACCGGAGCCGTGCACGACCAACAGGCGTCCCTTGAGCCCCTCGGCCTGATTGATCGGAGAGGCGCGGCGGTAGCGCTCGGCGTCGGCCGGGGTGTCCAGGAGCCCCATATAGCGCTCCTGGTAGATCGTGTCGTAGAGGCGCTCGTCCGGCACCGGGGCTACGGACATCCCGACCTGATAGACATCAGGGTAACGAAACATGGCCTGCAGCGTGCTCGATCCGCCGCCGCTCCAGCCCCAGATCGCGACACGCGTCGGATCGAGATACCGACGGGATCCGGTGAGGGCCCGCACCGCGTCCGCCTGCTCCCGGCTCGACAAAACGCCGATCGCCCCGTACACCACTTTTCGCCATGCGCGGCCGCGCGGCGACGGCGTCCCGCGATTGTCCACGGTGGCCACGACGTAGCCCTGATCCGCGATCAGGTGCTCCCACAAATGACCGCCGCCCCAGGAGTCCTGGGCAGTCTGACCCGCCGGCTCGCCGTAGACGTACATCAGCAACGGATAGCCTTTGGTCGAATCGAAGTTTGCGGGCTTGATCATCCAGCCATCGAGTGAGATTCCGTCAGACACCGTCACCTTGAAGAACTCACCGCGACCAGCGATGAGCGGCGCCACCGCCGCGCGCTGTTTGGCATTGTCGACGAGCGTCCGCACGACACGGTGTGACGGCAACTGCACCAACTCGATCACCGACGGGCTGTCGAAGTGCGAGTAGGTGTGAAAGGCCCAGTGCGCGTCCGGAGAGATTCGGTAGGAGTGCGTCCCAGCCGCGTTGGCCGGCGACACGCGCACGGCTGGGGGGGACTGTTTTCCGTCGAGCCGAGTGCGATAGAGGTACCGTTGGGTCGCGTTATCGGGAGACGCGATGTAGTAGAGCCACCCGCCGGGCTCGTCCACCGCTGCTACGTCGACGACGTCGAAGTTGCCTGGCGTGATGTTCGTGACGCGTTTGCCGTCGCGGCTGACCCGATAGACGTGCCGCCAGCCGTCGCGTTCGCTCGTCCAGAGGAAGTCGGTGCCCTTCGCGAGCCACTCGATTTCGTCCACCACGTCGACCCAGGCAGTGTCGCGTTCGGTCAGGACGGTCCGGGTCGCGCCCGTCGCCGCGTCCGCCAGCATGACCCGGTCGGTGTTCTGGAGCCGGTTGATCCGCTGGAGCATCAGCTCGTTCGGTCCCGCCCATTCCATGCGCGGGAGATAGTTCTCGCGCGGGTCATCGGGGATCTGGAGCCACGTAGTGGGGCCGCCACCGGCACTGACGACGCCGGCGCGCACCGCCGAATTCTTGGTCCCGACCTTGGGATACTGAATGGGAGTGATGTGGGGATAGAGCGAGTCGGTGTCGTTGACGAGGTAATAGGTGCCCAGGCCCGTCATGTCGAACTGCCAGTAGGCGATCTTCGTGCCGTCGGGTGACCAGCGGAATGCGTCTCGCAGGTCGAATTCCTCCTCGTAAACCCAGTCGGTCATGCCGTTCACGTGAAGGGAGTCCGCATCGCTCGTCAGGGCCGTGATGGCGCCGTCCGAGAGTCGCTCCACGTACACATTTCCTTGCTGCACATAGGCCACGCGATCGCCGGCGGGGGAAAATTTGGCATACATCAGCGAGGACGCCGGCGCGTTTGGTCCTCCCAACTTTTTCAGCGCCCCGGTCGTCCGGTTGAGCACCCAGTAGTCGCCGCGGGTATTTTGCCGCCAGACCCGTTCGGTGTTGGTGAAGAGCAGCAACAGGTTACCGTCGGCCGACCATGCGTAGTCGTCGAAGTCCAACGCCTCGCTGGCACCGGAGGGCACGAGCTGTCGAGCCGAGACATAGACGCTGCGGTTGCCGGTGGCGGTCTCGTAGCGCACAATGTCGGACGCGCTGGGATTCGCTGTCGATCTTTCCACCGTGGTATAGGCGGTGCCGTTTTCGATCCATCGCGCCGGTCCGAAGCGCTGGGGCGCGAATTCCGCCGATGCGTAAATGCGGCGCAGCATATCGTTGACGTTATCCGGCACCTGCGCGACCGCGCGGGGGAGCACGGAGAGGAACAGCGCGAGCAGACCGAAAACGAGCTTCATGCTTCGCTCCTTTATGTAAAAAGTCGGCGCATCTCAATCGCCGAAGCGCACACGGCGGGTCTCCTGCTCCTGGCCTGTGGGGCGCGTCAGCGACGTGTAGAGGTCGGGCCGGCGGGCGCGCAGCCAGCGCCGTCCGGATGACGTGGGGAGGACGGACGCGTCGAGATCCGCCACAACCATGTCGTCCCCAAACGCTCGCGTCTCGGCGATTACCTCACCATAGGGGTCGAGCACCATGGCGTTGCCGGTGCGGATCTCATCGTCATCGGGTCCGATGCCGTTGCTGAACAAGAGGAACATGCCGTTGTCGTGCGCCCGGCTCGGCAGCCAGCGCATGAGCCAGCCCCGCCCCTTGGGCCCGCACAGCTCCGCCTCGCACGCCGCGGGATCCTCCTGTCGACGTGCCCAGACGGTGGGGTCGATCGGCTTCATGCCGCGCGGGCTGACCGAGTTACAACCCCCCGTCTGATGGGGCGCGAGCAGGAGCTCCGCGCCCAGCAGCGCCGTCGCCCGGGCGTTCTCGACGATGTTGTTATCGTAGCAGATCAGCACACCCACCCGGCAACCGTGTGGCGTGTCGAAGACGGTGTATCGGTCCCCCGCGCAGATATTCGGGTGTTCGAAGACGTGGAGCTTGCGGTGGACGGCCCACGTCCCATCCGGCATGGCGACGACATAGGCGTTGTAGACGCACCCGTCTGGTCCGCGCTCGAGCAAACCCGCGCCGACGGTCATGCCGTGCTCGCTGGAGAGGTGGAGAAGCTCCTCGGTGCATGGCCCATCGGGAACAGGCTCAGCGAGTGCCTCGAAGTCTGCGCGCGAGAGCTTGCGCACATGCCAGTAGCCCGTGAGGCACATCTCCGGGAACGCGAGGATCTCCACACCGGAACGGGCGGCCTCTCTCACGAAGTGCCGGATGCGCCCGAGGTTGTATGTCTTGTCGCCTGCGGCGTGCTGAAACTGGACCGTCGCCACTCGGATGTCACGCATAGAGCAGCGGCGCGCCTGCGAGCCCTAATCTCCGAAGTTGGCCAGCCGGACGTCCAGCACGTCCGTCAACCCCTGCAGCTTGTCGAGCACTCCATTGGTCAGCGCCTGATCGACGTTGATGGCGGCGAGCGCATCGCCGGGCCCGTCACCCGCCTGCGGGGCGCGACGCGCCTGGTGATAGCTCGCGATGTTGATGCCGGCGGTTCCGAGCGCCGAACCGACGCGTCCGATCACACCCGGCACGTCGCGGTTCCTGATCACGAGCATCCAGCCGTCGGGCACGACGTCCACGTGATAGTCGTCGATGCGAATCACCCGGCCATGGCTGTCGCCGATGAGGGCACCGGTGACACGCACCCGGCCGCGGGCGGTATCCACCTTCACGCCGATCGATGTCTCGAACCCGGCTTCCGGTGCGCCCGTCCGGGTGCCGAGCTTGATGCCCTTCTCTTCGGCCAGCACCTGCGCGTTCACCAGACTCACGGGGCCCGCGTTCATCGCCGCCAGCAGCCCTTCGAGCGCCGACACGAGCACCGGCCGCTGCGCCGCCTCTTCCTTGCCTCCATACGCGACTTCGACCGCCTTCACCGGCCCATCCGCGAGCGCGAGCGCCAGGCGGCCCAACCGCCGCGCCAGGTCGAGGTGCGGCGCGAGCCGCCGCAGCAAATCGCCGCCCATCCCCGGTACGTTGATCGCGGACGAGAGATCGCCCGCGACGAGCGCCTCCCGAACGGCACTGCAGATCTCCGTTGCCACGCGCTCCTGCGCTTCTGCAGTCGAGGCCGCGAGGTGGGGCGTCAGGATGACGCGATCGAGCGACCGCAGGGGGGCATCAGCGGGCAGCGGCTCGACGGCGAAGACATCGATGGCCGCGCCGCCAATGCGCTTCTCCTTGATTGCCTCGGCCAGCGCGACTTCGTCCACCAGCTCACCGCGCGCCGTGTTGATCAGGACCGCGGTGGGCTTCATCAGCTTGAGGCTGCTCGCGTCGATGAGGTGATGCGTCTGATCGGTGAGGGCGACATGCAGCGTGACGACGTCGGCAGTGCGCAGCAATTGCTCCAGGGAGAGCAGCCGCACGTGCAGCTCGCCGGCAAGTTCCGGTGCCAGATAGGGATCGTGGCCCACCACCTGCATGCCGAACGCGCGCGCGAGCTGGGCGACGTGGCCACCGATCCGGCCCAGGCCGACCACGCCCATCGTCTTGCCGCGAAGCTCGGTGCCTTCAAAACGCTTGCGGTCCCACTCGCCGCGCCGCATCGCGGCCGCAGCGTCGGAGATGCGTCGCACGAGCGCGAGCAGCAGGCCCATCGCATGCTCACCCGCGCTGACGGTGTTGGCGCCCGGCGTATTCATCACGGCGATGCCGCGGCGCGTCGCCGCGGGCACATCGATCGTGTCCACGCCGGTGCCCGCGCGCGCGACCACGCGGAGATGGGGCGCATGCGCCATCAGGCTCGCGGTCACGCGGGTTTCGCTGCGCACGATGAGCGCGTGGGCGCTGGCGATCGCCTTATCGAGCTCCGCCGGCTTGCCCGCGACATCGACGACTTCGATTTCGGGCGTTCCAGAGAGCAAGTCGAGGCCGCTTTTTGCCACACGGTCGGCCACGACGACGCGCCACCTCATTCCACTGCCCGCCCGATCAGCGGCAGCAGCTCATCCAACGCCGCGACCGTGAGATCGCCCATGTGCCCGATGCGGATCGTCGAGTCCTTGAGCGCGCCATAACCCGCCCCGATCGTCCAGCCTTGTTGCTTGAGCGCCCCAACGACGTCCTTCGAGTGCTTCCCTTCCGGCAGCCGCAGGCAGGAGACGGTCCAGCTATGGCGGCCCTCGCGGGGGAGGAACGTGACTCCGTGCTCGGCACTCCACGCTTCGACGCGCCGGCGCATGGCGTCGTGCCGCTTCCAACGCGCTTCGATCCCGCCCTCGCGCTCGATCCGGGCGAGCTGGACTTCGAGCGCGTACAGGAGGGATATCGCCGGCGTGTTCGTCGGCTGGAATTTGGTCGTCGCCGTCAGGAAGCTGATGAGGTCGAAGTAGGCGCCGCGTTCCTCGAGTGTCTTGGCGCGATTGACCATGCGCTCCGACGCGACGCCGAGCGCCAGGCCCGGCGGCAGCGCCAGCGCTTTCTGGGAGCCGGTGAAGACGAAGTCGAGCTTCCAGGCGTCGGTTTCCACCGGGGAGCCGCACATCGACGTCACCGCGTCGACGAGCAACAGCACGTCGTCGAACTCCTTGACCACTTCGGCGTAGCCGGCAACGTCCTGGAGCACGCCGGTCGACGTCTCTGAATGCACGCAGGTCACGGCATCCACGGGGGTGCGCTTGAGCGCATCGCGCAGCATTTCGGGCTCGACTGCCGCGCCGAGCGGCACATCGAGCCGGATGCACTCCTTGCCGCACGCGCCCACGATGCCGGCGAAACGCTCGCTGAACGCGCCGTTGACGAGCGACAGTGCGCGCCGGCGCACGCCGTTGCGAACCGCCATTTCCATAAACCCGGTGGCGGAATTGGTCCCGACGAACACCGGCCGCGCGGTGCGGGCCACGGCGCCGAGTTTGGGGGCGACGTTCTGGAGCAGCTTCTCCATCGCCCCGGAGCGATGCCCGATCATCGGCCGGATCATCGCCTCGAGCACTTCGGGGTGAACGTCCGTCGGACCCGGCAGGAAAAACTTGCCGAACGTCGGGACGGGAACCGCGTGTGTCGGTACGGATGTCGTCGATGTCATGCGCTGGCCCGCTCGAGCTCCTCGACGAGCCCTCCCATCGCCACCTCGCTCGTCTTCACGAGCCGTACCCCTTCCTCTCCCCATTCCTTGAGCAGGTGCTCGGCGACATCCCGGTCGATCGGCTTCATCGCGTCCACGACTGCGAAGAGGCGTACCTGCGGCCGATGCTGGAGCAGACCCTCGATCGCATACTTGTCGCAGACGTCGAGCGCCACGCCGTACAGCACGATGTCGTGGGGCCCCAGGGCATCGAGCACGGGTAAAACATTGGGATTGGAGAAAACGTCGAAGCGATGCTTATGGAAGAGTATGTCGCCACGATGATTGCGGACCTTTGCCGTGAGCGTCGCGGGATCTTGCGGCGCCGGCTCGATGACGAGGGGATCGCGCAACGCCGTCTCCGCGATCTTCCGCTGGCCGGGCGTGCCCCGCAGACAGTGAGGGGGAAACGTGGATTTCCAATCGGGCGTTGCGGAGATCTCGGCGTGTTCGGGGACGTGGTCGTCTGCGCTCGCCACGATGCGGATACCGTGCCCGTGCGCGTAGTCGGTCAGCTTGCGGAGATTGGGAATGAGCTGCTCGGCATCCGGCACGTAGAGCTTGCCGTCCGCCTTCATGAAGTCGTACTGGGTGTCAACGTCCCAGAAAATGACTCGAGATGTGGGCATGGGACGAGAAATCTAGACGGGGTAAGGCTAAAGCGTCAGCGCTACGGCCACTTCATCGCAGGCATGCTGCCGCGGGCAGCGCGCGCAGTCAGCCCAGACCTTGAGTGGGAACTGTTCCTTCTCTGCTACACGGAATCCTAGGCGCATGAAGAACAGGGGTTTGCGCGTCAGGCCGAACACCTCCGTCAGGGCCAGCGCGCGCGCGTCCACGAGCAGCGCCTCGACGAGCGCCTTGCCGACGCCTCGCCCCTGCTGATCGTCGCGTACCGCAAGCCCGGCTATTTCCGCGAGCCCGGTGCTGTAGACCTTGAGGCTGCCCGTCCCTACCAGGCTGCCGTCCGGCGTCTCGGCGACGACGTACTCCTTGATGTGCCGGCACAGGTCGTAGTTGGAGCGCGGCAACAGATCGCCGGTCGCCACGAACGGCGCCATGAGCACTTCCATGGCCACGACATCGGCGAGCGTGGCGGGGCGAAGCTTCGTCGCGGTCCCGACAGACAGGCTGGTCAAGCGAGCACCTCTTCGAGAATGGTGGCTCCGCGCTCGAGGTCCTCCCGCGTCACTGTGAGCGGCGGAACAACGCGAATCATCGTCGGGCCGGCCGTCAACACCAGCAGGTGGCGCTCGCGTGCCGCGGCGACGAGGGGCGCCGCGACTTCGTTGAGCTCGAGCCCCCACATCAGACCGCGACCTCGCGCTTCCTTCACACGCCGGCTGCGGGCGCTCAGCGCCCGCAAGCGCGCGCCGAGCAGCTCCCCTTTCGCGCGCACATCCGCGAGGAAATCGGGGTCGGCGATCGTGCGCACGACCTCGAGCGCCACCGTGGCCACAAAGGGTCCACCGCCGAACGTCGTGGCGTGATCGCCCGGTGCGAGTGCTCCAGCGATCCTGTCGCTCACCAGGATCGCGCCCATCGGCAGTCCACCACCCAGCGGCTTCGCCAGTGTGGACATGTCGGGGACGACGCCCGACGCCTCGGACGCAAACAACGTCCCCGTGCGACCCAGGCCGCACTGCACTTCGTCGAAGATCAACGCGGTTCCGGTCTCGGTGCAGAGCTGCCGTAGGAAGACCAGAAACGCATCAGGTACCGGGCGCACGCCGCCTTCGCCCTGCACCGGCTCGATGATGACGGCGGCTGTCCGCTGCGCCGTGATTGCGCGCGTCGCGGCCTCGACGTCGCCGAGTGGGAGGATCTGGACGCCCGCGAGCAGTGGCTCGAAGGGGCGGCGGTAGTCGGGCCGATCGGTGGCGGCGAGCGAGGCGAAGAGCCGGCCGTGGAACGAGCCGTTGAACGCGACGATCTCGGTTTTCTTCGACCATTTGCGCGCAAACTTGAACGCGCCCTCATTCGCTTCGGCCCCTGAGTTACAGAAGAAGACCTGGCCGCCAAAGGACTTCGTCAGCTCGGCGGCGAGCCGTTCGCCGGGCTCGGTGCGATAGAGGTTCGAGACGTGAATCAGACCCGAGTCGAGCGCCCGCAGCATCGCTTCGCGAATCACCGGGCTGTTGTAGCCCAAGGCGTTGACCGCGATGCCGGCGACGAAGTCGAGGTAGCGGGTGCCGTCTTCGGCGATGAGCTCTGACCCCTCACCGGCGACGAACAGCGGACCGACGCGCGCGTAGACGCCCAGCAGCGCTGTGGCGTCGGTCGTGGTCAGGGGAAGTGTCACGCGGGTTGACCTGCCGGAGCGGGAGCCGCAAGGAGGCGGGTGCCGGCGGTGGCGTGCGCGAACATGTCGAGATCGCCAATCCGGACGGCCCGAACACCCGCCCCGAGCGCTTGCGCGGCGGCGCGCAACTTGGCGGCCATGCCGGCCGTCGCTACGCCTCCCTCAATCATCGTCTCGATTTCGGACGCCGCAAGGGTGGGCTGGGTGACGCCCGCGATAGCCACGCCGGGCACGTCTGAAACGAAGAGCAGCTCCTGCGCACTCAACGCTGCGGCAATCGCGGCCGCCGCCTGGTCGGCGTTGACGTTGAGCGGCCGCACCGGCGCCGCGAGCGACGGAGCTACCGGGGCCACCACGGGGGTCAGGCCCGCGAGCAGGAGGCTCTGGAGCAGCGACGCCCGCACGCTGACGATCTCGCCGACCTCACCGAGCGCTGTTCCGTTTTGGAGCGGCTGCGCACTCAGCAGGCCGCCGTCCACACCCGACAGGCCAATCGCATCGAGCCCCGCCGCACGCAGTGCGGTCACCAGCAGCCGGTTCATCGGGCCACCCAGCACCATCTCGACCAGCTGGGCGATCTCCGGTGTGGTGACACGCAGACCGTCACGCTGCTCGACCGGCAGACCGAGCCGGCGTGACCAGGTGCTCACAGCCTGGCCGCCGCCATGGACGACCACGACCGGACCGACGGTGCTCAAGGCACGAGCGCATGCGGCGACCCATTCGGGGCGGTCGAGCTCGTTGCCGCCGATTTTCACAACGCGGACGTTCATCATGAGAATTCACACCCTGAAGGGTGTGCTCGGCGAATCATTGTCCTTAAGGACAGTGATTTCTCGGGCGCAGGCTTCAGCCTGTGAATTAGCATGCGAGCCCCGCCGTTTCCGGGAGCCCGAGCATCACGTTCATGTTCTGGATCGCCTGCCCCGCCGCGCCCTTCACCAGGTTGTCGATCGCTGCGATGACGGTGAGACGCGGCCGGCGGACGCCGGCAACTTCTGCCACGCCGATTGCGACGCGGTTCCGGTAGACGACGTCCTTGAGCGACGGCAGCGCGCCATGCATCACCTGCACGCACGGCTCGCCATCGTAGGTCGCGCTGTAGAGCCCCTCGGCGGTCGATTGATCGAGCACCCGCGTGAGGGGCACGTGAATCGTCTCGAGGATCCCGCGCTTCACCGGCAGCAAATGCGGCGTGAAGACCAGGTCACCGGTGAATCCACCCTCGCGCGACAGCGATTGTCTCAGCTCGGCGAGGTGGCGGTGGGTGTTGCCGATCGCGTAGGCGCGGTAATCCTCGGCGACTTCTCCGAACAGGAGCTCGCGTTTGGGATTGCGCCCGGCACCGGTGACACCGGAGGCCGCATCGATGATGATCTCGCGCGACGGATCGATCAGCCCGAGCTGCGCGAGCGGGATCAACGCCAGCAGTGCGGCCGTGGGATAGCATCCGGGATTCGCGACGAGCTCGGCATCCGCGAGCCGCGGCCGCGTGAATTCGGTCAGCCCATAGACCGCGTCGGGCGAAAGGCGGAAGTCGGCCGAAAGATCGACGGTCCGCTTGCCGCCGGCGCGCGCCTCATTGACGTACCGGGCGGACACACCGTGCGGCAGCGCCGACAGAATGATCTCGGCCTGCTGCCATGGCGCGTCATCCGCCTTGATGAGCTCGTGCCCGTCGACCCACTCACCGGCCGCTGACTCGGCGGTGGCAAAGGCCACGGTGGCGCCAGGATGGCCGTTCAGCAGGCGCAACAGCTCCTGTCCAACGTAGCCTGACGCGCCCAGCACCCCGACCGGGACGGATGCATGATTATTCATTTGGACGGAAAATTATGCAGGCCCCGAGGGCAATGCAAGTCCGGGATTCACACCCTGAAGGGTGTGCTCGGCAAACATTGTCCTTAAGGACAATGCCCTGCCGAGCGCAGGCTTCAGCCTGTGAACACCATTAGGTCACGCGTTCCAACCGCGGATTCGGCCGGTACGACCTGCCCACTTTGGCGCAGGGCTTCCCTTCCAGCATCACGACATCGGCCGTGAAATCGAACCGCCCCTGGAACAAGCTCGACCCGACGCCATAGACGTCGACGGGGATGTTTTGCTCTTCGAAGTGCCGGATCTTCTCCACCGTGAAGCCGCCGGAGACGACGATTTTGACGTGTGGGAAGCCCTCGGCGTCCAGCGCCTGCCGCACGTTCCGCACCAGCTGCGGGTTCACGCCAGTGGGTTTGAACGTCCCCATCTGCGGGATGACCGATTTGTCCACCAGCGTTTCGGACGTGTCGAGCCGAACGCCATAGAGGCGGTCGCCGAGCGCTCGCGCCACCGCGAGCGAGGTCCCGACGCAGTCGTTGTCGAAATCCACCAGGGTGATGAGGCGTATCGCGGGGTCCGACTGGTCGGCGAACTTGCGTGAGGCGAGGACGGTGTCGCCACGGTACGCGGCAATCAGCGCGTGGGGCACGGTGCCGATGCCCTCCGAGCCCCACCACGACGCCTGCGCGTCGGTCGAGACGCCGATTGCGCCGGCAATGTGCGCGGCATAGCCATCACCGGTCTGCACCAGCCAGTGATCGTGGCGCGCGGGGAAAAACATCACTTCCTTGGGTTTCGCGACCTGAACCACTTCGTGTGTGTTCGTGCCCACGCGGGTGCGACGCGCCAGCACGCCGAGGTACAGCGTCTCGAGCACCGCAAACGCATCGTAAGGCCCCTCGACGAGGAGCACCGTCTCCCACGGCTGAATCTCTTCGCCATCGTAGAGCGCGTGCACCACGAGCTCGTCCCACCGCTCCGCGCACAATTTCAGAATGGCGATGGCTTCGTCGATCCCGCCGAGGTACGCGTGGGATTTTCCGAACACCTGCATCGTCACGCGCGGCCGATGACGATCCTTGCGCAGCAGATCGCGCGCGCGCACGAAGTATTTGTCGGAGTAATAGCCTTCCCGCATCTTGTCGACGGGAAGGTGGAAGATCGACGGATCGAGGCGCTTCTTGCGCGGAGCCATCAGCGCGGGCCGGGCCAGGCGAACGTCGCGGTGAGGGTGTCGCCGCTCGGCAGCGGCAGCTGGCGCGCGATGTTATTCAGCCGCCCGCAGATCGTGCCGAGTGTTTGTCCGGGGGGCGCGGCAGCCGCGGCGACCCGGAGGCAGACAACGTCGGCCTCGCGACCGAGCCCGCGGTCGCGCGGCGAGCGAGCGGGCTCGGGACGGGTGAGGCCCACGAACAGGGTCGTCGAGCGACCCCGCAGCACGAGCTGCACGACGCGCGGCGGCTGGTCCGGAACCAGGTCCATCGGCCGCGGGGCGCTGACGGTATCGCCGCGGACCAAGTTGAGGGTCACGCGGGCCCGCCGCGGTCGCACGACCGCTTCGAGGCGAAAGTCGAGCGTCGAATCAGCCAGGTCGAACGACTCCGCCGGACGCGCTTCACCGCCGGCAAACTCCCGTTCGAGCACCAACTCGACCCACAGTGCGCCCGGTTGTGAGCGTGAACCGAAGGGGTAGATCCGCGCCGTATCGCTCCACGTGACCTGGATCAGGCGCCGGTAGTTGTCCTCTTCCCAGATCGGCAAGCCGCGACGCGAGCGGCCGACGCGGCGCCGCGTGAAGAACTCCCCGCCGAGGCTTACCGTGTCGCCGACCGGCGTGACCTGAAACAACACCTCGACTTCAGCGGTGTCGGTCCGCAACGTCAGGCGCATGTCGCTGTCGATCGGGCCGCTGACGGCGCCGGTCGCAAGGACGTGCTGCAGGGCGGCGTCAGGCTCGATGACGCGAATGCGGTAGGTGAGCCGGGTGCCCGGCCCCTGCAGAGCTGCCAGCACGAGGACGAGGCTACTGAACGACGATAGTCCCACGCGTTTCCTCGAGTGCAGCGCCGCTACCCGGCCCGCCCCAGCGCTGGCTGGCGAACCATCCGCCGGCGAGACCGCCGGCCAGGGCGGCGGCAACCCAGAGCGCCAGCGTCCCTGCGCGGATCGACGGTCGCGGCATGACGAACGCGTGCGGATTGCCCGCCGAGCGCGCCAGCGCGACGCGCACCTCGAGCTGGCTCGCGCGGGCGCCCGCGCAGTGCGAGCAAGTCGCCAGATGTTTGGCCAGGGCGGCCCGCTCGGTGAGCGGCAGCTCGCCATCGAGCTCGGCGTCGATCTGCTCGAGCCATTGTTCGTGGGTATCAGCCATCAGACCTCCTCGCGCACGCGGTAGCGCAGCGCGCGGCGCTGCATCCAGCGCACCGCGAATGCGTCCACCAGCGACCGCCACACACGATTCCACATACCGTACTTCGTCACGCCGTGTCGCCGCGGCCGGTGACCGACCGGGACTTCGGTCACGGTCCCGCCCTGCATCTTGACGAGGGTCGGGAGAAAGCGATGCATCCCGGAGAAGAGCGGCAACTCCCGCACCGCGTCAGTACGAAACGCCTTGAGCGAGCAGCCGGTATCGCGAATCACTTCCCCGTTGAGCCGGTTGCGGACTCCGTTGGCGATCCGGCTCTGCAGGCGTTTCCACGATGTGTCGCGGCGATTGGCGCGGTAGCCGGCCACGGCCGTCACCCCCGTGCGCTGCAACGTCTCGACGAGTTTGGGGATATCGGCAGGATCGTTTTGTAGGTCGGCGTCGAGGGTGACGACCAGGGGCGCCCGTGCGGCCCGAAAGCCGGCGGCGAACGCCGCGGTCTGACCGGCGTTGCGCTCGAACGCGATGATGCGCAGTTGAGGATACCGCTGCCGCAGGGTCTGGAGCGCCTCGAATGTGCCGTCGGTCGAGCCGTCATCCACGACGATCACCTCGTAGCTCCGGCCGCCTAGCGCGGCCGCGATCTCGGCAAGTAACGGCGCGAGGTTTTCCCGTTCGTTATACGCGGGGACCACGAGGGAAAGCTCCACGGGGTGGGAACGATAGCAAGTTGACAGCCGCAAGACGAGTGGGTAAAACCGTGCATGCCCTCCGAGTCTTGGTCGCGTCGCGAGTTCCTGCGCTCCGCCGCCGGTGGTATGGCCGCGAGTGCCGTGATGGAGATACCGCATCCGATGCGGCCGCCGCGGCCGCTGCCGCCCGAGTCCCGCTGGGCGGCGAAGCCGGTCGCGATCGCGAGCGCCAACGGACTGCGCGCGGTACAGAAAGCGTTCGACATGTTGATGCAGGGCGCCGACACGCTCGACTCCGTGGTCGAGGGCGTAAAGATCCAGGAGCTCGACCCCAACGACGATTCTGTCGGCTATGGCGGGCTGCCAAACGCGGAAGGCGTCGTGCAGCTCGATGCCTCCTGCATGCACGGCCCCACGAAGCGCGCCGGCGCGGTCGGCGCGCTCGAAAACATCAAGACTCCTTCCGAAGTCGCGAAGCTGATCCTCAAATACACGACGCACATCTTCCTGGTCGGCGAAGGGGCCAAGCGGTTCGCGCTCTCGTTCGGCTTTAAGGAGGAAGACCTCCTGACGGATCACTCGCGCGAGGCGTGGCTCCGCTGGCGCGCCAACCTGAGTCCGACCGACAACTACCTCGATGTCCCCGACTCCGATCACCTGGTCGTGACCAAGACTGGGACGATCAACTGCGATGCCGTGACGCCGCAGGGCGACCTCTCGTCCGTTACGACGACGGCCGGCCTCTCCTGGAAAATTCCCGGGCGTGTCGGCGATTCGCCGATCATCGGCGCCGGCCAGTACTGCGACAACGACGTCGGCGCTGCGGGGTCGACCGGACTGGGAGAAGCGAACATCAAGGTGTGTGGCGGGTTCTTGACGGTCGAGCACATGCGGCGCGGCATGAAGCCGACCGATGCGTGTCTCGAAACCCTGAAGCGCGTCGTCGCCGAAACGGAGGCGCGGCTGCTCGATCCCCAGGGCAAGCCGAAGTTCGATCTCGTCTTCTACGCCCTCACCAAGCGAGGCGAGTTCGGGGCCGCGTCACTCTATCCCAATCGCTTCGCGGCGCACGACGGCACGGACGCCAAGATCCGCGACACGGCCTACCTATTCACACGCGCCTGACCGTCCTGCTCGTCGCGGTGGCGGTGGCGTCGCCACTCGCCGCGCAGACCGAGCCGGCTGCGAAACACACCTGGGTCGATCACCTCTACCCATTCGTCTACTACAGCACCGTCGATGGGTTCTGGCTGGCCGGCCATTACGATTGGTCGAGCCCGATGGGGTTTGTCGAACGTCCTGAGCCGTCATTCGGGCGCGTCGCGCTCGATGTCGGGGCGAGCACCCAGGGCAGTTACGCCTTCATCGTCGATGCCCAAGCGCCCGCGTACTGGGACGGCTGGCGGCTGGGACTCACGCTGAGCATGACCCGCGCGAACCGCCTCGGCTATTTCGGCCAGGGCAACGGCTCGACGTACGATCCCGACAGTACGACGGGGCCGGGACGCTCCTACTTCTACCGCGTCGGCCGGACGACTCGGTCGGCGCGCGTGACCGTTCAGCGCAGGCTGGTCGGCCCGTTGCGCCTCCTGGTTGGCGGTACGGTCGACCACACGGCCTTCAGAGCCCTTCCCGGCGTCAGTATGTATCAACGCGATTCCGTCGCTCCCTTCAGCGACGCGGTGGCCCGCGCGGGGATCGTGCTCGACTGGCGCGACCTGGAAGTGGACCCGCACCGCGGCGTTTTCGCCGAGGCACTCATCGGCAGGGGGCGGGGCTACACGCGGACGAGCGCCTCGCTGCACGTCTACGCGCACCCGCTCGACCGGCTGATTCTCGCGGCCCGGCTCGGCGGTGAAAACATCACCGGCACCGCCCCGATCGCGGTACAGCAGACAATGGAGACGAGTGACGGGCCGGTCGTCGCGCTGGGGGGATTCCGGTCGCTGCGCGGCTATTACGACGGCCGGTTCGTGGGGCCCGGCAAGATCGTCGGCGGCGTCGAGGCGCGGTACGGGCTCGTCTGGGCGCCGCGCCTGCTCGAGGTCAAACTGTTCGCCTTCTATGACGCGGGGCGTGTCTTCGCACCGGGGGAATCGGTGCGTCTGACCCGTCAGGGCCTCCACTCCGCACTCGGCGGCGGAGTCGCGGTGGCCATGATGCGGAACACACTCCTGACTTTCTTCGGTGGAAAGGGCACCGAAGGCGCCCAGTTCGGCTTCGCCACGGCCTGGAGCTTCTAGGCCGTCACCTCGCGGATCTCCACACCCCGCCGCTTCAACTCCTCGACATACGCTTGAAATGGGACCGCCTCGTCAGGCGTGTAGACGCCTGCTGAACTGATCCGTCCATCGACCTGCATGACGCCGGTGATGGCCAGGGAGTAGCCGGTCGTGCGCATCATGGCGCTGATGCCGGCCCTGTCGTCGAAGTAATCGAGCAGCTGCCAGGCGGCGCGGCGGCCGCTCTTCCCGACCACCTCTACGCGCAACGCGACCAGGTCGCGGCCGTCAGGCTTGGTGAGCTGCGGCGATACCGCCGCAATGAACGCGTCGCGCGGGACGATCTCCGCGCCTTTCATGTTCACGGGCTCCAACGACAGGAGCCCCATTTCGCGGATTGGTCGCATGATCGCGACGTGACCGGGGTAGCGGAGTGTCTTGTACTCCATCGTCTGTACTTTGCCCCGATACGCCCACGGCATCGTCGAGATGCCACCGCCCGTGTGAAATGCTTCGAGCGTTCCTACGGGCCTCGGAAACTCGACGGCTTCGAGCTCCGATAGGGCATCGACCTGCACGGGACGGCCTTCGCGCAGGACCCAGGACGGCGTCGTGTAGTAATCGAGCGCGCCCTCGAGCGAATAGACGATCTGATAGTTGAGCGGCGGTTCGGGTTTCTGCGGCAGGCCGCCGACAAAGATCTTCACGCTTTCGGCGTCGCCCACCCGGCGGATGCCCTCGGCCGCGATGATGTTGACCATCCCCGGAGCAAGCCCGCAGTCGGGAATGACGGAGACGTGCTTTTTCTGAGCGGCGGCGTGCAGCGTCTTCTGCTTCTGTACGATTTCGGTATTGCCGCCCAGGTCCGCACAGTGGAGGCCCATCGTGACCGCGGCCTTGGCGACGGCATAGTTGAAGTAATACGGCAGCGCATTCATGACGGCGTCATGGCCGCGCATCAGTTTCCGAAGCCGTGGCCCGCTCTTCGCGTCGAGGCGCGCCGTCACGAGCCGCTTGTCCTTCTTCTTTATGAGGAACGCCGCCGCCCGTCTAGGATGGAGGTCGGCCAGCGTTACGCGCTCCACCTCAGGGCGCTGCAGCAGGTCGTACGCGCAGGCAGAACCCTGCAGCCCAGCACCCAGCACGAGCATGCGCATCGCGGGCAACGCCTCCAAATAATGGATGTGGGAGTTAAAGCGGCCGGAAAGCTAGTAGATTCGCAGCCGTGACCGCAACCGAACTGACGCGGCAACGCTTGATCAGAACGGCGCTCGAACTCTTCGCCGCGCGCGGTTACCACGATACGACGACGGCCCAGATCGCCAAAAAGGCCGGCATCGCCGAGGGAACGATTTACCGTCACTTCGCAAGTAAGCAGCAGCTCGTGAACGAGCTCTACCGCGCGGCACAGCGCTGGGCTGCGAAAGTCGTGCAAGAGACGGCGCACGATCCCGATGCCAGGGCGGCCAAGGCGCAGCTGACAGCCGTGGCGCATGGGCTGATCGAGGGTGCCGCGAGCGACACCGCCGTCGTCAAGCTGGGGTTGCTCGAACGGCTCGATGCCGTGCTCGATGACGAGAGCCGCAAGACCGCGCGCGAGTTTCGCTCGGCGCTCGAGCGGATTGTGGCCGAAGGCAAGGCTCAGGGAACGGTGCGGACCGGCGCGGTCGAGATTTGGGCGGGAGTCTGGCTCGCGGCGATCAGTCACGCAGTGGAGAGGGTCGTCGCCGGAGATTGGAAGCCCAGCGACACCGGCGTTCGGCTCGTTATCGACGCGGCGTGGAAAGCAATTAGCGTGTGACTGAGGTGTAGGGGCGCAGCATGCTGCGCCCCTACCTGCACTACGGGATCAACCGCGTCGTAATTCGAACAACTCAATCTCTGGCGGCACGAATACCCGCAACGGTACCCCTACCACGCCGATCCCGCGGCTGACGTACAACTGGCTCGAGCCATTCTGAAAGTGGCCCATCACGTATTTCGTAATCAGCCGCCCCGGGGACCAGCCGACCACGGGCAGGTAGAACTGGCCGCCGTGGATGTGGCCGGCGAGGGTGAGGGGAATGGAGCGGGGTGCGGCGCCGTCGAAGGCGCCCGGGCGGTGTGCGAGCAGGATCCGGAATGCCTCCTTGGCGGGCGGCGTGACGCGTAGCGCCTCGTCGATGTCCTCATCCTGCGGATCGTCGGCGCGCCAGGCGTGGGGGTCGTCGATCCCCACAAGGGCGAGCGCTGCGCCGCCCCGCTCGATCACGTGGACGCCGTTCTTCACGAACACCTGCCCCGCATCCCTCACACCGCGAATGACGGCGTCCTGGCCCGTGTAGCGGTCGTGATTCCCCAAGACCGTGACGACGCCCAGTGGCGCGCTGAGATCGCGGAACGCGCGCACATAGTCCGGAATGAAGGATTGGGAGATGTCGATCATGTCTCCGGTCTGCACGATCAGATCCGCGCCCAGGCCGTTCGTCAGCTGGACGATCTCGCGCATTTTCGTTTCGGACATGTGAATGCCGGCATGCACATCCGAGAGGTGGGCCAGGCGCAGTCCATCCAATCCCGGCGGCAAGTCCGGAAACAGGAGCGTACGGCGCGTAATCGATGGCAGTCGCTCGGCGCTCCAGATGCCGTATGCGGAGAGCCCGACGCCTGCGGCGGCGTAGGTATAGGTCGCACGAGCTAGGAATTGACGGCGGGAAAGGGCGGTTGAGCGGTTCGGCGGTTCGGCGGTTGGAGAGCGTCGCAGTCTAGCAACCGCCCAACCGCCAAACCGCCCAACCGTCTTCCCCAGGATGTACACCGCCACCAGCCCGCAGAATATCCAGCCGAGGAACTGCCACGCGATCCACGGCGCGATGTAGGGGACGCGGCTGATGCCCCACAGGCTGCCGGAGAACATCCGCACTGCCACGATGCCCCAGGGAATGTTGAAAACCACGAAGACGACGGTGAGCCAGCGCCGAGCGGATAGCGGCAGCCGCTCGCGGAGGTAGAGGTACAGCAGCACTTGGGGCGCTGCGAACAACAATAGATAAATTATGGCCATGCCATCCCGTACGCCGTGGTTCTCAGCGTGGTTCCCTGTGGTTGTCGCACTTCCACTCGCCGCGCAGCGCCCGTCTCCCGTCGATCGACAGCTGGTCGCCGCGGGCGTCTGGGCCGAAGCGCGCTACAACTATGCCTACTGGGACGCCGTCCGCGCGAACTGGGACTCGGCGTTCGCGGCGACGGTCACCTATGCCGCTGCGCGGCCCGCGCCGACCGACCTCGAATTCTATCGCCGGCTGCGGCGCTGGGGGGCGCTGCTGAACGACGGCCAGCTCGAGATCGTGCCTCCGGCCGGCATCGCGAATCGCATTGCGCGGCCGCCGCTTGCCCTGCGGAGCATCGAGCGCCGGCCGTTCATCATGGATTACGACGCGAACGACGAGATGCGAGTCGCGCGTCCCGAGCGGCTGGCGGAAATCCTCGCCGTCCAGAGCGTCCCCGCGGCGGACTGGATTCGCGATTCGGTCCTGCCCGAGATCGCGGCCGCCACCGAGGCGAGCCGCTGGGAGCGCGCGGTCGCGCAGATGCTCGATGGCGAGCGCGGCACCGCGGTGCATCTCTTGTTGCGGCTGCCTGGCGGCGCCGAGCGCGGGGCGAGCATCACTCGGAGTGTACCGCTGACGGCGCGCTGGCCGCTCGAACGCCCGGCGTTGGAAGCCGACACACTCCCCGATGGTGCGATCTGGATGCGCGTGAGCTCCTTCGCCGATCCGGATGTCGTCGATCAGTTCGACCGGGCGCTGGGAAACGCCGCCCGCGAGGGACCGCGTCATCGCGGTCTCATCCTCGATCTGCGTGAGACGACATCGGCTGTCGACGCCAAAGGCCAGGGGTACGCGATTCTCTCTCGCCTGATCGAGCGGCCGTTGCTCACGTCGCGCCGGCGCACGCCGCTCTACAGCCCGTTGCTCGATTCGGCCGGTGCCTGGCTCAGTACGCGCTCGGATACTATCTGGCCGCCGGTCAGTCGCGAGCGGCTCGCGTACACGGGGCCGGTGGTGCTGCTCATCTCACCACGCACAGGCGGAGCGGCTGAGGACTTTCTCGTGGCGTTCGAGGCCGGGAATCGTGGGCCGATCTTCGGCGAGTCGTCAGCGGGAAGCGCGGGGAAGACCGCAGTGCTGGCGCTCGCGGGGGGCTGGAAGCTCCGCGTGACGGTGACCCGAGATGCCTTCCCCGACGGCAAGGAGTTCGTGCGGACGGGAATCGCCCCGCAATTCCCCGTGGCGGTGCGGGTCGAGGACGTGCTCGCCGGACGGGACGCCGCGCTCGATCGAGCGCGCGCCTATCTCGCCGAAACGGCGCGACGCTAGCTCTTCAGCTGCGCGCGGAAGAAGTGGATCACCGCGTTCCACGCGCTGTCGGCGACTTCCGGCTTCTCACGTGTGCGCAGGAATCCGTGTCCGACACCAGGATACACGGTGTACGGATAATCCTTCCCAGCGGCCCGCATCGCGGCCGTGGCGTCCGGCAACCCCGCGTCGATGCGCGCGTCATTCTCGGCGTACACCCCGAGGCCTTTCGCGCGGATCTTCGCCATATCGGCCGTGTTCGGAGCGGGCCCGTAACAGACCACGAAGGCCTTCAGCGCAGGCGAGTTCGTGGCGTAGCGGAAGCTCTGCCCGCCGCCCCAGCAGAAGCCGATGATGCCGACGTCGTTCGCGCGGGCCGACTTGACCGTCTTGAGAAAGGCGCGGGTCGCGTCGAGGTCCAAGGTCACGGTGTCCGGGTTCAGCGTGGCGATCAGCTTGCGCGCGGAATCGGGCGAGCTCGGCGTCCCGCCGCGGCGCGACAAGAGATCGGGCGCGATCGCGACGAAGCCGTCCTTGGCGAGCTGCTCGGTGGTCTGCCGAATGAAATCGGACATCCCGAAGATCTCGTGGATCACGATCACCGCGGGCGCGGGCTGCGGGCGCTCCGGGTAGGAGACGTACGCCGTGACTGTATCCTTGCCGCTGAGGAATTTGACGTATTCTGAATGGATGTCTGACGACCCAAAGGCGGCAACGGGCGGCAATAGGCGGCAAAGCGCCGCGAGTGCAAAGACCCATGCCGCCATTTGCCGCCCGTTGCCGCCCTTCAGTTTACCGTCCATAAGTCACCCTCCAGATTTTGCCGCCCATGTCGTCGCTTACGAGAAGTGATCCATCGGGAAGCACCAGCAACCCGACCGGCCGGCCCCAGCGCGAGCCGTCGGGACGTTGCCAGCCGCTGATGAAATCGTCCACCCCTACGGCACGCCGGCCACCGCTATCGACCTGCACCCGCACCACCTTTGCGCCCGTCGGAATCGAGCGATTCCACGAGCCGTGCAGCGTCACGAATGCGTCGCCCCGGTAGTCGGGCGGGAACTGCGTGCCGGTGTAGAACGCGAGCCCGAGCGGTGCGGAGTGCGCCTGCACCGTGATCGCCGGCGGCTCGATGTTCGAGCAGTTCGCCGATCCATACTCGGGATTGGCTTTGCCTGGGAGGTAGCATTTGGGCCAGCCGTAGTCGCGGCCGTCCTTGATGATGTTGATGTGCTCGGGAGGCACGTCATCGCCCAGATTGTCGCGGTCGTTGTTCCCGCCCCACAGCTCGCCGGTCGTGGGATTGAACGCCAGGCCGACCGTGTTCCGCAGCCCGCGCGCGAAGATGCGTCCGCCCGAGCCGTCGGCGTTGAACTGCGAGACCGCCGCGCGCAACGAATCGCTCTCGTCACAGATATTGCAGGAAGACCCGACGGCGAGGTAAAGCTTGCCATCCGGCCCGAACAGGATGGTTCGTGTGGAGTGCCCGCCGTCTGGAACGTTTGGCACAATCGTCACAGGTGCGGCGCCGCCCGGACCGAAGCGCTTCACATCGCGCACTTCGGCGACATACATCGTGTCGCCGCGGAATGCGATGCCGAACGGCCCGTTCAAGCCGCTCGCCACGGTGACGACGCTGTCGGCGACGCCATCATGATTCGCATCGGTGAGCTTCACGATGCGACCCGAAGCCGGCTGCGAGGCGTACACTGCGTTGCCGGGACCGAGCGCCAGGTAGCGCACGCCTTGGAGGTTCTCGGCATATACCGCGATCTTGAAGCCCGCCGGAACGCGGAGCGCGTCGTCCGCTCCCTGCCCCCTCGCCGTAGGAGGACCTTGGCAGGCGACGGCGAGGATCGCCGCAAGAAACATCCGGTTATCCATGATCACCTCCGGCCGGTGGCCGTCGTTTGCAATAAAAGCTTCCCATCCGGATCCACGCGGATCTCGGCCGGAGCAAAGGGCACGGCGATGTTCAGACTGCTCTCGCGGCCCGTGACCGAGACCGTGCGGCGTGTCACGGCTCCCGCGGGTCCCCGGAACTCGAGCGTCAATGCGGGGAGGCGGAAGACGCCCCACTCGGGTTTCTGATGCTGTGTGATACCAACGAGGGCGTGGTGTGCTCCCGCGTCGTAGCGCCAAGAGACATCGAGCTGTGGGTACCCCGGTTGGTACAGCCACTGATGAAAGAACCAGCCAAAATCTGCTCCGGCTGCTTTCTCCATTACGCGCTGCAGGTCCTCACTCGTTGCGGTCGAGTCGCGGTAGGTCTGGTAGTACGTGCGGAGCCCGCGAAAGAACGCCGAATCGCCCATGAGTCCGCGCAGCATGTGCAGCACCCATGCGCCCTTCGGATAGCTGTTCGCGTTGAGGAGCTTGATCGGATCGGCCGCATACGCCGAATCAACGATCGGCCGGTCGATCACATCGGACTTGAAGTACGCCTCGGCGTTAGAGCGCATGCGGTTCACGAGGACGCTGTCCCCATCCAGCGCCGCCCCTATCACGCCGTCGAAGTAGGTCGCGAAGCCCTCGGAGAGCCAGATATCAGGCCAGTCACGCTCCGTGACCGCGTCGCCGAACCACTGGTGCGCAGTCTCGTGTCGCACGACGCCCTCGCCCATCTTGCGCTCGACGTACGGTTTCTCGGCGTAGAAGATCGCGCTCGAGTTCTCCATGCCGCCGAATTTCGTGGATGACTGCACGTGCGCGAGCTTCTCGTAGGGGAAGGGCGCGATCAGGCGCTGCATCACCTCGACGATCTCAGTGGCGCGACGGAACGGGACGGAGTCGGCGAACGCCGAGTCCTCGGGGTAGGTCCAGACTTCGATGGGGATCGTGTCGCGGCCGTTTATCACCGGACGGTGCCGCGACACCGCGAATTTGCCGGCGCCGATGACCATTGTGTACGCGGGGATCGGATGCACTTCGATCGACGCTCGCAACCCCCCCGGTGCCGGTACCGGCGTCCCATTGGCGATTACACGCCACGCAGTTGGTGCTCCAATCGAGAAGACCGTTGTCGCCTTATCGCTCGGATGATCGACCACGGGCAACCAGAAGCGCGCCCGCTCCGGCCAGTTATCGGCGAACGCGACGCGCTGCCCGCGCGCGTTGGGTCCGATGATCAGCCCGTCCTGCGGGGAGCCGTGGTACCAAATCACCACGTTGAGCCCGGGTTCATGACTCGCCTGCAAAGGAATGCGCAGCGTGCGGCCGTCGTATGTGAATCGCCTGCTTGCTTCATGTGGCACCCCAAGGAGCAGCACCGAGTCAACGGTCATCCCAACGAGGTCCAGCGTGAGCACGCTGTCTTCGGGGACGCGCCGCTCGAAATGCAGGTTGGTATGGCCGTGGATCGCGCTGCCTGAGTCGGGGATCGTAATGGAGAACAAGTAGTCCTTCACATCGATTCCGCCGCGCTGAGCCGCCGCCGGCGCCGACAGCAGCAAGGCCAGCAGCAGACTAGCGCCCGTTCGCATACACCCCATCCAACGCCGTCTCCCCCTTCGGCATTCTCTCGCGGCTCGCCAACGCTTCTGCGGCGGCGCGCTCCACCTGCTCCGTGATCTCGAGCTCCAACTCGCCGAGAGTCTTCGCGGTGACGCCTTCTTCCTTCAGATACTCCTCGTACAGCCCGATCGGATCGCGCTTGCCCCAGCTCTTGAACAGCTCGGCCGGAAACGTTTCCCGCGCCTCGCGCTCGTCATGCGTCGCGTGCCCACCCATGCGGAATGTCTCGGCGATCAAGAGCGCGGGGCCGTTGCCCTTACGACACCGGTCGGCCGCGATTCGTGTCGCCGCGTAGGCATCCAGCACATTGTTGCCGTCGAACGTGGCCCCCCAGACGCCGTAGCTCGCCGGCCAGTCCCTGAAGTCGGCGGGCAGATGGTGCTGCTGGAGCCGAGTGCCGAGCGCGACCTGATTGTTTTGGATGATGAAAATGGCCGGGACGTGCTGTACGGCGGCGAAGTTGGTGCCCTCGTGCGCCGCGGCCGTGTTGGTCGATCCGTCGCCCACCCACGTGAGCGCGACGCGCGGCTCGCCCTTGATCTTGAACGTCAACGCGATACCGCTGATCACCGGTACCATGTCGCCGACGTGCGAGATCGGCTGCAACACACCGTGGGAGAACGAGCCGACGTGCAGATCGCGCCCGCCGCTCGGCGAGTCCGCCGTGGCGAGATAGGCGCGCAGCATATCGGCGATCGCCATGCCCATCTCGCAGCACGCCGCGGCGTTGCGGATCATCGGCGCGACGATATCGATGCCGCGCTGGAGCGCCTGCACCGGCCCGACGGTCGTCGCTTCTTCGCCGGTCCCCAGCCATGCCTTGGAGATGACGCCGGTGCGCACCCAGCGCTTCAGCTCGATGTCGTGCAGGCGGGCGCGCAGCAGGCCGCGATACAGCTCGAGCTTCGCCTCGCCCGGCAGCTCGTTCACGATCGCGGCGCGATCGGCATTGGCTTGAATGGTGGACCGGAAGGCGCGCACCAGGGCGGGATCCGGTTTCCAGTCGACGTACTCCGGCGGGTCGAACGCGGGGAACCGCTTCACGGCACTCCGGCGACGCTCCGGCCGAGCACCTGGCCGTCCCGCTTGAACACGCGTCCGTCCTTCATGACGAAATCGACGTGTTCGAGGACCTGGATGTTCTGGAGCGGGTCGCCGCCCACCGCGACGATGTCGGCGCGCTTGCCGGCCGCAATCGTGCCGATGTCGCGCTCGAGACCGAGCAGCGTCGCGCCGCTCGACGTCCCGGCGACGATCGCCTGCATCGGCGTCATGCCATACCGCACCATCAGCCCGAACTCGCGCGCATTGGTGCCGTGCTTCATCACCCCGGCATCGGTGCCGAGCGCGATCTTCACGCCGGCGTCCAGCGCCAGCTTGAAGGAGTTGTGCATCCGCGGCGCGATCGCGAGCGCTTTGGCAGCGATGGGGGGTGGGAGACGCCCAGCGGTAGCCAGTGACTCAACGGTAAATCCGGCTAACAACGTCGGCACCAGCCACGTGCCCTTCTGCTTCATCAACGCGACGGCCTCGGCGTCGAGAATCGAGCCGTGCTCGATCGACGTCACACCGGCCCGCACCGCGGCTTTGATCCCCGCGGTGCCATGCGCGTGCGCCGCCACGCGCCGATCGAGCTGCGTGGCCGTCTCGACGATCGCGCGCATCTCCTCTTCGGTGTATTGCTGCACGCCCGCCGAATCGGTGAGCGACAGCACGCCGCCGGTCGCGCAGATCTTGATTACGTCGGCGCCGTATTTGACCGCGTAGCGCACCGCGTTGCGGACCTCTTCGACGCCATCCGCTACGCCGACCTCGACGCCGCCTTCATGGCCGAGGGCCTCCGGCTGCAACCCGTTCGTCTCGTCGCAGTGGCCCCCGCGAATACCGAAGGAGATCCCGGCGGCGACGATGCGCGGCCCCGGAATCCAGCCGGCGTTGATGGCATTGCGCAGCGCGACGTCCCCGAAATGCGCGGTCCCGACGACCCGCACGGTCGTGAATCCCGCCTCCAGCGTCTGCTGCGCGTGCGCCGCGCCGAGCAATGCCAGCTGGCTCGGCATCTCCGTGAGTCCCGCGTGCTGCCAATCGCCGTCGCCGATGGTGCGGAACGCGAGATGCACGTGCGCGTCGATGAACCCGGGCAGCACCGTCGCTCCCGAGAGGTCGATCACGCTCGCGCCGGCGGGCACCTGCACGTTCGACCCGACGGCCGTGATGCGATCCCCCTGCACCAGAATCACCGCGTTCTTGAGTGGCGCCGCGCCGGTGCCATCGATCAACGTACCCGCCCGAATAGCCGTGACCGGCCCCTGCTGCAACGCGAGCAACGCCAGCAGCGCGATCACGAGAATTTCTCCTTGAGTTTCCCGAGGAATCCGCCGGACGATTCCTGCGTGCTGGTGAGCGCCTCGGCGAATTCGATCGCGGTCGCGAACCGGTCGTCCGGATTCGTCTGCAACGCCTTCGTCAGCGCCTTCTCCACCGCGTCGGGCACATCGGAACGCAGCGAGCGGATCGGCACCGGTTGACTCCGGAGCCGCGCGATCATCATCTCCTGGGCGTTCCGGCCCTGGAACGGCAACTTGCCCGTAAACATCTCGAACGCCACGATGCCGAGCGCGTAGATGTCGCTGCGCGCATCAAGCGGCTTCCCGCGGATCTGCTCGGGACTCATGAACTCGGGCGTGCCGAGGATGATCCCGGTCGCCGTGAGCTTCGCGATCGCCGGGTCAGCGCGCCGCTCCTTCGCCAGGCCGAAGTCCATCACGACCGCGCGGTCCTGCCCGCCATCGTCGTCCGGCACGAGCATCACGTTTTCAGGCTTCAGGTCGCGGTGAATGATCTGCAGCTCGTGCGCGTGATGCAGGCCGGCGCACATCTGCTTGAGCAGGGTCACCCCGAGGGCGATGTCCATTGGGCCGCCGCGCACTTCCCGATCGGAGAGCAGCTCGCCCTTGAGGAACGGCATCACCAGGTAGATCAGCCCGTCCTCGGATTCACCGAGGCGCAGGATGCGGCAGACGTTGGGATGATCGAGGCGCATCGCGAGGCCCGCCTCGCGGCGCAGGCGCTCGACGGAGCTCTTGTCCGAGGCCAGGCGCGGCGAGAGCACCTTGATCGCGACCGTCGCGTCCGACGAGATCTCCTTGGCGAGGTAGACGTACGACATCCCGCCCTCGCCCAGTTTTTTCATGACCTGATAGCGGGCGTCGAGGATCTGATTCGAGAGGCTCGAGGCGCGGTCCAGGCCGGCCTTGCCGGGAGGCAGCGGCGTGCGCACGCCGGTCCCGCCGCCCGATGGTGGCGTCGCCGGTTTCTTGGCCTGGATCTCCACGAGCATGCTGCCGTCTTTGGGACAGAAGCGTGCCCCGGTATCCGTGTAGACAGATCCGCACTTGGGGCAGCGCCGCTCGCTCATTGCCGCACCAAGTTGCGCCCTTCATTCTTGGCGCGATAGAGGGCCTGGTCGGCGAGCGACACGAAACTGTCGGCGCTGTGCACGCGATCGTCGGGGAACGATGCGAGACCGATGCTGATCGTGACGCGAACAGGATCGTCACCGGGATCGGCAAAGTCGCGGTTCTGTACGTGCGAACGGACGCGCTCGGCGAAGGTCGCCGCACCCTGCGTTGTCGTCTCGGGCATCACGACGACGAACTCCTCGCCGCCGTAGCGCGCCACCAGATCGACCGACCGCGCTTCGCGGCGCAACAGGTCACCGACCTGGCGCAGCACGGAATCGCCGGCGATGTGGCCGCGCGTGTCGTTGATCGACTTGAACCGGTCCAGATCGGCCAACATGACCGTCAGCGCCAGGTTGTAACGCCGGGCGCGATCCAGCTCCTGCGCCAGCGCCTCGGCGAGCGCGCGCCGGTTCATGCAGCCCGTGAGTGCGTCGGTGGACGCGAGCTTCTCGAGCCGCTGCTTGTCCGAGACGGCGCTCTCGAAATCGTACGCCTTTTCGATCGCCGACACGGCCGTCTTGATGACCGTTTCCGCGAACTGCGCGTCGGCGCGCGTGAGCGGCGGGTCGTCCCCCGTCGTCCGCAGAAAGAAGACGCCGATCTGCTGCTCCTTCATCCAGAACGGCAGGGCCACTGCCGAGCGCGTCGGCACCTTGATCTCTTCGCGTTCCCAGCGGCGGCGCTCTTCCTCATAGAGCGGATCCGTCGCGACGTCCTCCACCAGCACCAGCCGGCCCGTCGAGACGGCTTTCCGAATCTCGGGGTATTTGGCCAGATCGATCTGGAGATTGCGGAGCATCGGGTTCTCATACGCGGCGACGACGATGCCCTGCTGGTCGCCCGGTTTGGCGAGCACCATCGAGCACTTGGAAATGTTGAGCGCACGCGCCACGCGCCGGGCGAGGATGTGATACATCTCGTCCGGCTTGAGGGAGTCGGTGACCTCGTGGAGGATGTCGACCATCGCCGCGCGGCTTCGCGCTTCCTCGCGGGCCTGGGCGAGCGCGCGGCCGACGCGGATGTGCGCTTCCACGCGCGCGAGGAGCTCGCGCACGCGAAACGGCTTGGAGATGAAATCGGCGGCGCCGAGTCCCAGCGCGCGCACCGTCGCTTCCTCGGGCGGCATGGAGGACACCATCAACACCGGCAGGTCGCGGTAGCGCTCATCCTGCTTGAGACGCTCGAGCAGCTGCAGGCCGTCGACCTTGGGCATCATGATGTCGAGCAGCAGGAGCGCGGGCTTGATCTCCTCGAGTTTGGCGAACAGCCCGTCGCCTCCCGGGCAGACCGCGACTTCGTACCCGTTTTCCTTCAGGATCCAGGTCAGGGTCTGGACGAGCGAAGCGTCGTCATCGGCCACGAGAACGCGCGTAGCGGGACCGGGCATCTAGTCCATTGCCTCGAGAAGCGAGCGATCCACATTGCCGCCGCTGACCACGAGCACCGTGGTTCTGGAACGGGGCACCGCGCCGGCAAGCAGCGCGGCAGTGGTGGCCGCACCAGACGGCTCGACGGCGAGCTTGCAGATGCGCCATAGAAACTGCACGGCGGCGCGGATGCTGTCATCTTCGACCAGCACGACCCCGCGAATCCGGCCCCGCTCCCGTGTCAGCTCGGCAAACGGGACGTCGCCGACGTTGAGTGTGATCAGGCCGTCGGCGATGCTGCCGGTCCGTTCCAAGCGAACGACCTTTCCCGCGGCGAGCGAACGCTGCAGCTTCGGTGCGCCAGCCGGCTCCACGCCCCACACCACGGCCTTGCTTCCTGCGGCCGCCAGTCCCGTCACCACGCCGGAAATGAGGCCGCCGCCGCCCACCGGCACGACCACCGTCTCGACCTCAGGAAGCTGCTCGACGATCTCGAGCGCGACCGTCGCCTGGCCGGCGACGATGTCGGGATGATCGAACGGCGGCACGATGGCGAGCTGCCCGCTCCGGGCGATCTCTTCCGCCTTGATGCGCCGATCCTCGGAGGTGCGGCCCGCGAACACGACTTCGCCGCCCCACTTCTTGACGCCTTCGACCTTCACGGCGGGCGTCGTTTCAGGCATGACGATCACCGCGCGCACGCCGAACTGCTTCGCCGCGTACGCGACCGCCTGGCCGTGATTGCCCGAGGAGAAGGTGATGACCCCGCGCTTGCGCACGGCGTCCGGGAGCTTGCGAATGGCGTTGTAGGCGCCGCGGATTTTGAACGCGCCGATCGGCTGTTCGTTCTCGAGCTTGAGATGCGCCCCCAGCTCCTCGACGTAGAGCAGCGGGGTGCGGCGCGCGATGCCCCGCAGCCCATCTGCGGCTTCGGCGATGTCCCGGGAAGTGACCACGCTACTTCTTGGGCTTCGGGGCTTGGGACTTGGGTTTCGGCTTGGCCTTGGACTTGGGCGCGGGAGACGGCGTCTCGTCGTCGCCCTCCTCAACGTCGTCGTCCTCATCCTCCTTCACCACGCGCGCCACATCCACGACGAGATCCCCGGGCGTCAGGTTCATGACCTTCACGCCCTGCGTGTTGCGGCCGGAAATGCGGATCCCCTCGACCGGCACGCGGATCATGATTCCCTTCTTGGTGATCATCATCAGCTCGTCATCGGGCAGTACTTCCTTGAGGGCGACGATGTCTCCGGTCTTCGGTCCGCGCTTGAGTGTAATGATGCCGCGGCCGCCGCGGTGCTGAATGCGGTATTCGTCGAGCTCTGAGCGCTTGCCCATCCCCTTCTCGGTCACCACGAGCAGCGTGGACTTGCGGCGCACCACGACCATGTCAATCACGTGGTCCTTCTTGTCGAGCTCGATGCCCTTCACGCCGGTGGCCGTGCGGCCCATGTCGCGCACGTCCT
>Ga0193755_1000040_pt1 | contig 32831 bp, 28 predicted proteins | sample H1a2metaG_FD_144921 | JGI IMG/M metagenome (GOLD analysis project Ga0193755, IMG submission 144921) | Soil microbial communities from a riparian zone of the East river system, Colorado, United States - H1a2 | ecosystem: Environmental > Terrestrial > Soil > Riparian zone | place: USA: East River...
ATTGATCACGGTGCCGCCGCCCAGCGTCGCGCCTTGGAGCACCACCAACCCGAGATCGCTCGTCGCGAGCAGGCCACCGGCATCGTACATCGTTTCGAGCGCGTCCCCCTCCAGGTGCGTGAAGTCCGCTTCGTTCCGATAGCCGCCTTTCTCCAACACGACGACGTCTTTCCCGGCGGCGGCGAGCTCGGCCGCAACGACGCCACCACCGGCGCCGGAGCCGACGATGACGACGTCGCAAGTGAGTGTGGTGTCGCGCTCGATGGCGACGGGCCGAATCGGTTTGGGCGTCGCGGGCGGCGGCCCGAGGGGGCCAGGGTATCCGATCGCGCGGGCTACGCCCGGCGTGGTGTAGTGGGTGACCGTGGTCAGGCGCTTCAGCGCCTGAAATGCCTTGCGACGCTGCGGCAGGCGGCTCGTCGCCCAGCCGCGCAGGCAGCGTTCGCGCTGCGCGGGCGACATGCGTGTGAATGATCGGGGGATGCCGCTGACCAGCAGGTTGACGATGCTGCTGTCGAGCACGCGGAGCAGGAGATCGAGCTCACGCCGATCTGCGGCCCGGGGCAGCGAGGCGATTTTCCTGGCGACGCGGTCGCCCAGGTCGGGCGACCCGTCGGCGACGAGCGTCGCTGCGACCGCCTGCAGGACGTCTCGCGCCGTGGGCGAGAGGGTCAACGCGCCTGGACGAACGTCAGCTTAAAGCCGTCCGGATCGGTGATCATGAACAGGCGCTCGCCCCACGGCATGTCCATCGGCTCCTGGTCGAGCGCGCCCCCACGTGCTTTGACCTCGGCGGCGAACCGGTCGAGGTCTTGCGCGGTCGTGCAGCTCAGCCGCGAGCCGATTCCCTTCTTGCGGTCCCGACCCTTGGCGAAATCGTCCTGGGTGAGATAGAACGTCACCGCCCCGGCGCGCATCTCGCAGCCCGCCAGCGTGCCGTTTTCGCGCCACTCCTCGCCCACGACGAAGCCGAGCACGTCACGGTAAAAGGCCATGCTTCTTTGGAGATCAGTCGCGGTGAACGTGGGTGTGATATCGCGCAGGCGCAGCGTTTCCGGCTGTCGCCGGGCGCCGGGGCGGGGGCGGGCTTTGGCCTTGGCACGGGGCTTCTTGGATGCCCCCTTTTTGGCCGCCGGCTTCTTTTTGGTCGCCATCAGGTGCGCTCCGTAAGGGTCTGGAAGCGTAGCGAACCGCCGCGCGTCTCGCCAGATTCCCCGTTCCCCTGTAACCATCGGAGCAATCGATCATGGCGACCAGCAACGCCGTCGCGGTGTGGGAAGGCAAGCTCAGAGACGGCAAAGGCAGCTTCAAAGCGCAAAGCGGCGTGTTCAGCGGTTCGTTCAGCTTCGGCACGCGCTTCGAGGGCAAGAAAGGGTCGAACCCCGAAGAGCTGCTCGCGGCCGCCCACGCGAGCTGCTTCAGCATGGCGCTTTCGTCCGCTCTCGAGAAGGCAGGTCATGGCGCGGACCGCATCGAAACGCGTGCGGCCGTCACGATCGAAACCGTGGATGGGGCGCCCAAGGTCACGCGCAGCGCCTTGGAAGTGCGAGGTAAGGTCCCCGGCATCGACGAGGCCACTTTCCGCCAGGCTGCAGAGGCGGCGAAGAAGAACTGCCCGTTGTCGAAGGCGATTCAGGGCAACGTCGAGATTACGATGGATGCAAAGCTCGCCTGACAGCGCGTAAGCGTTGGATGGTCTACCTCCTCCGCTGCCGCGACGGCTCGCTGTACACTGGAATCACCAATGATCTGCCGCTGCGCCTCGAGTCGCATCGCCGCGGTACGGCGAGCGCGTACACGCGGACGCGCCGTCCGGTGGTGCTCGCCTATCAGGAAGTCGTGTCCGATCGGGGCAGTGCACTGAAGCGCGAGGCCGCGATTCGGCGTCTCTCCCGCGTCGAAAAGTTGGCACTGTGCAGCGCAGGGACGTAACGCTCGGAGTGCTAGCGATCCTGGTGGCGACAGTGTGCGTGCTTCTGGGGAGATGGCAGCTCAATCGGCTCGCGCAGCGCCGGGCCCGCAACAGCGTCCTCGCTGCACGCCTCGCGTTGCCGCCGCTCCCCGTGCGTCGGGACGTCACGGCGGACAGTGCTCGACAGCGGCGCGTCGTGACGCACGGGGTCTACGATTTCTCCGCCGAGCGCACCTGGCCGGGACGGAGTTTTCAGGGCACGCCGGGCGTGGCGCTCATCACGCCGCTCCGTCTTGCCGACGGGTCAGTGGTGCTAGTCGACCGCGGTTGGGTGCCTTCCCCCGATGCCTTCCACGTCGATCATGCGCTCTATCGGGAGCCCGATACCGCGACCGTGACGGGCATTGCCTTGATTCCGCCGCGCGGTCGGGGCGACGTCGATGTGGCGGGTTTCCTCCCGTTCGTCATTCAGCTCGAAACGCCGGAGCCGCCCCCGGATCGGGGGCTACCGCGGCGCTGGCCTCTACCCGCGTTCGACGATGGCCCGCACCTGTCCTACGCGATTCAATGGTTCAGCTTCGCGCTCATCGCGCTGGTGGGGACGGCTGTATTGATTCGTAAAGGTCGTTAAGCAGCTCGGCACCCCGCTCGATGCGCGCTTCGTCGCGGGCATGGCGCTTGACGATGCCGGCGATCAACCGCTCGAAACCCGGCGTCTCGTCTCTCCCGAACTTCCCATCCTTCACGTCCACGTCGTGCACCATCTCCGCGATGGCGCGAAGGGCGCCGTCTTGCTCCAGCCCGAAGCGCTGCAGCAGGGTTTCGAAAGTGCACCGGTCGCCCTCGTGGGTGTAATCGCCCTCGAACATGTCGAAGCTGACCGCTCCGTCACGCGCCTCGCCGAAGGCAAAGCGCGCTTTGGGATCGATGAAGCGCTTGATGAGCCACGCGCTCGCGATACGGTCGACGTGCACGTCAGGCCGCGTGACCCACGTCTGTTTCTTGGGCACCTTCTCTCGTTTTCCGCGGCCGGTCTGCAGAGTCTTCAGTTTGGCCATTGCTGTCTCCGCTGCTTTTCGTCCAGCGGCCCCGAAGTGGTCGAGTGCCGTGATGTCCCGCAGCCGACGCTCGAGTCGCGCGATCTCGGCCGTCGACTCGACTCGCTCGGCGGCGCGGGTCACCTCCGTGTATTCGGCATCGCGCACAGTCCGGAACAGCGCTTCGATCTGCGGATCCGCGAGTCCATCGACGAATGTGGCCCGGCAGATCGACGCCTCGCCCCCGCCCGCCGTGATTTCCTTGCGCAGCCACTGGAAGTCTTCGCTCGCCTGCGCGCTGAAGGGCAGGGCGTAGACGGAATTCTTGATCGCGACGGCGCCGAGTCCCTGCAGGCGCCGCCAGATCTTGACCCGGAAATAGTCGGGCTTCGGCGGGAGCTGATGAATCAGCAGCAACCAGCGGCCTTCTTTCACAGCCAGAAGTTCCGGATCGACGAGCCGACCGGCGCGCCCCACGGTGCCACATCGGCGCCGAGTGCTCCAGTGATGGGGTTAAAGAAATGCTGGGCGGCGACCAACGCCGTGACGGTGACAATTTCGGGTTCGCTCAGATGCTGGCGCGCCCGCATGAGCGGTTCGAGCGGCATCCCACCGTCGACCTCGCTGTACCGCGTCACCGCGTCGGTGAATCGCAGCGCCGCCCGCTCGCGATTCGAGAACACCGCACTGGTCTCGTAACTCAGCAGCGCGCGCAGCTCATCCACGGGCAACTGGGCCTCGCGCCAGAGGTGGCGACCCCGTTCGATGCACCAGCGACAGCGGCTGCGCTCGGCGGCGAGTTGCGTGACGAGCATGCGCAGTCGCACGTCGAGGTCCGTACTGCTCGCCTGATAACGGGCGAGCGCGGCGTATGCGGGCAAAACGCGCACGCCGCCAGGAGGAATCGCGACCGGATTGCGAGGGGCAACGAGGGCCCGCAAGAGTCGAGTCACAAGTGTACCCATGCTGTGATACAATTGTATCAGCGCTCTGCGCCACCTGGCAAGGCCTGGTAACCGGCGGGCCAGCAGGAACTACCGTTTTGACCTGCGTTTAGCGATATTGTCCGACCCCACAAAACGGCAACAAAGGAGCCTACATGGCGGCAGCCCTCCCCCTGAAGCGCCCCGTCAAGGTCGGAGAACTCGTACGGCGCCGGTTGCGCGAGCTGAAGCGCAGCCCGCGCGAGCTGGCGGACGCGGTTCAGGTGTCCGAGATCTACATCGCTGACCTCGTCGCCGGACGGCGGCGTCCCCCGGCCCCGGGCCGGATGGATGTCTACGCGCCGATGACAAAGTTCCTCAAGCTGCACCGGAACGACCTGCCCACCTGCGCCAAGGCGGAGCGGGACGGCGAGACGAAGAGCAAGCGCCGGCCCCATCCCGAGATCCGGCGCCAGTTCCTGGCCCTGTGCCTCGATCCGGCCCGGGCCCGGGTGCTGGCGCGGCGACTCGGCCGCAAGGATGGCGTGATGCTGGAGCGCGTCATTGTCGGCCGGTTGCTCGAAGTCGCCCAGGGATTCGTCCGCCGCCAGCTCGATGACGATGTCGGTATCCGCATCGCCGCGAGCCGCGACGGCTGCACGTACCTCGAGATGCGCATGAAGTTGATGGAGTTTCTCGATGCGACGCCCGAAGGGCTCACGCCGGAGGACGGCGAGGAATTCGTCCGGCCACGCATCGCCGGCTGGGATATCGATTTCGATACCCACGCCATGCGGATAGTCCTGCGGTCGCAGGATCCCGCTCCGAGACAGGTCCGCGCGCTGAGTATCTAAGGGTAAGGGACGGTATGGAGACTGTAGGGGCGCAGCATGCTGCGCCCCTACGTCTTTTTTACCGTCTCTTACCGTCTCTTTCCGCCGCGTTTAGTTTCTAGCCCCGTTCCGCACGCCGTCGTTCTTCCATCCGGAGACTCCATGCTTTCCCTGCTTGTCGCAGCGACTCTGGCTGTACAGCAACCTCCTCCTCCGCCGCCGCAAGACACGACCAAGCGGGACACCACCAAGGTCAAACTCGACTCGCTGCCGCTGAAAACCGCGCGCACCGTGAGCTTCGAGACGTCGGACGGTACGTGGATCTCGCTCGACGTCTCGCCCGACGGCAAGACGATCGTGTTCGAGCTGTTGGGCGACCTCTACACGATGCCGGTGACCGGCGGCGCGGCGACGCGCATTACCTCGGGTCCGGCGTTCGATTCGCAGCCGCGCTGGTCCCCAGACGGCAAGCGTCTCGTCTTTCTCTCCGATCGCAGCGGCGCCGAGAACGTCTGGTTATGCGACCCCGATGGCTCGCATACCAAGGCGCTCACCAAGGGCACGAACAACCTATTCGCCTCTCCGGAATGGACCCCTGACGGCAATTACATCGTCGTTTCGCGAACGAGCGGCGTGCTCGGCAGCGTCTACGAGCTGTGGCTGATTCACAAGGATGGCGGTTCAGGCGCCGCGATGTTGCGCGTGCCGGCCGGCCCCCCCCCCCAGCCGCCGCCGATGAACACGCTCGGCGCGGCCTTCGGGAAGGATCCCCGCTACATCTGGGTATCGCGTCACCGCGGCGGGTTCGGCTACGATCTCCAATATCCGCTCTGGCAGCTGGCGATCTATGACCGGCAGCAGGGGCGGACGTTCCTGCAGACCGACTTGTACGGCAGCGCCATGCGGCCGGTGTTGTCCACGGACGGGAAGTGGCTGGTCTATGCCACGCGCTACGATGCCGAGACCGGATTGCGCTTGCGCAATCTGCAAACGGGGGACGAGCAGTGGCTGGTCTATCCGGTGACCCGCGACGATGAAGAGTCCCGCTTCACCCGTGATCTGTATCCCGGCTTCTCGTTCACACCCGACAACCAGGCGATCATCGTCTCCTACGGCGGCAAGATCCACCGCGTCACGGTCCCCTCGGGACAAGTGACCGACATTCCGTTCACGGCGAAGGTCGATCAGCAACTCGGACCCCTGGTCCGCTTCGCATATCGCGTGGACACCGGCACCGTGCTGGTCCGCCAGATCCGAGATGCCTCGCCGTCGCCCGACGGCAAGCGGCTCGCGTTCAGCGCGCTCGATCGGCTCTATGTGATGGACCTGCCGAATGGCGCTCCGCGGCGGCTCACCACGGACACGGTGCACGAGCAGGTTCCCGTGTGGTCACCTGATGGGCTATGGCTGGCCTACGTCACGTGGAGCAACGCCGGGGGCTCGATCAACAAGGTACGCGTGGCCGGTGGGGCGCCGGTGCGTCTCACCACGGACCCCGCGTTCTACGACACGCCGATCTGGTCGCCCGATGGGCAACGGATTGTGGCGGTAAAAGGACCTCGCAGCCAGCGACTCTCGGCGCATTTCGGACCGGGATACGAGCTCGTGTGGCTGCCGGCCGCCGGTGGAGCGACGACGCGCATTGCGCCGTACGATGGATGGGGACGACCGCACTTCACGAGGGACCCGAGTCGGATCTACTTCTACGCGGGTCCCGAAGGGCTCGTCTCGATTCGCTACGACGGCACCGACCGGCGCGCATATCTCAAGGTCACGGGCTACACCTATCCGGGCCCGGGCGCCGAGCCCAATCCAGCGAATGAGATTCTGATCAGCCCCGACAGCGATCAGGTGCTCGCGCAGGCCGGCAACAACGTTTACCTCGTGACGTTGCCGCTCGTTGGGGGGCCGACGCCGACGATCAGCATATCCGACACGGCAAACGCGGCATTTCCGATCCACCGTTTGACGCGCATCGGTGGGGATTTCCTCGGCTGGATGCCGGACGCCAAGTCGGTGTACTGGTCGATCGGCCGCACCTTCTTCCGCTACGACCCCGCCGTGGCGGATTCACTCGGCAAGCTCAAGGCTCGAACGGACTCGCTGCGTGCCGACTCATTGAAGAGCGATACCGGAAAGGCGTTTCCCGACTCCGTACAGAAGCGGCTGAAGGCGCGCTCCGACTCACTCGCCAAGCTGCCCGCGTACGAGGGCCAGCGCGTGGATGTGACGATTCGCGCAGCGCGCGACGTTCCTCATGGCACGGTGCTGCTGCGCGGCGCTCGGATCGTCACGATGAAGGGTGATGAGGTGGTCGAGAACGGTGACGTCGTCGTCACCGACAATCGCATCGTGTCGGTCGGCCCGCGCGGGCAGGCTCCAGCGGGCGCCCAGGTCATCGATGTCAGCGGCAAGACGATCATTCCCGGCTTGATCGACGTGCATGCGCACCCTTGGCCTATCGGTGCGTGGGGCATTCACGAGTCGCAAGTGTGGCAGTACCTCGCGAACCTCGCCTACGGCATCACCACGACCCGCGACCCGCAAACGGCGACCACCGACGTCCTCACGTACGCCGACCAGGTGGAAACCGGAGAGCTGCTCGGACCGCGGATCTACCACACCGGCCCGGGCGTCTTCTGGGATGAGAACTTCCAGAGTCTGGACGAGGCGCGGAATGCACTGCGCCGCTACAGCGAATTCTACGGCGTGCACACCATCAAGGAGTACATGACCGGCAATCGCAAACAGCGCCAGTGGGTCATCATGGCGGCGCGCGAGCTGAATCTGATGCCGACGACCGAAGGCGGCCTCGACTTCAAAATGAACCTCACCGAGGCGCTCGACGGATATCCCGGACACGAGCACGCCTATCCGATCATGCCGCTCTACAAGGACGCGGTGCAGCTCATCGCGCAATCGGGCATCAACTACACACCGACGTTGCTCGTATCGTACGGCGGCCCGTTCTCGGAGAATTACTTCTACGAGCACTTCGACATTCACGAGAACGCGAAGATTCGGCGCTTCATTCCGCACGAAGAGATCGACCAGCGGGCGCAGCGGCGGGCGTGGTTCCGGGATGACCAGTACGTCTTCCCCCGGATCGCGTCGTCGGCGGCGGCCATCCTGCGCGCCGGTGGGTTCGTGGGGCTGGGATGCCACGGGCAGCTCGACGGGCTCGGCTGCCACTGGGAGATGTGGGCGATGGCGGCTGGCGGGATGACGCCGATGGAGGTGCTGCGCGTTGCCACGTGGAATGGCGCGCACGCCATCGGGTTCGAGCAGGATCTGGGATCGCTGGAGCCGGGCAAGCTCGCGGACTTGATCGTCTTGGATGCCAATCCGCTCGAGGATATACACAACACGAACACGGTCCGTTACGTCATGAAAAACGGACGATTGTATGAAGGAGACACGCTGAACGAAGTCTGGCCGCGCCAACGGGCTCTGCCGAGGATGTGGTGGTGGGGCACTGAGCCGGCAAAGGCAGCCGAGACAACCCGTTGACTCAAGACTGTTTACCGCGGTGCGTCTGTGGGCTAGTCGTTGCAGGGCCTATGTTTTCGGGCCCTGAATCGTTAGCTTTGTCAGCGCATAGAACCGCGAGCTGGCTCCTTCCGGAAGTCCCGCTCAGGGACTCCGTCGCTGAACACACGCACGGTATCATCCCCCAGGTTCAAAAACTGAAGCAACGTCTTTGTCGAGACGAGATTGGCTCGTCTCGGGACGTGCGTGTGTACGAAGGAGTAGTATGCCATTTGCATCACTGGGCCTAGCGCCCGAACTGGTGCGCGCCGTCGCCGACGAAGGCTACGCGCACCCCACCCCCATCCAGTCGGAAGCGATCCCGCTGGCACTCGCCGGGCGCGATCTCATCGGGTCGGCTCAAACCGGCACCGGCAAGACGGCGGCGTTCGTGCTGCCCATCCTGCAGCGGCTGTCGCCCGGCAAGCGCGGCACGCTGCGGGCGTTGATTCTTGTGCCGACGCGCGAGCTGGCGGAGCAGGTTGCCACCAGCATCAAGGCGTATGGGCGGCACACCCATCTCAAAGGCGCGGCGGTCTACGGCGGCGTCGGGATGGAGCCACAGACCCGCGCGCTGAAACATGGCGTCGACATGATCGTCGCCACGCCGGGCCGTCTGCTCGATCACATGGAGCGGGGCCACGTCGATTTCACGCAGCTCGAGGTGCTGGTTCTCGACGAAGCCGACCGCATGCTGGACATGGGGTTTGCACCTGATGTGCGGCGCATCCTGAGTGCGCTGCCCGAAGAGCGCCAGACGATGCTCTTCTCGGCGACGATCTCGCCGGAAGTGGATGCCCTCGCGCGCCGCGCCTTGAACGGCCATGCCTCGGTCGAAATCGGCCGCCGGGCGCAGACCGCCGAGGGAATCGAGCATGTGATCGTCGCGGTGGACAAGCTCCAGAAGCGCGGCGCCCTCGCGTCGATTCTCAAAGCCAAGCCGGCGGGCCAGACGTTGATCTTCACGCGCACGAAGTACGGAGCCGACAAGCTCGTCACCTTCCTCAAGCGTGAGGGGATCGCGGCGAACGCACTGCACGGCGACAAGGCGCAGAGCCACCGCCAGCGCACGCTCGACGCCTTCCGCTCGGGCGCGGCCGAGAACCTCGTGGCGACCGATATCGCCGCGCGCGGCATCGACGTCGAAGGGATCCGCATGGTGGTGAATTTCGACGTGCCCCAGGACGCTGAGGTCTACGTGCACCGCGTGGGACGCACGGCGCGCGCGGGCGCGCGTGGGCTGGCGCTCACGCTGATCTCTCCCGACGAATGGCTGCTGATGGCGGACGTGGAGCGGCTCATCGGACAGAATTTTCCGCGGGAAGTAATCCCCGGATTCGAGCCGTCGGTGTCTCCGCTGCAGCCGCGTCAGGCCATCGCCGAGGCTCCGCGGCCGGAGCGCTCACTGCGCCCGCGGCGGGGCGGCAAGAAGCGCCGCTAGTCTCGCGTCTTCAGGGTCCGGATGAAGTTCGCGACGGGCGTGGCGGCCAGCGTCAGCAGCCGGATGCTGCCCCGGGACGCCAACTCGACCGAGACGCGCGCGATGGTCTCGTTGTCCGGACACTCCACGATACTGACGAAGTCATAGGGGCCGAGCACCGCGTACTGCGCGGTGACCTTGGCCCCGAACTTTTCGATCTCCTTGTTCACTTCCTGCAGTCGCTTGGGGTTGCTCTTGAGCGACTTCGCGCCCTCGTCCGTCAGGTTGGAGAGCAAAACGTAGGTGGGCATGGGCCTCAGCTCCGTTTCTCGATAGCCACGTAATCGCGCTTCGCGGGACCGGTATACACCTGGCGCGGGCGGGCGATCTTCTGCTCCTTGTCGAGCAACATCTCCTGCCATTGCGCCAGCCACCCCGGTGTGCGGCCGATCGCGAACAACACGGGGAAAAAATCGACCGGGAACTTCATCGCCTCGTAAATGATCCCGGAGTAGAAGTCGACGTTGGGATACAGCTTGCGCGACACGAAATACTCCTCTTGCAGCGCGATCCGCTCGAGCTCCAGGGCGATGTCGATGAGCGGGTTCTTGCCCGTCACGTCGAATACCTGCTCGGCGATCTGTTTGATGATCTTGGCTCTGGGGTCGAAGTTCTTGTAGACGCGGTGCCCAAAGCCCATCAGCCGGACTTCGCCTTTCTTGACGCGCTGGATGTACGCCGGAATCGCGTCGATCGACCCGATCTCGCGCAGCATGCGCAGCACTTCTTCATTGGCGCCCCCGTGCAGCGGTCCGTACAGCGCGGCGGCCGCGCCCGCCATGCAGGAATAGGGATCCGGATGCGAGGACCCGATGCCGCGCATCGCGCTCGTCGAGCAGTTCTGTTCGTGATCGGCGTGTAGAATGAACAAGACGTCGAGCGCCCGCTCGAGCACCGGGTGGGGCGAATACTTCACCTCGGTCGTCTTGAACATCATGTTGAGAAAATTGCCGGTGTAGCTCAGATCGTTGTCCGGATAGGCGTACGGCATTCCCACCGAGTGGCGGTGCGCGAACGCGGCGAGGGTCGGTGTCTTCGCGATCAATCGGACGATCTGGTTGTTCCGCAGTTTCTCGTCGAAGATTCGCTTGGCCTCCGCATAGAACGTCGAGAGCGCGGCGACGGCGCTCACGAACATTCCCATGGGGTGCGCGTCGTGGTGGAAGCCATCGATGAACTTCTTGATGTTCTCGTGGATGATCGTGTGACGCGTGACCTGATACACCCAGGCGTCGAGCTCCGCGGCCGACGGTAGCTCGCCGTGCAGCAGCAGGTAGGAGGTCTCGAGGAAGGTGCTCTTCTCGGCGAGCTGCTCGATCGGGTAGCCGCGGTAGCGCAGGATACCCGCATCGCCGTCGATGAAGGTGATCGCGCTGCGGCAGGCCGCGGTATTCATGAACGCGGGATCGTAGCTCATCAGTCCGAAATCGTCGTCCGACGCCTTAATCTGGCGGAGATCGGCGGCGCGGACCGTTCCGTCCTGAATCGGGAGCTCGTAGCTCTTGCCCGTGCGGTTATCGACGACGGTGAGCGTGTCCTTCGGCACCAGGGCGTCCTGGATGTGTGTGGCCGAAAAGATAACCGGCTATTGACTATCGGGTATCGGCTATCGGGGAATGCCGATAGCCAATAGCCGATAGCCTTCTTACTTTGCACACCGTGGCTCAGCCCCGTCCCAGTCTCTATCCGACCCGCTCGAGCGCGGGCGCGCTGCTGGGGCAGCAGCTCGCCAGTCGCGGCTATCAATCGTGCATTTTGCTGGGGATTACGCCGGAAGGCGTCGAGATCGCCGCCCACGCCGCCAAGGCGATGGGCGCCCAGTTCGACGTGATTGTGGCGTCGTTCATCAAGCTGGGCACCAATCTCGCGCCCATCGGCGCCATGGCGGAGTCGGCGCCGGCGGAAATGGATCCTGATTTCCAGCCCGGGATGAATCTCCTCGAAAAGCTCCAGGCCGCGATCGACGAGTCACGCGCGCGCGTGAAACAGGATCTTGTTCTGTACCGGACGCAACGCCCCGTGAAGAAGCTCGAGGGACGGACCGCGGTGATCGTCGAGGGGCAGATCGTCTATCCCTGGAAGGTGCTGGCCGCGGCGAAGGCCGCCGAGGGGTTAGGTGCGCGGGAGGTCGTGATCGCGGCGCCGGTCGCGACTCAGGCCGCGGCGGACCGGATTCGGGCGCGTACCTGGGCCCTGGTGTGTCCGAGTGTGACGATGGAAGCGGAAGGCCATCCGTCGCCGTATGGCGATGCTGGGGCTGATGCACCAGAGCGCCTGAAGAGCATCATGATTGCTCATCAGGCCGCCTAGCTACTGCTCCGGCAGCTCCACAATCTCGCGTTCCAACCAACGGTGTTCGCCGGCCAGGATTTCCTGCGCGAACTTATAAGTCGGAACATCCTCGTTTCGGCGTAGCCCATTGAACTTCGAACGGACCCGACGCCGCGCCTGCCGGCAGAACAGGTCCGCGAGTTTTACGGCCCGCGCGCCCGTCGCCCGGTCGCGCTGGTAGAGTGCCTGCGCGCGGGAGCACGTGGCCGCCATTGCGAACAGCTCGCCCGCCACGTCCACCAGCCGGAACAACACTGACTGGCGCAGCTCGAGCTTGGGACCGAACCGAATCATCGAATGGAACACGCTGCGCGCCAGACGGCGGCAGCTGCGCTCGACGAAGCGCACGTGTTTCGCGAGCCGCCCGAATTCGGCATAGCGCGGCCACAGGCTCCAGCCCAGCCACCGTGAGGGATACCACCACCCGTAGAACCCCGCGGAGCGGACCAAACCGGCCAAGCGCTCCCGCACAGTTTTTCCAGGCAGGACGACGTCGCCGGCGACCTGGAGATGCTTATCCACCGCTTCGCGCGCGATGAACAGGTGCATGATCTCCGACGAGCCCTCGAAGATCAAATTGATCCGGAAGTCGCGCATGATGCGCTCGACGGGGATCGGCGCCTCACCGCGCGCGCGAAGCGAATCGGCCGTCTCGTAGCCGCGGCCCCCGCGGATCTGTACGGTGTCGTCGATGATGCGCCAGCCGGCCTCGGAGTTGTACAGCTTGGCGATCGCCGCCTCGAGACGGATATCGTAGCCGCCCCGCTCGGCCATCGCGCCGCACAGCTCGGCGACCGCCTCCATCGCGAGGGTGTTCGCCGCCATCGACCCGATCTTCTGGGCGATCGCGTCGTGCTGCCCGATGGGCCGGCCCCACTGCACGCGCTCGGCCGCCCAGCGGCGTGAGATCTCCAAGCAACGCTTACCGGCGGCGACCGAAGAGATGGGCAACGTCAGCCGGCCGGTGTTCAGCGTGATGAGCGCGAGCTTCAATCCCTTGCCCTCGCCCCAGAGCACATTCTCCTTGGGCACGCGCACGTTTGTGAAGCGGATCACGCCGTTGTAGAGCGCCTTCAGCCCCATGAAGTGACAGCGGTGCACGAGCTCGACGCCGGGCCAGTCCGTCTCGATGATGAACGCCGTGATCTGCTTCTTCTCTTTTCCGTTGATCATCTTCGACGGCGTCCGCGCCATGACGACGAGCAGCTCCGCCTTGGTGCCGTTGGTGCACCACAGCTTCTCGCCGTTCAGGATCCATACGTCGTCGTCGAGGATCGCCTTGGTCTCCATCGCCGCCGGGTCGGACCCGACGCCGTGTTCGGTGAGCGCGAATGCCGAGATCGCGCCCTTGGCGAGACGCGGGAAGTATTTCTTCTTCTGCGCTTCGCTGCCGAACATCTTGAGCGGCTGGGGAACGCCGATCGACTGATGCGCCGAGAGCAGGGCGGTCAGCGAGCCGTCCACCGACGACACGAGCTCGATCGCTTTCATGTAGGAGAGCTGCGAGAGGCCGAGCCCCCCGTACTCGCGCGGAATCTTGATGCCGAACGCGCCGAGCTGTCGTAGTCCCTCGATCACCTTCTCCGGGATTTCGCCTTCGCGATCGATGCGATCGGAATCCACGTCCTCGCGCAGGAACCGCTCGAGCTTGTCGAGGAACGGTTTGGCGCGGGCGACCTCGTCAAGATCCTGTTCGGGGTAGGGATGAATCAGATCCATCCGCAGCTTGCCGAGGAACAGATCGCGCACGAAACTCGGCGCGGCCCATTCCTGCTCGCGTGCCGCTTCGGCGACTTCACGCGCCTCGTCGGCGCTGACTTTCGGTTGTTTGGGCTCGGCGAGGGTAGCCATGCTCTCTTAATGTAATATCTTCTCACTCTGTTCAGCCCGCCGTCAGCCCTTTTGAGGAGATGTCCATGTCCCGCATAGCCTTTTGGACCCTGGCGCTCGGGCTCGCCACGGCGTTGCCCACGCCCGCAACCGCCCAACGCCCGTCTCGAACCGCCACGCGGCGGCCCGCCGCGCAGTCCGCCCCCGCCCCCGCCCCCGCGCCCATCACCATCCCGTATCAGCGCTTCGTGCTGAAAAACGGCCTGACGTTGCTCGTCCACGAGGACCACAAGGCGCCGATCGTCGCCGTGAACATCTGGTACCACGTGGGCTCGAAGAACGAGCGACCCGGTCGCACCGGGTTCGCCCACCTGTTCGAGCACCTGATGTTCAATGGCAGCGAGCACTTCAACGACGACTATTTCCAGCCGTTCGAGCGCGTCGGCGCGACCGATCAGAACGGCACGACCAACGAAGACCGCACCAACTATTTCGAGAACGTGCCCACCACGGCGCTCGACATCGCGCTGTGGATGGAATCGGACCGCATGGGCCATCTGCTCGGCGTCATCGACACGGCGAAGGTCAACGAGCAGCGCGGCGTCGTCCAGAACGAAAAGCGGCAGGGCGAGAATCAGCCCTACGGCAAGGTCGACGAGCTGATGACCGAGGGCACCTATCCCGCCGGCCATCCGTACTCCTGGTCGGTGATCGGGTCGATGGAAGACCTCAATGCCGCCTCGGTCGAAGACGTGAAGCAATGGTTCCGCACCTACTACGGTCCGAACAACGCGGTCATCGTTCTGGCCGGCGACATCACGGCCGAGACGGCGCGGCAGAAGGCCGAGCAGTACTTCGGTGATATCCCCGCGACGCCGCCGATCGCCAAGCAGGAGACATGGATCGCGCCGCGCACGGGGTCGCATCGCGAGATCATGCAGGACCGCGTGCCGCAGGCGCGGATCTACAAAGAGTGGAACGTCCCCGAGTACGGGTCGGCCGACGCCGATTACCTCGATCTCGTGACCGACGTGCTCGCGGCGGGGAAGACGTCGCGGCTCTACAAGCGTCTCGTCTATGACGAGCAAATCGCCACGGACGTCGCCGCGTACGTCGATCTCCGCGAGATCGGCGGACAACTCGTGATTCGCGCGACCGCGAAGCCGGCCGGCGACCTCGCGCGGGTGGAACGCGCGATCGACGAAGAGCTCGCGCGCTTCATCCAGACAGGTCCGACCGCCAGTGAGCTGCGTCGGGTCAAGACGCAATCGCGCGCCAACTTCATCCGCGGCATCGAGCGGATCGGCGGTTTCGGCGGCAAGTCCGACGTGCTGGCGCGGAACGAGGTGTTCACGGGCAGCGCCGATCATTACCTGGTGACGCAACGGCGCATCGCGGCGGCAACGGCCGGCGATCTCAAGTCGGCAGCGACCCGCTGGCTGAGGGACGGCGAGTGGGTGCTCGAGGTGCATCCGTACCCCACGTTCGAGACGGCAGCGAGCGGCGCCGACCGCACCAAGCTGCCCGATGCCGGCACGCCGCCTGATGCCCGGTTCCCGGCCATCGCGCGCGCCACGCTGCCGAACGGGCTCAAGATCGTGCTCGCCGAGCGGCACTCGATTCCACAGGTGCAGCTCACGCTGCTCGTGGATGCCGGGTACGCCGCCGATCAGTTCGCGGCGCCCGGCACCGCGAGTCTCGCGCTCGACATGCTGGACGAAGGGACGACGCGGCGCACGGCGCTGCAGATCAGCGACACGCTGTCGCAGCTGGGCGCGCAGCTGTTTACCAGCTCGCAGCTCGATGTGTCACGCGTCGCGCTGTCGACGTTGAAGGAGAATCTCGATCCGGCGCTCGACATCTTTGCCGATGTGCTGCTCAATCCGTCGTTCCCGCAGGCCGACTTCCAGCGGCAGCAGCGGCAGCGGCTGGCGCGCATCCAGCGCGAGAAGGTGCAGCCGGTGCAGATGGCTCTGCGCGTCTTCCCGCAGCTGCTATACGGGGCCAATCACGCGTACGGCAACCCGTTGACGGGCTCGGGTACGGAAGCGTCGGTGTCGGCCATGACGCGCGACGATCTGGTTCGCTTCCACCGCACCTGGTTCAAGTCGAATCATGCGACGCTGGTGATCGTCGGCGATGTGTCGATGGCGGAGATCCAGCCGAAGCTCACGCGTCTGTTCAGCAGCTGGCGGTCCGGCGATGTGCCGCAGAAGAACGTGAGCACCGTCGCCGATCAGCCGCGGCCGCTCGTCTACATCCTCGACCGGCCCGGGGCGGAGCAGTCGGTGATTCTCGCGGCTGATCTGGCGGCGCCCAAAGCCAATCCGCGCGAGTACGCCATCGAGGCGATGACCTCGCTGCTCGGCGGCCAATTCACCTCGCGCGTCAACATGAACCTGCGCGAGGCGAAACACTGGTCGTACGGCGCGTTCACCTTCATCTGGGACGCGCGCGGCCAGCGGCCGTTCATCGCATATGCACCGGTCCAGACCGACAAGACCAAGGAGTCGATGATCGAGGTCGACAAGGAGCTGCGCGGGATTCTCGGACCGAAGCCGGTCACCGCGGACGAGCTCGCCAAGGCGCAGGCCAACCTGACGCTGACGTTGCCCGGCAATTGGGAGACGATGGACGCCGTGCAGGGCTCGCTGGAACAGCTGGTGACGTTCGGGCTGGATGATCATTACTTCGAGACGTATGCCCAGCGTATCCGCGCGCTGACGATTCCCGACGCTGCGGGCGCGGCGCAGGAGACGATCCGTCCCGATCACCTCGTGTGGGTGATCGTGGGTGACCGGTCAAAGATCGAGGCTGGGATTCGAGAGCTGAACTTCGGGGAGATCCGATTCCTCGATGCGGATGGGAAGCCTCTCGCTTCCAGGTAGTCCGTATGTAGTGCGAGTTGCGGGACGGGAGTAGCTTCTCCCGTCCCGCTCTTTCTTGGAGATCTCGTGCGCGCGCTTCACATCGCCATCCTCTCGATCAGCACGGCCGCAACTCTCGCGGCACAAGCCCCCCCCCCAGCACCGCAGCAGGTTCTCATCAAGGCCGGCCGGCTGGTCGATGGCCGCTCGCCACAGGTTCAGACCAATATCGGAATCCTCGTAGAAGGCGAGCGCATCAAGGCGGTCGGCCCGCTCGCGCAGATCCAAAGCCAGGCGGGCAGCGCGCGCGTCATCGATCTCAGCCAGATGACTGTGCTGCCCGGGCTCATCGACGCCCACACTCACCTCCTCCTGCAGGGCGACGTGACGTCGCAGGACTACGAAGACCAGCTGCTCAAGCAGTCGACCCCGTATCGAGCGATTCTGGCGGCGCGCAATGCGCGGATTGCGTTGGAGCACGGCTTCACCGCGATCCGGGATCTCGAAACCGAGGGCGCGATGTACGCCGACGTGGATGTAAAGCTCGCGATCAACAACGGCGAGATTCCGGGTCCGCGCGTCTTTGCCTCGACTCGCGCGATGGCGCCGACGGGGATGTATCCGATCACGACTGCGAACTGGGAGCTCGAGCTCCCCCACGGCGTGCAGCCCGTCGACGGTGTGGACAACGCCCGCCTCGCCGTGCGCCAGCAGGTGCAGCACGGCGCCGACTGGATCAAGTATTACAGCGACCGCCGCTACTACTTCACGCCGGACAGCGTGCTCCACAGCTGGGTCAACTTCACCGATGCCGAAGCCAAGGCAATCGTGGACGAGGCCCACCGCCTCGGTCGTCCCGTGGCCGCGCATGCGATCGGTTCCGATGGCATCGCCGCGGCGCTGCGCGCGGGCGTCAATTCGATCGAGCATGGCGACGGGCTGACCGACTCGCTGATGGATGTGATGGTGCGGAACAATGTGTACTGGGTGCCAACGGTCACGGTCGGCGCGCATGTCGTGGCACGGGGCGGAGTCTGGGTGGCGCTCGTCAATCTCGAGCGGCGCGCCTTCGGCCGGGCGCTGCGCCGCGGCGTCAAGATCGCCATGGGCACGGACGTCGGCGGCTTCCCGTGGACCGAGATCAATCAGGCGAAGGAATTCGAGTACTACGTGCAGTACGGGATGACGCCGATGCAGGCGATTCAGTCGGGAACAACGGTGGCCGCGGCGTTGCTCGGCCAGGAGCAAAACTTCGGCGCCATCGCGCCCGGACTGTACGCTGACATTATCGCCGTAGCGGGCGATCCCACGCGCGATATCACGGAACTGCAACGAGTCAAGTTCGTTATGAAGGGCGGCGCCGTGTACCTTTCCCAATAGTGAAACTGTTTGTCGTCGGGCTCCTCGGGCTCTCCCTGAGCTTCGGCGCCGCCCGTGTCTCGCAGGGACAACTGTCCCCGCCCGGCACCGGCGGCGTCGCTGCGCTGGCGAGTACGCTGCGGCAGCTCGGCAGCAACAAGCGCGTGCTGATGATCGGCGCGCATCCCGACGATGAGGACACCCAGCTCCTGGTGTTGTTGTCGCGCGGCATGGGTGCGCAGGCCGCATATCTGTCGTTGACCCGCGGTGAAGGCGGCCAGAACCTGATCGGTCCCGAGCTCGGCCCCGAGCTCGGGATCATCCGCACCGAGGAGTTGCTCGCCGCCCGTGAGCTCGACGGTGCGCGCCAGTTCTTCACGCGGGCTTACGATTTCGGCTTTTCGAAGTCGGTGGACGAGACGTTCCGCTTCTGGCCCCGCGACTCGATTCTCAAAGACGTGGTCGACGTGATCCGGCGGTTCCGGCCGCAGATCATCATCGCGGTATTCTCCGGGACGCCGGCGGATGGGCACGGGCACCATCAAGTCTCGGCGATTCTCGCGCGGCAGGCGTTCGACCTGCTGCGCGATTCCACCTGGGGGCCGCAGAAGTTCTACCGTTCGACCCGCGGCGATCCGAGCGCCACGACGGTGTCGCTGCCCGTCGGCATCCTCGATCCGATCCTCGGGCAATCCTATTTCCAAGTCGCGAGTGCCAGCCGCAGTCGCCATCGATCCCAGGACATGGGGCAGTTGCAGCGGCCTGGGCCGGCGACGTCCGGTGTCGCCCTGGTTGCGTCGAAGACCTCAGGCGCCGACGGCGCAGTCTTCTCGAGTGTCGACACGACGATTCACGTGCCGGGTTTCGGCGCGCTCATCGATTCGGCACGCGCCGCGCTGACACCGTGGCGTCCGTCCGCGACGCTTCCATATCTGCTTCGCGCGCTACGACTCGTCGGGACCGCCGACACCGTACAGCGCGCACTGCTCGAGCGCGCCATCTCCATCGCCGCCGGTGTGACTGTGGATGGGACAGCCGATGACGGGATCGTCGTCCCTTCCGAGCGACTGCAGATCGAAGTCACGGTGTGGAACGCAGGCGACAGTGCCCTGCGTGTCGACAGCGTGACGGTGGCCGCACCCACCGGCTGGAGTCTCGAGCGCCTGGAGCTGGGTACGCCAACCGTTGCTCCCGGGACGTTACTGACGCGCCGGTTCGTACTCACGGTCGCGAAAGATGCCGAGCGAACTCAGCCCTATTTCCTGCGGCGCCCGCTCACCAATCGCGGCGGGCTGTACGACTGGTCGACGGCGCCGGCGGATGTGCGCGGCCTGCCGTTCGAGCCGCCGCCCGTCAGCGCACGCGTGCGTGTGGTGATCGGCGGGGAGCCGGTGACGCTCACGCGCGAGGTCGTGTACCGCTATCGAGATCAGGCGATCGGCGAGGTCCGGCGTCCGATTTTTGTCACGCGGGACGTGGACGTTGCTATTGCACCCGATGAGCTGCTGTGGCCAGTCGACGGCGGATCGCGCGAGCCGCGGCACTTCACCGTCACGGTGACCAATCGCGCGCGCAGGCCCGCATCGGTCCGCGCCGCCGTGACGCCGCCTGCCGGCTGGCCGCCGATCCCCGCCGAGAGCCTCGCGTTTACGCGGGAAGACGAGACGAAAAGCGTCGCGGTGACGGTCGCGCCGCCGACAGCGGACAGCCTCAAGGCGGGGACCTACGATCTGCGGGCCGGTTCGGGATGGCTCGAGATCATCGACTACCCGCACATTCGGCCCCGCGCACTGACTCGACCCTCGGTCGCGCAGATCCGCGCGGCGCGCGTCGCGTTGCCGGGACTCTCCCACGTCGGCTACGTGCGGGGCGCCGCCGACCGCGTTCCCGAAGCGCTGCTGGCGATCGGCGTGCCGGTCGAGCTGATCGGCGCCGATTCGCTCGCGCGCGGCGACCTGTCGCGCTACGACGCGATCGTGATCGGCAGCCGCGCCTACGAGACCGAGCCCGCACTGGTGGCCAACAATGGGCGGCTGCTGGATTACGCGAGGAACGGCGGTCTCGTGGTCGTGCAGTACCAGCAGTATCCGTTCGTCGACGGCGGATTCGCGCCGTATCCGTTGGCCATCGCCCGCCCGCACGACCGCGTGACGGACGAAAACGCGCCGGTCACGGAGCTCGATCCCACGCATCCCGTCTTTCATTATCCCAATGCGATCGGCGAGGGCGACTGGCGCGGTTGGATTCAGGAGCGTGGGCTGTACTTTGCGCACACCTGGGACACGACCTACGTGCCGGTCCTCGAGACCCACGACCCTCCTCCACCGAGCCCACCGGCGGAGTTGAAGGGGGGCCTGTTGATCGCGCCGCTTGGACGCGGGACGTATGTCTATACCGGATTGAGTTTCTTCCGGCAGCTTCCGGCTGGGGTACCGGGAGCGTATCGCTTGTTCATGAATCTGCTGGGCCTGAAGCGACGCAATGTCCCGTAACGCAGTCTCGTTACTGCTCCTGGTCGTGGCATGCTCGCGCGACTCACGCACACCTCTCGTCGTCTACTCACCGCATGGGCGGGATTTGCTGACGCTCTTCGAGCACCGCTTCGAGTCGCTGCATCCCGACATCGACGTTCGTTGGCTCGACATGGGTTCCCAGGACGTCTACGATCGCGTCCGCTCCGAACGCGCCAATCCGCAGGCGGACGTGTGGTTCGGCGGTCCGTCGCTGATCCTCGCCCAGGCCGCGCGCGACTCGCTGCTCGACTGCCAGCGCGCGGTGTGGGCCGATGCCATCGCCCCACGCGGCCGCGGCACCGGCGATTGCTACCTGGCGGCCTTCGAGACGCCCGCGCCCTTTCTCTACGCGGAGAAAGTCGTCAAGCCGGAAGACGCGCCGCAGGACTGGGACGACCTCCTCGATCCCAAATGGAAAGGGAAGCTGATCATCCGCGACCCGCTCGCGAGCGGCACCATGCGCGCGGTGTTCGGCTACATCATCCAGCGCGGGATGAAGCAAATCGGCGACACCGGCGCCGGATTCGCGTGGCTGCGGCGGCTCGACGCTCAGACGAAGGTCTACGAGCAAAACCCGGCACTCGTGAGCGAGAAAATCGCCCGGCAGGAAGGGTTGGTCACGATCTGGGATCTGCCCGACGTGTTGATCAGCCGCCGGCGCGGCATGCCGATCGGCTACGTCTTTCCCAAGAGCGGCACGGTCGTGATCGAAGACGGGATCGCCGTCGTGCGCGGCGCGAAACATCTCGCGGCGGCGCACGCCTACGTCGACTTCGTCGGCAGTGTCGAGATGCAGCTCGCGGCGGCGCGTGAAGTCTTCCGGCTGCCCGCCCGGCTCGACCTGCCGGCCGACTCACTGCCCGATTGGGTGAAGGACGTACGTCGCCGCATGGTCGTCGCCGACGTCGACTGGAATCTCCTGGCGGAGCAGGGCCCGGACTGGATGCGCTGGTGGGACCAGCACGTGCGTGGCACGGGAAACGACCATTGAGCGGTTTTCTCCAGATTCAGGCGATCGAAAAGCGCTGGGATCACGGCGTGACGGTCGGTCCGATCTCGCTCGACATCGCGCGCGGCGAGATTCTGGCGCTGCTTGGCCCCTCGGGAAGCGGCAAGACGACGATGCTGCGACTGCTCGCCGGTTTCGAGACCGCCGATGGCGGCCGCGTCGCCGTGGCGAACGAGGACGTGACATCGGTGCCCCCCGCGCAGCGCCGCTTCGGCATGGTGTTCCAGCACTACGCGCTGTTTCCGCACCTGGACGTCGGGCAGAACGTCGGGTTTGGACTGCGGGGAAAGGGGAAGGGGGACGAGGGAAGGGTAGGGCAGAAAGTTTCCGAAGCCCTGACGCTCGTCGATCTCGCGGGCTTCGAGCGGCGCAAGGTCCACGAGCTGTCCGGCGGCCAGCAGCAGCGTGTGGCGTTGGCACGCGCGCTCGCGCCCGAGCCGCGCGTCCTGCTGCTCGACGAGCCGCTGTCGAATCTCGACCCCGCCTTGCGCGAGCGCACGCGGCACGAGCTGCGGGAAGTCATCAAACGCGTCGGGATCACCACCGTGTTCGTGACGCACGAGCAGGAAGAAGCGTTCGATCTTGGTGACCACATTGCGGTGCTCAACCAGGGGCGGCTGGAGCAAACGGGCGCGCCGGACGAGCTGTACGAGCATCCCGTCAATCTCTTCGTCGCAACGTTCGTGGGACGTGCGAACGTCTTCCGCGGCAATGCCGCTCGCGCTCTGGGTGCCAACGGCCAGGGCGTCCTGGTCGTGCGGCCCGAGCGTCTGCGATTTGCCGGAGCCGGTCTTCCAGGAGTGGTTCGCGAGCGGCGCTACATCGGCGCGGCCGCATTTTTCGTGGTCGAGGGAGACGACCATGAGCGCTTCGAGGTTCTGGCCGAGTCTGACGCCGCGAAGGTGGGCGAGCGCGTGTATGTGGAAGCCACGCGGGTGATCGCGCTGTGACGGTGCGGTCGAGGAGATCCGACATCGCGGCGGCGGCGTTGACGCTGCTCCTCGCCTGGCTCGTGATCTATCCGATTCTCGTCGTCGCAGCCGATGCGGCCCACCCCTCGGCGCTGCGCGCCTTTCTCACGCGTTCCGGTGAGTGGGCTGCGCTCTGGGCCAGCGTCTGGATCTCGCTGGTGAGCGTCATCCTGGCGGCGGCGATCGGCATCCCGCTCGCATTTCTGTTCGAGTGGTTCGATTTCCCGGGCCGCAAAACCCTCGGCGCGCTCATCGCGCTGCCGGTGGTACTGCCGCCGCTCGTTGGCGTGATCGCATTCCTGTTTCTGTACGGCGAATCGGGATTCATCGCGCGGGCGATCCAGTCGCTGCTGCACCTCCAGAACGCGCCGTGGCGGCTGCAAGGGGCGGTGGCGATTCTGCTCGTGCACGCCTATTCCATGTACGTCTACTTCTATCTGTTCACGCGCGCAGGGTTAGCCAAGCTCGACGTCTCGATGCTGGAAGCGGCGCAGGCGTTGGGCGCCGATCGGCGGGCGACACTGTGGCGCGTGATCGTGCCGTTGCTCCGTCCGTCGCTCGTCGGGGCGGCGATCCTGACGTTCATGACCGCGCTCGGCTCCTTCAGCGCGCCGTACATCTTTGGCGGCGGATTCCGCGTGATGACGACGCAGATCGTGGCGACGAAATTGAACGGAGACTTGCCGCTCGCCATGGTCGAAACGGTCGCGCTGGCGCTGGTCGCGGTGGCCGGCCTGATCATTCTGCGCCGCACCGAGGGCGACGATATCCTCGTCGCCTTGGGGAAGGGGATCGCGCCGCGGCCGCGCCCGATCCGGCGCGCGAGTGTGCGCCGGCTGGCGACCATCGCGGGATGGGGTCTCGCGGTGCTGCTGCTCCTCCCGCATCTGACGCTCATCCTCGTGTCGTTGGTCCCCTACGGCGCCTGGACGACGGAAATTCTGCCTCCCGTCATGAATCTCGAGAACTATCGCCGGCTGTTTTCCGAAGCCGAGCGGCTGCGGCCCATGTGGAATTCGCTCTGGATGGCCGCCGCGAGCACTGCGGTTGCCGTCGCGATCGCGCTCGCCGGAGGGTGGTTGGTGGTGCGGCGTCGTGTGGCGTGGCGTCGCGCCATCGAAGCACTGCTCGCGCTGCCGTGGGCGCTGCCCGGCACCGTCTTCGCGATCGCACTCGCGATCACGTTCAGCGTGCATGCGCCGCTGCAGCTGCGATTCGTGTTAGTGGGGACAGCGGTCATCCTGCCGCTCGCGTTTCTGGTGCGCGCGCTGCCGCTCACGGGGCGGGGCGTGCTCGCCGCGTACCGGCAGCTCGATCCGTCGCTCGAGGAAGCCGCGGCGAGTCTCGGCGCCGGCCGCTGGCGCACGCTCCTGCGTGTCACGCTGCCCCAGCTCCGGCCCGGCCTGGCGGCCGGGGCGAGCCTTGCGTTTGTCGCGGCGCTCGGTGATATCGTGGCGTCCATTGTCCTCTACACGTATGAGACACGGCCCGTGTCCATCGAAATCCTGTCGAGCCTCCGGCTCTCCGAGACCGGTGTGGCCGCGGCGTTCGGAGTGGTGCTGATGCTCGTGAGCGCGGTCGTGCTGGGCGTGGGGGCGAGACGATGAAGCGGCTTTCGGTGCTGATGGCGGTCTGCTTCGTCGACATGCTGGGACTGATGCTGGTCGCGCCGCTCATGCCCTTCTACGCGACGCGCATGCACGCCCCGGAATGGATGGTCGGCTGGCTGATATCCGCGTTTGCGGTCGCTCAGCTGATCTCCTCGCCCGTCTGGGGCAAGTTCTCCGACCGCTACGGCCGGCGACCGGCAATGCTGATTGGACTCACCGGATCGGCACTCGCCTATCTCGTCTTCGGTTTCGCGACGAGCCTCTGGATGCTGTTCGCCTCGCGATTGGTCCAGGGCCTGGGCGGCGGAACGACCGGCGTCGCGCAGGCCTATGTCGCCGACACGATGGCCCCGGCGGAGCGCGCGAAGGCGCTCGGCTGGATTTCCGCTGCAACCAGCGCCGGGGTGCTCATTGGTCCGGTCATCGGTTCGGTCGCACGAAGCTTCGGCACGGAAGTGCCGGGCATGGTGGCGGCCGGCCTCATGCTGCTCTGCGTGGCGTTCGCCTGGAAGTGGCTCCCCGAATCGCGTATCCGGCACACCCACACGCCGAGTGGACAGCAGCTGCCACCGGACCGCACGATCAAGGAAGCGTTGTGGCAAATCGTCGAGCACCCCTCGGCGCCGGCGAATCGCGTGATCTGGATTTACGTCGTCGGGATGCTGGCGTTGAACGTCGTCATCGGCGTGATGGCGTTGTATTTCAAGGACGTCTACGGCGTGACGGAAGAGACGATCGGCTATTTCTTCACGATCTTTGGTGTGGTCGGTGTCCTGATGCGGTTCGGACTGGTGGGGTGGTTCAACCATCGCTACGGCGAAATCCGTACCATGCAGTTGGGGACGATTTCCTTGTTCCTGGGACTTGCCCTGATGCCGCTGCCCGCCGCGCTGCTCCCGCCCGGTGCGGCGATCGTCGTTTTCATCGTGTTCCTGACGCTCGTGCCGGTGGGGACCGCGCTGCTGTTTCCCGCGTCGACCTCTCTCGTCAGCCAACGTGTGCCGCGGCACGAATTAGGGTTGGTCATGGGCGCGCAGCAGACGCTGCGCGGCATCGCGAGCATCGTGGGTCCCGTCGGGGCGACGTTCGCCTTCGATGCGCTGGGGCACGGCGTCCCGTTCCTGATCGCCGCGGGCGTCGTGGCGGTGGCGGGCCGCATGGCGTTCCGCGAGCGCCCCGATGAGACGGTGGCGGCAACGGCCTGACGACCGCTACTTTCTGGCCATGACACTCGCCGCCTATCTGCCACTCCTGAGCTGGCTGCTGACTCCAGCCCCCCCGCGGCCCAAGCTCGTGGTCGTCATCACCGTGGACCAGCTGCGGCCTGATTACTTCACGCGCTGGAAGAGCCAGCTGACGGGAGGGTTGGGCCAGCTGGCGACCGAGGGTGCGTTCTTCACCGACGCCTATCAGGACCATGCCGTCACCGAGACCGCGCCTGGCCACTCGACGATTCTCTCTGGGCTGTGGCCCGCGCATACCGGCATCATCCGGAATTCAGAGGGTGTGCAGGACTCGCTCGCGCCGTTGATCGGCACCGCCGGCTGGGGCGCGTCGCCGCGGCGGTTTCGCGGCACCGAGCTGTTCGACTGGCTGAAGGCCGTCGATCCCACCGCGCGCGCACTGTCGGTGAGCCGCAAGGACCGCGGGGCGATTCTCCCGATCGGGCACGCGAAAGAACAGGTCTACTGGTATCAGTCGGGGCTGTTCACGACGAGCCGCTATTACGCGGATTCATTGCCGACGTGGGTGCAGGCGTTCAACGCGCGCCGGCTGCCGTTCAAGGCGGCAAGCGCGGTGTGGACGCTGCTGCTCCCGGACAGCGCATATAAGGAAGCAGATAATGAGGTGTGGGAAAACGGCGGTATGGGCGTCGTCTTTCCGCATGCGCTTCCCGCCGACAGCGTGCGCGCGGCCGCCGCGATCGCGGGTGTGCCGGCGATGGACTCGCTGACGCTGCTGTTCGCCCTCGAAGGTTTCGAGGCGCTGCGGTTGGGCCGCAAAGGCACCGACATTCTCGCCGTGAGCTTGTCCACCACCGATGCGGTCGGACACGCGTTCGGCCCCGACTCTCGGGAAATTCACGATCAGGTGCTGCGGCTCGACCACTACCTCGCGTGGTTCTTGAAGCGGCTCACCGATCGGGTGGGACGCGACAACATCGTCGTCGTTCTGACCGCCGATCACGGGGTGACGTCGTTCCCGGAGCGCACGCGCGCCAAGACTGGCGCGGCGGCGTATCGGGTTTTGCTCGACACCCTGGTGGCCGCCGTCAACCACGATCTCGACCGCGTCGCTGGCGCCGGCGGACCGCCGCGCGAGTGGCTGGAATTCGATACCGGCATGCTGTTTCTGCGTGACAACGGCCGCTTCGCCGCGATCGGCCTGAAAACGGACAGCGTGCTCGACGCGCTCACCGCCCGGATCGTGCGGATCCCGGGGGTGGCGCGCGTGATCAAAGCGGCGGACCTGGCCCGCGCCGACACAGCGTCGGATCCGGTCGCGCGGCGCTGGCTGCATCAACTGGCGCCCGACGCAGGCGTCGTCCTGACGGTGACGCTGCAGTCCGGGTCGGTCTGGGACATTCCCAACGTGCCGATCGCGATGCACGGCCAGCCGTCGGAGGACGACTCGCACGTGCCCATCATTTTCTGGGGCCGCGGCGTGCGCCGGGGATCGTACGCGGGCCGGATGAACACGGTGGACATTGCGCCGACGCTTGCCGCACTGCTCGGCATTCCCCCGCTGTCGCTCGTGGATGGGCACGCGCGCACCGAGGCTCTTCTACGATAAAACAATCGGCGAATCAGATCCGCCGCATCGAGGAGCTGCAGCAATACGTCCGGACCGTGGATCACGTGCGGAAGCTGATCGCCGAGCTCGAATCCAACCGGGCCGCCAAACCGAAGATCCTCGACGGCATCTGCGGGAACATCGCGCGGGAGCTGTCCCACATGCGGCAGCGCGCGCTCACCGCGAATCTGGGCACGCTGCCGGACGTGGCAGGCACGCTGGCGATCGTCGCGAGCCGGGCAGGGACGGGGATCAACATGAAGGTGCGCGCGCTGGCCGATGGCGTGAACAGCATGTCAATGCAGCTCGACCAGGCGCTCAAGATGGCCCACGAGATGCCGCCCGAAAAAGAGACCGAGAAAAAACAATCGTAGCGATCAACTGTCGCGCGCTGACGAAACGCTTCGGCGACGTCGTGGCCGTCGCGGGTCTCGATCTCACGGTCGGGGCCGGCGAATGCTTTGGCCTGCTCGGGCCGAACGGCGCCGGGAAGACGACCACCATCGAGATCCTCGAGGGGCTGACGCCGCCCGACTCGGGCGATGTCGAGATTCTCGGGACGCCGTGGCGCGAAGGCGCCGCGGGGCGCGCGCTGCGCGAGCGGCTCGGCATTCAGCTGCAGGAAACCCAGCTCGCCGACAAGCTCACGGTGAGCGAAGTGCTCGCGCTGTTCCGGTCGTTTTATCGCCAGTCGCACACCGTCGAGGAGGTGCTCGCGCTCGTCGAGCTCGAGGAGAAGCGGAAGGCGCGCGTGGTGACGCTCTCCGGCGGGCAAAAGCAGCGGCTCGCGGTAGCATGCGCGCTGGTGAGCAAGCCCGAGCTGCTGTTCCTGGACGAGCCGACGACAGGTCTCGACCCGCAATCGCGGCGGCAGCTGTGGGAGATCATCCGCCGCTTTCGGGCCGCGGGCGGCACCGTATTGCTCACGACGCATTACATGGAAGAAGCCGAGCGGCTGTGCGACCGGGTCGCGATCATGGATCACGGCAAGATCATCGCGCTCGGCACGCCCAAGGAGCTGATTGCGTCGTTGGGCGCGGATCACGTCGTGGACTTCGCCCTCACGGAAGGCGGCATTCCGCAGGATCTGGTGGAAGTCCTGCGGCAAATGGGGGGCGTCACCGCCGTGCGGACGGGTAGCGATGGCGTCTCTCTCACGGTTGTAGAGCTGCACCGCGCCCTCCCCGCGTTGCTCGCGGTGCTCCAACAGCGCGGTGTGGAGCTGTCGCTGCTCACCACCCATCACGCCTCGCTCGACGACGTCTTCGTCGCGCTCACCGGACGGCAGCTCCGTGATACGTGAGCATCCGATGTACCAGCTGGCGCTCTCGCGGATGCGCGAGTTCTACCGCGAGCCGGAAGCGGTGTTCTGGGTGTTCGGTTTTCCGATCGTGCTTGCGTTCGCGCTCGGGCTCGCCTTCCGCAACACGGGGCCCGGCAAACTGCAGGTCGGCGTCGCCGGCGGCCCCGGCGACAGCGCGTTGGTCGCCACGCTCGATTCGGCTCCGCGCCTCATCGCCACCGTCCTCGATTCGGCAACGGCACGGTTGCGTCTGCGGACCGGGCGGATCGCGCTGCTCGTCATTCCCGGGGATCCCGTCGTCTACCGCTACGACTCGACCCGTACCGAGAGCGGGCTCGCCCGCCTGGAAGTCGACGAGGTGCTGCAGCGCGCGCGCGGGCGGAAGGATCTCGTCGCGGTCCGGGACGACCGCGCGGTCGCACCGGGCTCGCGCTACATCGACTTCCTGATCCCCGGCCTGCTCGGCATGAATCTGCTCGGCAGCGGCATCTGGGGCGTCGGATTCTCCGTCGTGCAGGCGCGCCAACGCAAGCTGCTCAAGCGCTACATGGCGACGCCGATGCGGCGCAGCCACTACCTGCTGAGCTTCATCCTCTCGCGGCTCGTCTTCCTGATCGTCGAGGTCGTCGCGCTGGTAGGCTTCGGGTGGTTGCTGTTCGGTGTGGCGGTGCGCGGATCATTCGCGACGCTGGCCGGGATCACGATCCTCGGCTCGTTCTCCTTCGCCGGACTGGGGCTGTTGGTGGCGAGCCGCGCGAAGACGATCGAGGGTGTCTCGGGACTGATGAATCTCGTGATGCTGCCGATGTGGATTCTGTCCGGGACGTTCTTCTCGTATGCTCGGTTCCCCGACGCGATGATCCCCTTTGTGAAGGCGCTGCCGCTCACCGCCCTCAATGACGCGTTACGTGCCGTGATGATCGACGGCGCCGCGGTCACGAGCCTTGCCACGCCGCTGGCGATCGTAGTGGCCTGGGGCGCCGTGAGCTTCGTGGTGGCGCTGAAGATCTTTCGCTGGCGTTAGGATTCTGGTCGAAACAGCGCGGCCAGTCTTCGCAGGAACCCCCCGAACACTCCCTTCACCGCGGCCTGAAACGCGCCGGCGGAGTGAAACCGCTCGGCGGGGTCGCTGCGCAGCGCGCGCCGCAGCACGTCTTCAAGCTCCCGCGGGACGTCCCGCCGCTCGGCGGACAGCGGCGGCAGGTCATCGGTGGTCTGCTTCGCGAGAATCTGCTCCGGCGTCTTCCCACTGAAGGGCGGCCGGCCGAGCAACGCGAAATAAGCGACTGCCCCTAGCGAGTAGAGATCGGCGCGCTGGTCGACCCGCTCCCCCAGGAGCTGCTCCGGGGCGGCGAACTGCGGCGTGCCGCTGCGGGAGGTGGCGCCACCGAAGCGGGCGCCGCCGCGCAACGCGATCGCGAGGCCGAAGTCGGTGATCCGGAGCCGGCCGTCGGGCTCGATCAGCATGTTTTCCGGCTTCAGGTCGCGGTGAATCAAGCCTACGCCGTGGGCATGTTCGAGCGCCGATAGCGCTTCGTTGAGCAATCGCTCGGTCTGCTCTAACGAGAAGGTCCCGTGGCGCTGCACCACCTGCGCGAGGTTCGATCCCGGGACGTATTCCATCGTGTACCAGGTCAGGCCGGCGCGGCCCATAATGTCAAGGACGCTGACGATGTTGGGATGCCGCAGCCGCGCCGCGAGCTGCGCCTCGCGGCGAAAGCGCTCTACCACGCCGGGATCAGCGGTGAGCGCCGGATGCAAGACTTTGATCGCCACGTCGCGCTCGAGCGCGAGATCGCGCGCGCGGTACACCCGCCCGAAACCACCGGTGCCGATCTCCTCGAGCAGCTCGTAGTCGTCGCCCAATGCGCGCCGCAGCCGCCGCTCGAAGCCCGACTCCGTCACGGTCGGTGCGGCGGCGAGCACTTGGAACGTGCCGGCGTCGCTCACGAAGTCCTCGAGCATCTCCGTCGCCGTGTAGTAGCGGCCCTTGGGTATCTGCGACAGCGCACGGATGATGACGCGCTCGACGGCGGCGGGGATCGCCTGGCGCAGCTGGCGCGGGGGGACGAGGCGGGCGGGATCGGGGTCGGGCGGGTTGCCGGTAAGGGCGGTGTAGATGTTCGCGGTGACGCTGTACACGTCGCTGGCCGGCTCGCCGGCCTCTCCGGCGCGGACTTCCGGCGCCATGTACGCCGCGGTCGGGTCGTCGGTCTCCATCGGTGGGAGGTAGGGCAGGCACCAGTTGGAGTACCGGAGATCGGTGATGACGCCCTGCCCGCCGGTGTTGATCATCAGCGTCGAGGGGACAATGCGGCGCATGATGATCCCGCGCGCATGCGCGTGCTCGAGCGCGGCCAGAAGATCACGAATGAGCGACATGCACTGCGGAATCGGGCGCGGCCCGCGCCGGAGCGCATCCGCGAGACTCTCGCCTTCGATCCAGTTGGCGGTGCGATACGCGAACGTCGCGATCTCCCCCGCGGCGTAGACATGCCGGATCGCCGGATGGTCGAGCTGCGCCAGCGTTTCGGTCTCACGCATGAACCAGGCACGACCCGGCGCCTCGGCCGCGAGATGCACGCGGATCGAGACGTGCCGCTTCAGCACGCGATCCCACCCGTGATACAGCGCGCGATCCGCTGACAGCGCCACGAGGTTGTCGAGCCGGAAGGTCGGCTCGAGCGCGCGTAGGGCATCGTCGAGCAGACCTGCCGGCGGCGTCTGAGCGACGCTGGTGACGGTCGTCACGTGGGGTGTCGGCGAACGTCGGTCTGGCGTGGTCACGAGCGAGTAATGTAGCCGGTCGCTTCGGCTGGCACGAACCACCCGGAGTGCACAAATTGATCGGGATGGACAACGAGCGCCGCCCGATCCGGCATCACGTCGAACGTCGCGTGCGCCCGGAGCGGCGTTCGGGACTCGATCGGCGGATCACCGAACGCCGGCAACGGAAGACCGCGGTGCTGGTGGAACGGCGGGGGCTCGCCGACCGGCGGAGTCGCGTGGAGCGCCGCACGGTCGGCCCGCGGCGGCAGCTGAAGGACCGGCGGGGCTCGGGCCTCACGTTCAGCGACCTCAATCCATCCTGACCTTCACGACCGCCCAGCCGTCGCGGCTCCCGCGCGCGTAGCGCGCATCCCACAGATAAATCGTCGCGCTGGTCGTATCCACCTCGGCCACCAGAAACCGAGCGAACTGCGCCATGGCCTGCCCCTCGCGGGTCTGCGTGATGACGCGCTGGACCTCTCGCGCGCGCAGGTGTCGCGCTAGCTGCCAGCCGTCGCCCGCGACCGTATCAAGGCTCGCGTAGATCGCCTCCCACGTGAACGGCCTGCCGACATTGGTGAGCGCTGCCCATGAGGCGCCGGGACCGAAGCGCCGTTGGGCTACCTGCCGGATCTCACGCTTCCGGCCGGCCGCGACGACCGCCTGAGCACCGACGTAGGCAACGAGGAGCAACAGGGCGAGCACCACGGCTCGTTGCCGGCCCACCGGGCCGAACCAGTAGCCGATCCAGCCGATCACCGCGACGACGCACACCACTCCATACACAACGAGGACCCACGCGGCCACGAGATCGTGGGCGCGGACCAGGAAGAATGTGATTGTGCTGCCTACGACCAAGACCGCGGCGAGTGGAGTCCAGTGGCGCTCCGCGCCCCACGCGAGCGCGACGAGCGGGACCAGCCAGAAGAACGGGTCCACGATACCGACCCAATCCAGGTAATACCACGTCCCGCTCCAGGGAAGAAACGGCCGCCAACCGTAGGAGCCTTGCCAGTCCATGTAGAGGTGGCTGAGGATCGCTGCGCTGATGCCCGCAGCGAGCCATCCCCATGCCGGAACGGCGACCGCGCGACCGTGCCGACCGAGGATCCAGCGCGCCAGGCGCCACCCGGCCCCGATGAGCAGCGTGAGACCGACGATCTCCACGGCGGCACCGATGAGCGAGTGCGTGATACCACGATGGAGCACGAGGTAGTCGGCGCGGGTTCCGGGAAGGCCAATGAGGAGCTCGCTCAAGTCGGGCGCGTTCGCCGCGACGATCCCGATCGATGCGGCGCGCGGCACGTGACGATCCGCGACGGCCCGCATGAGGGCCGCGCCGACGAGCGCATGTGCGAGGTTGTCCATCCTACACGATGCCGCACGACCTCGCGGCCCGTCTAGGATCCTCGGGGAGTCCCGAGTTCAATGCGGATGGGGAACTATCAGTTGCGTGAGAAATCCACCGTTACTACGACAGTGCTCGGCTTTGACGCGGGGCGCTCGCTGGAAATCAGCGCCACCGTCGAGACAGCATGCTCACTCTGAGTTCTGGAATTCGTAACCGCCTGGCGGACCGCGCTCAGCGCCTCAAAGCCCTGGCGCGTATCCACGACCGTCGCGGTGGCTTGCAGGGTGCCACGAGCTTGGGCTTCTGCATCCTGCCCCATCAGCGTCAGCGCTCCAACCACCAGAACCGCTACGATCCCGAACCGCATTGCCTGCTCCCCTGAGTGAGTACCGTTGGATTTCGGCTTCTCACT
>Ga0193755_1000041_pt1 | contig 32322 bp, 30 predicted proteins | sample H1a2metaG_FD_144921 | JGI IMG/M metagenome (GOLD analysis project Ga0193755, IMG submission 144921) | Soil microbial communities from a riparian zone of the East river system, Colorado, United States - H1a2 | ecosystem: Environmental > Terrestrial > Soil > Riparian zone | place: USA: East River...
AGCCGCACCTCCACGGCCTGATCATCGCGCGCGGTGCTCAACGGCCGCACCGCGCGCGCATCCTCGATCTCCCCCAGTGCCCATGCCGCCGTCCGGCGCACTTCCAGCGCGCGATCGTTCAGCGCGCGCGACAAGGGCTCGATCGAGACCTTCTCTTCGATTGCACCGAGTGCCCAGGCCGCGGTCATCCGCACCGCGGGACTGTCATCGCGACTCAGCGCGTCGCTGAGCGGGTTGATCGCGCGCGAATCCTCGAGCTCACCGAGCCCGAGTGCGCCGGTTTCGCGGAGGTCCGCGCGCGCATCGCGCAGCAGTCCGAGGAACAAGTCATAGGTACCGGAGTCATGGTGATTGCCGAGGACGCGTGCGCCGATGTTGCGAATGCAGCGATTGTCGTCGCGAATAACGGCGCGGAAGGCGCGCAGCACGGCAGGGTCCACGTCGCGGGACCTCCCGTGCATGGCGAAGTGGAGTCCACCGCCTCCACCACCGCCCGGCATCGGCATGGGCGTCGGCATCGGTTGCGGCATGGCCAGGCCCGGTTGGCCGAAAGAATGCCCCCAGAATCCCCCGTAGTTGGTCAGCGCTTCACCGGCGAGTGCACAGACGGTCGAGTCGCTGGTGCGCAGCTGGTTCAGCACACGGGTCACGGTTGCCGAATCGAGGGCGGGACGGTTTTGGGCAACGAGCAGCAGAGACGCGAGCAACGGCGCGATCATAGCAATCCTGAGTGGAGGATACGCCCGTTTGGATAGGGGCAGCGCACGAAAGGTTGCCGCCTTCGAAAATGCCGGTATTATCTCGCCCGGTGCGCCCCAGCAGGTCGGCTCTTCTTGTTTGCATCGTGTGCTTCGCTGGCTGCTCCAAGCCCGCTTCGTCCCGGGCCGCTGCGGCCGTCGACTCGGTCATCCCCGCCGGTCCGTACGGCGACGCGGTCCGGCGCGGTCGCGCGCTGCTCACCGCGACGCGGGACAGCCTGCCGCGCTACGTGGGCAACAAGCTGCGGTGTACGAGCTGTCACCTCGACGCAGGGCGCCGCGAGACCGGCACGTGGGTCGGGGTGTTCGCGCGGTATCCGCAGTATCGGGCACGCAGCGGCGTCGTCGAGACGATCGAGTACCGCGTCAACGATTGCTTTCGGCGCAGCATGAACGGGACGGCGCTCGATCCCGCCGGACCGGACATGCGGGACATCGTCGCCTATTTCGCGTTTCTGTCGCGCGGCGTGGCGGTGGCGCCGCCGGCCGGCGCGAACGCGCGGTTGCAGAAGTGGGCGAGCTTCACCGCCGACACGACGGCCGGCGCGCAGGTGTTCGGGGCGTCGTGCGCCAAATGTCACGGCGCCGCGGGCGAGGGCACGGCGGGCGCACCTCCGGTGTGGGGGCCGGAGTCGTATAACCTCGGAGCCGGTATGACGCGCGTTCGTACCGCCGCCGAGTTCATCAGCCGCAACATGCCGTTCGATACGCCCGGCACGCTCACCGACAGCCAGGCTTTCAACGTTGCGGCCTACGTCAACGCGCATCCCCGGCCGGACTTCCGGGGCAAGGAAAACGATTGGCCCAACGGCGATCCACCACCCGATGTCGCATATCCAACACGGTCACACCACTGAGGAGGCTTCGCATGTACAGGCGTGGGTTTCTTGGTCGTCTTGCCGCCACGGCGGCCGCTGGAGTCGCAGGGCTCACCCCGCTTCGCCTCGAGGCGCAGCCGACGCGCCACGAGCCGATCGTGGGAGGCGCAGATCCGTCGTTCGAGACCTGGCTCAATCGCATTACCGGGAAGCACAAAATGATCTTCGACGCACCCGAGCCCAATAGCGGGATGCCGGTGGTCTGGCCGCGCGTCTGGCTCAACGGCAACAACGAGAATTACGGCACGAAGGACGCCGACAATTCGGCGGTCATTGTGCTGCGCCACGCGGCGATTCCGATCGCCATGCAGGACGCGCTATGGGCGAAGTACAAACTGGGCGAGGTGTTCGGAATCAAGGACGGCGACACGCCGGCGGTGCGCAACGTCTATGCGAAGGTGCTGCCCCTGCCGCTGCCGGGCACCGGCATTGAGGCATTGCTTGCGAGCGGCGCGCAAGTCGGTTGCTGCAACGTGGCGCTGACAGTCTACAGCGGCATGGTGGCGCAGAAAATGAGCATGGATGCCGCTGCGGTGAAAGCGGAGTGGGTCGCGGGACTGCTCCCCGGCGTGCAGGTCGTGCCGTCGGGCGTACTCGCGGTCGCACGGTCTCAGGAAAAAGGCTGCGCCTACTGCTTCGCAGGCTGAACCGAAGGAGGCTTGTGATCAGGCTCACCGGACCACGGGGCGCGGGGCGGGAACCCGCGAACCCGTGGCCGGTCCCCGGGTAGAGGACGCGCACTTCAACCGGAGGACCGGACACCATGCGACGCATTCTCATTGCGCTCGTGCTGCTCCTCAGTGCCGCCGGCGTTTCCCGCGCCGTGGCGCAACGCTCGCACTTCGGCGTGCACGGCGGTTACAACTTCGATAGCGATGACTGGCTGATCGGCGCGCAGCTCCACCTGCCGGTGTCGCGGTCGATCGAGTTCTATCCTTCGTTCGACTACTACCTGGTGGACGCCGGATCGCTCGTCGGCTTCAACGCGGACCTCAAGTTCCGCAGCCTGGGCACGCCGCTGTACTTCGGCGGTGGATTGAACATCCTGCGGGCGAGCGGGAACTCGGACACCGGCTTCGATCTGTTCGGGGGTTTCGAGACGCGCTACGGGCGGACCCATCCGTACGTCGAGGGGCGCGGCCTATTTCACGGCAATTCGTCGCTCCAGCTGCTGTTCGGGCTCAACGTCACGCTCTACTAGCGCCATCCCCGTAGACTGCGGACGAAGTCGTGCAGTACGAGGAACTTCTCGTACAACGGCACGCCTTTGCGCTTCCGGCCGAACTCCGCGAATAGCTCGCGGAGCCGGCCGCGGCGTGCGACGTAGAAGCGGAACGTCTCCGCGAAATCTTCCTGCGGGTGGGTCGCCGCATACGCGCTGACGTAATCGGTCAGCGTCGTCGCGATGCGGCGCCGCTCGAAATCCACCCAGTGCTCGTCTGCCACGCGGTAGGCTTTGCGCACCTCCCCGAAAGTACGGCGGAAGCGGCCCGAGCGCGTCCACGCCCAATGATGATAGAGAAACGAGTGGCCGAGCTCGTGCAGCAGCAGGCCGGTCAGCATGTTCCAGGAGATCTCGTCGCGGCGGCGCTTTCCGGTCACGTAGCGCCGGTCGAGCTCGATCACCTTCGGCGCGCGCGGCGCGACGCCGGAGACGCCGGGCCGCAACGCGACGCGGTAATGCCAGTCGCGGATGCGAGACACGATCAGCAGCCGCCGCGCGCGCCGCAGCGCCCGCGGAATGAGATCGCGGCCGGTGGCGTCTTCGCCGCACCAGGGGCACGTCGCCATCCAGTCGTCCACCCCGCGGTCACAGTGCGGGCAGGCATTCTCGAAGTGATCGTAGCGCCACGTCTGCGTGCGCCCACACCACGGGCAGAACCGCATCGGATACATCACGCCGCCGCCACAGCCCCAGTCGCAGCGGGCGTGGAACTTGAATCCCTTGGGCGCCTTGAGCGGCTCGTCGCTCGAGTCCTCGTCCTGGATGTTGCGGCCGCACCAAGGGCAGAAGGACGAGGCGTCCGACACCATCCAGCCGCAGTAGGCGCACTCCGCGTTGGTCTCGCGCAGCGTGTCACGCCACTCGAGCCGCCGGCTGCAGCTCGGACAGTAGCTCCAGAAGCGCTCCAGCTCGCTATGGCAGCGGGGGCAACGCAGCTCGGGGGTGGGGACTTCGCGCTTGCTCACCGCGCCAGCGCCTCGTCTACGATGCGTTGAATGAATGCGTTGTACTTGAGACCCGATTTCTCCGCCGCTTCCGCCATTTCGTGTTCGGCCGCAATGAACGGGTTGGGGTTCACCTCGAGCACGTACACCTCGTTGTCGTGCGCCAGTCGCACGTCAACGCGGCCGTAGTCCTGCAGCCAGAGCGCGTGAAATGCGGTGCTACAGAGCTCGCCGATGCGGCGTGTCAGCTCGTCGGAAACGCCTTTGGCGAACACATTCTTGATTTTCTTTTTCTTGCGATAATCCTCGTCCCATTTCGCCTTGTACGTCGCGATGCGGTGCTCGCCGATCTCCGGCTCACCGAACGTCATCTCCGTAAGCGGCAGAACCTGCAGGTCGGCGTTGCCGATCAGACCCACGTACACCTCGCGTCCTTCGACCAGCTCCTCGACGATCGCCGCCTGGTGGTACTTGGTATGAATGAACTCGACACGCTGGGCGAGGGACGGATCGTCTTCGACCACCGACGCCTGGGCGATCCCGATCGATGCGTCCTCGAGCAGCGGCTTCACGATCAGCGGGAACCGCAGCTCCGAGGGCCGCACCAGCTTGTCGCCGTCGTGGAATTCAGCGAACGCTGGCACGCGGATGCCATGATAGGCCAGGATCTTCTTGGTCAGCGATTTGTTGCGGGCGACCAGCAGTGCGGTCGGCGACGATCCCGTGTACCGATAGCCGTACATGTCGAGCAGCGCGGCGATCGCGTACTCGTGGCGCGCGTTCTTGCGGAACCCCTCGCAGCCGTTGAATACGAGCTTGGGCTGAAACTCCGCCAGTTTCGCGAGCAGTGGCGTGACGTCGTCGCCGATGCCGATCATGAGCACATCGTGGTCGCCCGTCATCAGGGCGCGCGCCACGTCGTACTCCGCTTCCTCCGCCTTCTGCTCGACTTCGCGTTTGAAGGCGGCATCCTCCCATTCGGGGTGCAATGAATCGAAAATGACGGCGATCTTCACGACCCCACCTCAGCCTTGGCCGGACACATGAATGTCGAGCGCGGTCATGCGCCGCATGTCGCGCGACACTGTCCGTAACCCGATGAGTATCACTAGGCCTCCGAGCAGCCCAACAGCCGGGAGCAGCAGCATCGCCGTGCGCAGATCGCCGGTCCGGTCGGACAGATAGCCGATCAGCGGCGGCGCCAGCGCGTCACCCGCGAGGTGCGAGAACAACACGAACGCACCCAGCACCGACGCCTGAACGGCGGGTGGCACGACGTCGAGAATGACCGCTACGAGTGGTCCGTTGTACCAGGTGTACAGAAAATATGTCGCCAGGATAAGCGGGCCGAACCAGCGGAGATCGTGCACCAAAAGCAGAGCGGCGCACACCGGCCCGCCCAGCACGAACCCCGCGCCCGACGTGAGCACCCGTCCACCGTGCCAACGATGCTGCAACCGGTCCGCCAGGCGGCCGCCGACGAGCGCCCCTAGCACACCGCCGCTGAGCGCCCACACGCCGAACTCGGCGCCCACCTGTGCGACGGAGAGCCCGTGCATGCGCTGCATGAATGCCGCCGCCCACGCGACCAGCCCGTTCACCGCGAACGTGACCATCGCGCCGCCGAGAAATATCCAGATCAAGGTCGGAGTCCGCAGCACGAGGATCGCGGCGTCCTGAAAGTCGTCGAACGCGCCCGCGGCGACCGCGCCCGCGGCGGTCGTGCGGCGCACGGCGAGCGGTACGAGCCGCCACACCGTCCAAGCGATGCCCACGCTCGTGCCGATGCCGAAGAACGCCGTGCCGAATTGCGAGGGGATCCCCTCGAACAGGGAAAAAAACCCTGCCAGCGCCGCGCCAATTCCCGCACAGATCGCGAGCGGCATGACGTAATGCGTGACGCCGTGCATGCCGTGCTGCCACCATTGGCGCAGCGTGTCGACGATCGGCGGCGGAGGCCGGCGGTCGAGCTCGCGCAGGCGCGACGCGAGCAACGCGAGGACGAGTCCGGGCAAACCCATCCAGATGAAGGCCCAGCGCCAGCCGTAGCGCTCCGCAATGACACCGCCAAGCCAGATGCCGAGCACCCCGCCAAACGCCATGCCGACCGAGTACACCCCGATAGCAAACGCCCGGCGTCGCCCCTTGTAGTACTGCGCGATGATCGCCTGCGATGCCGGCGCGTAGCCCGCCTCACCGAAGCCGACGAGCGCCCGGCAGGTGAACAGCTGCCAGAACTGCCTAGCGATGCCACCCGCCGTGGTTGCCGCACTCCACACCGCGACGCCCCACGTGATCACGAGCCGGCGCGAGCGCAGATCGCCGATCACGCCGAGCGGCAGCGCCGCGAGCGATAGCACGATGATGTAAGCCGAGCCGAGCCAGCCGAGCTGCGCGTCGGAGAGCCGCAGATCGCGTTTGATCGGTTCGAACACCGCGTAGACGACGTTGCGGTCGAGGTAGTTGAGAAGATTGACCAGGGTCAGCAGACCCAGGACGTACGCGGCATACGTCCTGGTCGAGGGAGCGGACTTCCGAATATCAGGTCGCTCGGCCGCCAGTTGCTGCCTCGGCACGCGCGTCGCGATCCGCTTTTGCTTCGAGATACGAATCGGTCAGCTCGCGCATCATTTCGCTGCGCCGGTCGTACAGGCGCTTCAGCTTGCGTGGCTTGCGTCGAGCGAGTGCATAGGCCGCCAGAACCGGGAAGGCGACCGTGTTGTCGAGATACGCCACGACCGTCCCCGGCAGCTTGTCCGGATCGACCTTGCCCCAGCTCACTGCCTCCGCCGGTGTCGCGCCGGACAAACCGCCAGTGTCGGGCCGCGCATCCGTGAGCTGGAGATAGTAGTCGTGGCCCTTCTCGCTGATCCCGAGCACTTCCTGAATCTGTGGCTCGGTCTGGAGCACGAAATTCTTGGGGCTCCCCCCGCCGATGATCAACACACCGCTCTTGCCGCCGTGGACCTTCGCCGAGAACACGATCGACGACGTCTCGTTCACATCGGCGCTCACGTCAAAGCGCAACTTGCTCCCCGACAGCGCCTGCTCGGCGACGTTCATGCCGATCGACGAGTCGCCCGGGGAGGACGTATAGATCGGTACAGCAGCGGCGTGCGCCGCGCCGAGCACCGATTTGCGCGACAGGCCCAGCCCTTTCTCGCGCTCCAGCACGTAGCCGCCCAGCAGATAATGGTACTCTGCCGTGCTCATCGGCCGCTGGAATTCGTCCCGTGCCGAGACCTCGCGTACGAAGCGATCGGTCGAGAGCAGCACATCGTAGTCGAAGAAGATGTCGTAGATCCTGACGACGCCTTCTTCGCGCAGCACGACGTCATCGGCGAACGGCGTGCCGCGATGCATCGCCATGCCGAGGCCAAAATGCGCGTCGTGATAGAGATTGGCGCCGGTGGAGACGACCCAATCGATAAACCCCGCTTCGATGAGCGGGATGATGGTGGACATGCCGAGACCGGCAGGCGTCATCGCGCCGGTGAGGCTCATGCCCACCGTCACGTCCTCCTCGAGCATGCGCTCGGCGAACAGCCGGCATCCTTCAGCCAGGCGCCCGGCGTTGTAGGCCAGGAATGCATTGTCGACGAGATCGGCCACCGTCTCTTTTCCGGTGACCGGCTTCGGATTGATGCGCTGGCCGCGCAGGAATTCGTTTTGCGTCATCGAGTCGCCTTCACGGCTGTGCCCATCGCCCGGAACGCGCGGGTGCGACGCTCGCGGGCATCGATGATCCAGCCAAGGGCTTCCTTTGGATCGTCCGTGACCAGAAACAGATTCAGGTCTTCCGGCGAGATCTTGCCTTCTCCCGCCACGCGCTCCTTGAGCCAGTCCGCCAGACCGCGCCAATAGTCGCGGCCGAACAGGACCACCGGGAATTGCTTTACCTTGCCCGTCTGCACGAGGGTCAGCGCCTCGAACAGCTCATCCATGGTCCCGTAGCCTCCGGGAAAGGTGATGAAGGCCGTCGAATACTTCACAAACATCGTTTTGCGGACGAAGAAGTAGCGAAAGTTGATCGAGCGCTCGACCCACCGGTTCGTGCCCTGCTCGAACGGCAGCTCGATGTTGCAGCCGATCGAGAGCCCACCACCCTCTTTGGCGCCGCGATTGGCCGCTTCCATGATACCCGGCCCGCCGCCGGTGATGATCGCAAAGCCTTCTTTGGCGAGCATGCGCGACGTCTCGTACGCGGCCGCGTAGTAGGCATCGCCCTCGAGCGTACGTGCCGAGCCGAAGACCGTCACCGCATTGCGGACGTCGGATAGCGTGTCGAAGCCCTCCACGAATTCGCCCATGATGCGCAACACGCGCCAGGGGTCGGTGCTCGTGAAGGACGCCCGCCGCTCGACGGGAACGGCCTGCGGCGGAGTGAGGAGTTGTTCGTCCTCAGTGAGCGGGTTGCGCGGCGAGGCGCTCGGTTGCTCTGACATAGTCATCCTGCACGTTATAGAAGAAAGGCGAGAACCGGACGTGCCCGGGCCGGCTGTCGACGATCACGCCACCCGCCGCGAGGTGCCGTACGGCCGCGGCGGGATCGGGCATGGGGATCATTACAATCGCCGAGCGGTGTTCCGGCTCGGCGGCCACGTTGGGCTTGAATCCGGCGGCGCGCATCGTGCTGATCAGATCTTCGGTCAAAGCGGCCGTCACCTCGCGGATCCGAGGCACGCCGATTTCCTCGATATACTCGAGGCCGCCGAGCTGCGCGTAGACGGCCGCGAGCGCCGGCGTGCCCATCTCGAAGCGTCGCGCATCGTCGTGGAACGTCAACGCACGCGGATCGAAGGCGAACTGCTCCCGCTGCCCGAACCACCCTGAAATCCGCGGCTCGAGCCGGCGGGCCACCGTTTCCCGGACGTAGAGAAACACGATTCCCGGGCCGCCGAGCAGCCACTTGAGGCCACCTGCGACCAGGGCGTCGACGCCGGCGTCCTGCACGTCCACCGGGACCTGCCCGACTGATTGGTATGCATCGATCAGACAGAGGGCACCGCGCGCGTGCGCGACCGCTGCGACCCGCTTGATGTCTTGAATGGCGCCGGTCGTGAAGTACACGTGCGAAGTCACCACGAGCGCCGTACGATCGTCCACGGCCCGCTCGATCGCTTCGACGGGCACGCTGATCCGATCGGGACTCTCGACGACGACGAGCTCGACGCCTGCTGCCGCCTTCGCGAGCCACTGGTACGCCACGGTCGGGAAATCGAGGGACGTGATCACGACCTTGGGCCGGCGGCGGTAATCGAGCGATTCGCCGACCGCGCTGAGCGCGACCGAGATGCTCGGCGCGAGTGCAATCTCCGCGGGGGCGGCGTTGACGATGCGCCCGTACCGCGCGCGCAGCTCGCCCAGCGCCTCCCACCACACGTCATACCATGCGGACGCGCCGCGAGTCTGCCATAGGTCGAGGTATTCCGCTACCTTGCGGCGAGACCGCTCGCCCAATGCCCCGAGCGAGCAGGTGTTGAGGTAGACGCTCGACTGAAAGATGGGAAACTCGCCGCGGTACCTGGCGAGTCCAAGCGCGCGCGGTTTTACGCTGCTTGCGAGCGTCATAGGCCGGGAATATACAGAAGGAATGCGGCGTATCGCGAGTTGGTCGGCACTTTATCTGCGTTTGGCGGTGCGGGCGCTGGTGCGCCCGCGACTCGCCGTCGACTTGTTGCGCCTCGCGTGGAGTTTTCGCGCCCGCGACTGGTATCGGCGCACGCCGTTTTTGCCCATCCCGCCGCGCGACTACATGCAATGGCGCATGTTCACCGCGTACGGCGACGAACAGGCGATCCCGCCCGTCGAGGACGTCGTGAACTTTGCGCGCTGGCGACGCGAGACGATGGGGTTGTGATCGACATCAAACGCCGCGCCGCCGAGCTCGGTTTCGCCGCGACCGGCATCGCGCGGCTCGATCGCAATCCTCACGCCGACGAACTGGACCGCTGGCTCGCAGACGGCCACGCCGGCACGATGACATACCTGCATCGACAAGCGGAAAAGCGGAAAGATCCGCGCCTCATCATGCCGAAAGCGAATTCGGCGGTAGTCACGCTGACGAACTATTACCATGGAGCTCCTGGTATCCCCGGGCTTGCGCCCGGGGTCGGACACGCGCCGGTGGTCGGGCGAGTTGCTCAATACGCGTGGTCGTCAGACTATCACGATGTGTTGGGAAGGCGGCTGGAGCAGTTGGCGTCGGCGATCCGGGAAATCGTGCCGGGATCAACCACGCGCTGCTACGTCGACGCGGGGCCCGTGCCCGAGCGGGAACTGGCGCAGCTCGCCGGATTAGGCTGGATCGGCAAGAACATGATGCTCATTCATCCGGAGATCGGCTCGTTCACGTTCATCGGCGTCGTGCTCACAGACGCAGGATTAGAGCCGGATCTGCCCTTCGAAGCCGATCGCTGCGGGACGTGCCGGCGTTGCCTCGACGCCTGTCCGACGGAGGCGTTTGCCGGACCGCGTGATCTCGACGCGCGCGCTTGCATTTCCTATCTCACGATCGAACACCGCGGCGAATTCACCGCCACGGAGGCGACGCAGGTCGGTGACTGGCTGTTCGGCTGCGACGTCTGTCAGGACGTCTGCCCGTGGAATGTGAGCTTCGCGCGCGCGACGCTCGATCCGGGGTTCGCGCCGCGGCCCGAAGTCGCGCGACCGGATCTTGAGCTACTCGCGCAGATGGACGAGAGCACCTTCGAGCGCCGTTTCCACGACACGCCCTTCACGCGACCGGGGTATCGCGGCATGCGGCGCAATGCCAATACCGTGCTGGACCCATGACGACCACGGACGCGATCGGCGAGCTGCAGCGCAGGCTCGCCGAGGGCCTCGCCAAGATCGACCCCCATCATCGCCTGCTGGGCCGGCCGGTGAGTTATCGCGTGATCGACGGCCAGATGCTGGAGATCACGTACCGCGACGTGGCCGGCATCGCCGAAGCCGAAGTGTTGGGGGTGAAGCGAATCATGGGCAAGGATTGTTACTGCAGCGTCAGCCCGCAGACCGCCGAACGGATTATTGTGCGCTTTGTCGTGCCGCTGAAGTAGGTGGTTGACGAGACGCGGAACGCGTGGTCAGGTTTCTGTTTCCCACGATCGAGTCGATACCTATGAGCCGCATGACGCTTGTCTGTTTCGCGCTGCTGAGCAGTACACTGTCCGCGCAAACCCCGTACAAGACCCCGCCGCAGATCATCGTTGACATCCTGGACGCGCCGCCATTGCCGACAGCGAGCATTTCGCCCGACCGGCAGTGGTTGCTGCTGCTCGAGCAACGCAGCATGCCGACGATCGCCGAGCTGGCCGCGCCGATGCTGCGCCTCGCCGGGAACCGCATCAACCCGAGAACCACGGGACCACAGCTCCCGGGTGGCATCACCGGACTTGTCCTGAAGCGCGTCGCTGACGACTCGGAGCGCCGTATTAACGTCCCGACCCCCGCAGCGCTGTCGTACGTCACCTGGTCGCCCGACAGCCGCAACATCGCCTTCGTGCAAACGCGCGACTCGGGGCTCGTCCTCTGGGTCGCCGACGGCTCGGAGCGCCGTATTAACGTCCCGACCCCCGCAGCGCTGTCGTACGTCACCTGGTCGCCCGACAGCCGCAACATCGCCTTCGTGCAAACGCGCGACTCGGGGCTCGTCCTCTGGGTCGCCGACGCGGCTACGGGACAAACCCGCGCCCTCACCGGGGAGGGGGGACCCACTCTCAACACTACGAACGGCCCGCCCTGTCAATGGACGCCATCGAGCGCGAGCCTGTTGTGTGAATTCATTCCCGACGGCCGCGGCCCCGCTCCGGTCGCGCGACAGACGCCCGTCGGCCCCACGATCCAGGAGACCCGCGGTCGCGCGGCCCCGGCGGCGACGTTTGAAGACCTCCTGAAGAGCGCCTTCGACGAGCAGTTGTTCGACTACTACTTCACCGCCCAGCTCGCCCTGGTGAACACCGCCACCGGCGCGCGCACGCCGGTCGGCAAGCCCGCGATCTTCGAACGCGTCGACGTCTCGCCCGACGGCGAGCACGTGCTCGTCGTGCGCACCGTCCGCCCCTTCTCCTACCTCGTCCCCTCGGGCGGTTTCCCACAGGAGATCGAGGTCTGGAGCATGAAGGGTGATGTCGTGCGCCATATCGCGACCCTGCCCTCGAGCGAAGGCGTGCCGATCCGCGGCGTCCGCACGGGCCCGCGCAACGTGACCTGGCGGCCCGGCACGCCCGCGACCCTCGTCTGGGCCGAGGCGTTGGACGGCGGCGACCCGCGTAGCAAGGCGGAGAAGCAGGACCGCGTGGTCACCGTGGCCGCGCCGTTCACTGCCGAGCCCACCGAAATCGCCCGCCTCGGCAAGCGCTTCAGCGGCCTTCTGTGGGACGCGCAGGGGATCGGGTTGCTCGGGGAGTACGACCGCGAGCGCCGCTGGTCGAAGATGTGGATCGTCGACGCCGCGAAACCCGGCACGCCACCGGTCCTGTTGTTCGACCGCAGCTCCGAGGATCGCTACACCGACCCGGGGTTCCCGGTCACGCGCGTGACACCCAGCGGTGACTTCGCGATACAGCGGAGCGGGGCCTGGATCTACTTGACGGGCGCCGGCGCGTCGCCGCAGGGCGACCGGCCCTTCCTCGACCGCCTGAACCTCGTTACGAAGAAAACCGAGCGTCTGTGGCGCGCCGATACCGTTCACTACGAATCGGTCGTCGCGCTGCTCGACGACGCCGGGACGAGCTTCGTCACCAGGCGCGAGTCGCGCATCGAGCCGCCGAATTACTTCGTGCGGCAGGGGACGAGACTGCGGGCGCTCACCGCCTTCAAGGACCCCGCCCCGCAGCTCACCGGGATCCAGAAGCGGCTCCTCACCTACACGCGCGAAGACGGCGTGCCACTCTCGGGCACGCTCTATCTGCCGCCGGGCTATACGCCGGGGACTCGTCTCCCCGTTGTGATGTGGGCCTACCCGATCGAGTTCGCCTCCGCGAGCGCGGCGGGCCAGGTGTCGGCGGCGCCCAACCGCTTCAACATCATCCGTGGGCCGTCGCACCTCTTCTTCCTGACGCAAGGCTACGCCGTGCTCGACGACCCGAAGATGCCGATCATCGGTGGCGACACGGCGAACGATCACTACGTCGAGCAGCTCGTGATGAGCGCCCGCGCCGCTGTGAAGGCCGTCGTGGACGCCGGCGTGGGCGACGCCGACCGCATCGGGATCGGCGGCCACAGCTACGGCGCCTTCATGACCGCCAACCTACTCGCGCACTCGGACCTGTTCCGCGCCGGTATCGCGCGCTCGGGCGCCTACAACCGCACGCTCACGCCGTTCGGTTTCCAGAACGAGGACCGCACGTTCTGGCAGGCGCGCCAGGTGTACCTGCGGATGTCGCCTTTCGTGTACGCCGACTCGATCACTGAACCGATCTTGATGACGCACGGCGAGGCCGACAACAACTCGGGCACCTTCCCAATCAACTCGGAACGGCTTTTTGCCGCGATCAAGGGGCTGGGAGGGACGGCGCGTCTCGTGATGCTGCCCAACGAGGCGCACGGCTACGTGGCACGGGAATCCGTGCTGCACACCCTCGCCGAGATGATCGACTGGTTCGACCGCTACGTGAAGAACGCGCCGCCGCGGCCGCCGGGAGTATCGTCGGGCGTTCGTTGAGGATTGCGCGGCTCAAGCCTACTTCGCCGCTACGCGCGTGACGACGTCGTAGTAGAATCGCACGCCAAAACGCAGCGCGTCGATTCTGACACGCTCATCGTTGCCGTGCACACCACGGGACTCCCCCTGCGTGAGCGGGAATGGCCCCAGGCCATAGCTCGCGATGCCCATGCGCCGGAAGTAATGGCTGTCGGTAAAGCCCGGCAGCATCAGCGTCGTGACCAGCGCGTTGGGATGACGCGCATGAGCCACCGCGGTGATCGCGCGGAACATCTCCGTCTCGATCGGGCTCTCGGTCGCCGGCCAGTTCGGCCCCTGCGGCCGCAGCGTGACCGCGGTGTCTCCCACCACGCGCGTCAGCTCCGCGAGAAACGTCGCCGGATCCTGGCCGGGCAACAGCCTGACGTCGATCGCCGCGGTCGCAACCGGCGGAATGACGTTCGTCTTGTCGCTCCCCTTCAGCCCCGTGATCGAAATCGTGTTGCGCAGCAGCGCGTTATACGTCAGGTCGGTCGTGATGGCGCGGACCGCGACCGTGTCGCGCAGCGCGGTTCGAATGTCGCTGAGCCAGCGGCGCACCGTCGAATCGGGCTCGATCGTCGCGAGGTCGCGAAACGACCGCTCGACCGCCGGTGTCACGGTGAGCGGGGTCCGCCATTCGGCGATGCGGTTGAGCGCGCGGATCAACCGATGGACGGGATTGTCGGGCGTCGGGCGAGAGCCGTGGCCGGCCGTGCCGCGCGCCGTGACGTCGAGCCAAAAGGGCGATTTCTCGGTCGTCCCGACGCCGTAGAACTCCACTCCCCCGCGGCCGTCAGCCCGCGTCACCCCGCCCTCGTTCAGCAGGAACTCGGCCTCCCGAACGAGGTCGGGTTGATGCTCCACGATCCACGCGGCGCCCACGCCCGCACCGATTTCCTCGTCCGACGTCGCGAGAAAGATGATGTCGCGCTTGAGCGGGACGTGCGCGCGCTTCAGGATCAGCATCGTCATGAGCTGCGCGATCGCCTCGCCCTTCATGTCGAGCGCGCCACGGCCCCACACGTAGCCGTCTTTGATCAGGCCGCTGAACGGATCCACGGTCCAGTACTCGGGCGACGCGAGCACGACGTCCATGTGATTGAGGAGAATCAGGGGCCGCGCACTGCCATCGCCGCGAAGCCGGGCGTAGAGGTTGGCCTTCCCCGGTGCTGGCTCGAAGATCTGCGCCTCGATGCCGTCGCGCTGCAGGACGACCGCAAGCCAACGCGCCGCCGCGATCTCGTTCCCCGGCGGATTGGTCGTGTTGATGCGGAGGTACCGCGTCAGCAGACCGGTCGCTTCGTCGCCGAGCGCCGTCCAGTCCGCCTCGCCCGGCGCGGTCATGAGCGCCACTCGAGCGGGCGTTTCCAGGACTGGCTCCGAATAGGGCCCCGCCAGCGGCGGCATGGGACGACGTGCACATCCCGCGAGGAGCAGCGCTACCAAGATCCTCCACCAACCTCCACGCGCCTTCACCATCCTCCACCATCCTTCCTAGAGGGTCAGCGTCTCGCCATGCGCGAGCTGGCGATACCCGCTGGACGGCAAGCCGGCCGCGTCCCATGCGGCGCGCGCGCGGATGGCCGGCTCGTCCATCGCTTCATCGGTGAGCTTGAACGTCCCCCAGTGAATCGGGACCATCACGCGCGCCTTCAGCGCGCGGAACGCGGCGACCGCTTCCTCGGGGTTCATGTGGACGTAGCGCATGAACCAGCGCGGCTCATAGGCGCCGATCGGCATTAGTGCAACGTCGAACGGACCGTACCGCTCGCCGATCGCTCCGAACTCGGGATGATAGCCCGAATCGCCCGCGAAATACACGCGTTGGCCGTTCGCACCTGCGAACGCAAAGCCGCACCAGAGCGTGTCGCCGCGGTCGCCGAACCCGCGGCTGCTGAAATGCTGCGCCGGTGTGGCGCCGATTCGGACCGGCCCGACCTTTTTCTCCTCCCACCAATCGAGCTCGGCGACCGCGTCAGCAGGAGCACCGCGTTGCTGGACGAACGACGCAAGACCCAGCGGTACGATCCACGACGCCTGCGGATGCGCCCGCGCCAATCTTCGAACCGTTTCGGAGTCGAGGTGGTCGTAGTGGTTGTGCGACTCCACGATGACATCCAGCGGTGGCAAGTCTTCGAACGCGATCCCCGGCGGCACCCAGCGGCGCGGGCCGGCATACTGGACCGGCGACGCCCGCTCGCTCCACATCGCGTCGGTGAGAATGTTGAGACCGCTGAGTTGGATGAGCAGGCTCGAGTGTCCAACCCATGTCACCGTCAGTTGCGAGAGCCCAGCGCGCGGCGTGACGAACGCCGGCCGGACGCGCGCGAACACGGATGGATCGGGATCCTTGGGACGGGGTCGAGTCGTGCGATGCACGAGCATCCACTTGAGGAGGCTGCCGAACCCTGGCACGGCGTGATCGACCCACGGATTGCGAAAGCCGCCGCCGGGGCGGTGATGTGGCGGGACGGCCGGAGGAGTCACGGCGCGCAATATAGCCGCGCCGTGACTCGTCGCTTACGGCGTACTGTCGGGAGCTACGTGGATGACGAGGGTATCGGCCAACGCACCACTCGCTGCAACGATGCGGCCCGTTCCGACGATCCTGGATGTGACCCTCGCGTAGCGATTGCTGTCCACGGCGACCGTGAGCACGGCGATATCGAGGTTCTGCCACACAACAATTGCGTTTGGATTCTGCTGATGCTGCGCGTTCACGACGATGGCTTCGAGTGGATTCGTATGATTCACCTGCATCGAGCTCGCACCCAAAATGAAAACGTCTCCACGGAACGCCGACAGCGTGACGTTATGGGTCGTCTCGAAGCCGCGGTTCACGGCGACGTTTGAATCGAGCGCCGAACCGAAGTTGCTTCCGGAGGGTGGCTCTACGCCGACGATGTAGGTGCCGGGCAAGAGGTACGCGAGGCGATAGTGGCCGGCCGCATCCGTCTTGCCGGTCGACAGGATGTACCAGTTGCTCGGGCCACCGCCCCAGGCACTGACCGTCGCGTCCGCGACCGGGCCCGCGGGTCCCCCGCTGGTGTCGTGTATGACCGTGCCGGCGATACTGCCCGTCGCCGCTCGGTTGACCGCGCGAACCGACGCAAAGAAATCGAATGCGCCGTCACCCAGCTGGTTGTAGACGAAGCTGCGTCCCACGTCGAAGTCGATCACGATGACGGCCCCGGTATCGGGGATGTTGATCGGGGCTTCGACGAACACGCCATACGACTCCTGGCCCGAGCCGTTCCAGCGCACCACGGCCTCCGATCCGTTCTTGAAGCGAATGCCCGTCGAGGAGTCGACGTTGATGGTGACGAGCACCGCCTTGTATTGATCGGCGGTGACCTGCCCGCTGCCCAGTGAGTCGGTGAGCCCCTGCTGCAGCGTCAGCAGATCGACTTGGCGATGTGGCGCCGCAACCGTTTCCCAGTGCATGCTGTCGGCCGAGGTCCCGGTATCCGGGTGGGTCGAAACGGCAATGCTGACGATGTAGACCTGCACGCTTTGCACCGAATCGAACGGGAAGGGATCGTCCGTGAGGAGGACCTTCGCCATCGGCTTGCGACTATTAGGTACGGCGGTGGTGACATCATCCTTGTAGCACGCAACGGCGATCGTGGCGACGGCAAGCAGGGCGAGGCTCAGTCTCGGCATCGTCAATTTCCTCCTGGGGGTGTTGCGCTGACGGCGCTGTTGCATTGAATACCCGGGTAGCCGCGCGCGGCGTCACACGGCCGCGCACGCTTTCCCTTGTGACGTGGCGACTTACGCGATGGGTATACACAAAGTGGAACCAAGCGACGCAGAGCTGGTGCGCCGGGTCCGGGCCGGCGACACCGGGGCGTACGGCGCGCTGGTTTCCCGCTATCGCGATCGCCTGGGACGTTACGCCGTCCATATGATCGGCGATCGTGAAGACGCGGAGGAAGCGCTGCAAGACAGCTTCGTGCGTGCCTACCGTTCCCTGGCGCGTTGCGACGATCCGGCACGCTTCGGCGCCTGGCTGTACGGAATCCTGGTGAATCGCTGCCGCACGACGGGAGCGCGCGCCGCGCGTCGTCGCCGGATGTTCGTGCGCGACGCTCAAGCTCTGGACGTGGCCGCGCATGCCGACCAGGCCGACCGCCTGGACTGGACCGACGCGGTGGACCGGGCTCTCGCGCGCCTCGCGCCCGACTATCGCGAGGCGTTTCTCCTCAAGCACGTCGATGATCTCGAGTACGAGGAGATCGCCGAGCTGACGGGGGCCGGGGTGTCGGCCCTGAAGATGCGTGTGAAGCGCGCGCGCGAGCAGCTGCAGAAGTATCTCAGAGAGGCGGAGCATGTTTGAACGAGAAGATGAGACCGTCGAACGCGTAATTCAGCACTTGCGCCGCCCCGTGGCAATTGACCGGGGGCTGGACGCGCGTGTGATGCGGGAGATCGCCCAGGTACCACCCGAGGGGCGGCGCGTCAGGCCGCTGTGGCCGCTGGTCGCCGCCGCGGCCGTCGTCGCAACGGTCCTCGTTGCCCGGCCCTGGAATCGCAACGCCGCGAGCCAGGCGGATACTCTTCAATTCGTGCTGGTTGCTCCGCAGGCCGCCTCCGTGGCGCTGGTCGGGGACTTCAATGATTGGGACCCCGCTCGCTCGCCCATGCAAACCGCGCATGGAGGGGGGATCTGGGCAACGGTCGTTCGGCTGGCGCCGGGACGCTATCGTTACGCGTTTCTCGTGAACGGCGTCGAATGGCGCGCCGATCCCAACGCGCCGGCGGCAAAGGACGATGAATTCGGAACGCCGAGCTCGGTGATCACGGTCGGAGGGAGAGGGGGGGGATCATGATTCTCGCCGCGCTGCTTCTCGTCACGCAGGTTGCTGTTCAGGATCCACGACTAGACCGGCTCGATCTCGATACGCGGTCGGCCGTCGCTGCGGTCGTGGACTCGGCGCGGGTTGCCAGGCTCCCCATCGAGCCGATCATCCAGCGAGCGTTGGAAGGCGCGACCAAAGGCGCGCCTTCGACCCGGATTGTCGCGGCAGTCCGGAGGCTCGCCGGCGATCTCGGTACCGCACGAACGGCACTGGGAACGAGCGCTTCGGAAGCGGAGCTCGAGGCCGCCGTTGCAGCATTGCGCGCCGGTGCGACCCCGGAAGTCATCGCCCATCTCCGCGCCGCGCGCCGTCCGCCACTCACGATGGCGCTCTCCGTGCTCGCGGACCTGGTCGCGAGCGGCGTGCCGGCTGACAGCGCCGCCGCGGCGGTTCTCGCACTCGCGCCGAAGGCACGTGACGCCGATCTGGTCGAGTTCCGCCGCGCCGTCGAGCGCGATATTGCACTTGGCGCACCGCCCGGCGCCGCGACGTCCGTGCGCCTCAACGCTGGCGCTCTCGACATCACCCCCAACAGCTCTAGCAGCCCCGGCCAACTTCCGACCCGCCGCAGCCGGCCGTAGTTCTTCATTTCCGTGCGGGCACTCGCACTCATCGGACTGGCGTGCGGGGTCGGTGTTCACGTGTTGTGCGCGCAAGTCACGGCCAATGTCGAGGCGGGCATCTCCGACGTCGAGTACGACGGCTTTCTGCCATCGGCGGCGGCATCCATTTCGCCCGCGGTGCGTTGGGAGCATCCTCGAGGCCGTGGCTTCGTCAGCGCGCGCGGCACCTACCTGCGATTTGAAAGCGGGCGCCGCAGTCTCGACGTCTCGGCCAATGCCTCTTGGTTTGCCCCGCTCGCGCGCCACTGGCGTGGCGAGCTCGGCGGCACCGCCGGTGCGAGCGACTACGCGAACATCGCGAGCTTCAGCCACGCACAAGCAGACGCGCGGCTGCACGTGATGGACGGCGACCGCGGCGGCTGGATCGCCGCGACCATCGGGCGCTCCTCGTTCGGTGGCGGGCCGAGACCGGTCACCGTCGTCGCCATGGGCGCGTGGCTGCTGCGCGCGGACAAGACGGTGTTCATGTCGCTGGATCGATCCTTCATAGGAGACACGGTTTACACGGATCTGCGGTCGTCCGCCCGCTGGCGTGGCGCCCGGATCGTGCTGGAGGGGATCGTGGGAGCGCGGGTCTGGAGCCGCGGCGGCGGGCGCGGCGTGTTTGGCGAGGGCAGCGCCACGCTGACCCTTGGACGCCAGGCTGCGTTGGTCCTGTCCGCGGGTCGCTATCCGACCGACGCCGTCAGTGGCAGCATCGCGGGTCGCTACGTCACCGCGGCGGTACGCCTGGGAACGTTCTCGGTGCGCAGGCCCGCAGCGCCAACCGTTTCCATCATCACTCGCCCGAGCGAATCGCACAGCTCGACGAGCTCCACCGATACACGTCTGGAGATTCAGGCACGCCAGGACGACGACGTTCGTCTTACGCTGTACGCCCCCGGCGCGACGGCCGTCGAGATCAGCGGCGATTTCACCGATTGGCGTCCGGTGCCGCTAAGCCGGAATCCCGGGAACGCCGACGCCTGGGTGGCGACCTTCCGAATTCCGCGCGGCATGCACCGGATCAACGTGCGTCGCGACGGCGGACCGTGGATGGCCCCCGGCGGGACGAAGCGCAGCGCCGACGACTACGACGGCGAGGACGGCGCCTCCGCCCTACCCTAAGGAAAGCTCTGCAGAGATTGACGCAGAGCTTTTCTATCGAGCGCCGCCGGCCAGCTGCAGCGCCTCAGGCCGCCGTCGCAGCGCCAGCATCGCCCACACACCGAGCGCCGGTCCGATCGCCAGCACGCTCATGCTCCAGCGCCAGCCGATGACAGCGGCCACCTTCGGCAGCAAGTAGATGCTGGCACACGTGAGCAGAAACCCGAGACTGGTTTGGAGCGTCAAGGCGGTGCCGACGTAATCGTGGGGCGCCAGCTCGCTCACCGCCGCAGAAAACTGCGCCGAGTCGGCGACCACAGTTACTCCCCACACCAGCAGTAGCGGGATCAACGCGACGAGCGGCGCGCCGAAGAGCAGGCCAACGGCGAGCGCACAACTTCCCGAGATCACCATCGCGGCACTGGTCACGAGCGTGCGGCCCCAGCGATCGGCGTACTTCCCGCCGAGCCAGCATCCGATCGCCCCACTGCCCACGACCGCGAAGGTCACGAGCGCCGCGAGTCCGGTTACGTCGGCCAGCGTGCCGCGGCGGGCGTGCTCGCTCGCTGCCACAAACACCGCCATCCAGGTCCACATCGCGTACACCTCCCACATGTGGCCCAGGTATCCGAGGTTTGCGAGCAGCACGCCGGGGTCTTTCAGGATCCGAGGGGCGGCGGCGAGAGAAAACGGCGGAGAAGGGGCGGCGAATGGTCCATCGTTTGGCACGAAGAGAACCAGCAGTCCTCCCACGAGCGCACTGACGGCGGCAATCACGAGGACGATCCGCCACGCCGCCGGCGAAACCGCCCAACGCACGAGGTGGGGACTCGCGGAGCCGAGCGTGAGCGCGCCAACCAAAATGCCGATCGCCAGCCCTCTTCCTTCTTTAAACCATCCGGCCGCGATCTTCATTCCGGGCGGGTAGACGCCCGCCAACGCCGCGCCGGTGAGCAGCCGGCAGGCCACGCCTGTCGCGAAGCCTTTGGACGCCGCCACTCCAACCGTCGCAGCCGCCGCGAGTGCGGCGGCGCCGGCGACCAGCCGCCGTGCCGAAAGGCGGTCGGCGAGAGTGAAGATTGCACTGACGAGTGCTCCCGCCACGAACCCGAGCTGCACGGAAATCGTGAGCCAGGAGGTCCCGGCGGGCGAGAGCTGCCAAACTCGTGCGAGAGTGGGGGCCACAGCGGACGCGCTGAACCATGGAGCCATCGCGAGCAGCTCGGCGACCGCCAGAAAGATCAGAACGCGGCCTGGTGTAGCGAGCCCCGGTGCCATGCCCCGGGCGCTCACAGCCCGGTGGGGTGATCCAGAAAAACCCAGGGCAGATCGAACTTTGTCGAGACGTGCTCAGCCAGCGCCTTGACGCCAACCGTCTCGGTCGCGTAATGGCCTGCAAAGAACACGTTGATGCCGAGCTCTTCGGCATGGAAATACGTCCAGTGCTGCCCTTCGCCCGTGATGAACGTGTCGAGTCCTGCCGCGGCGGCCTGCGGGATCAGCGAACCTCCCGAGCCGGTGACGATCCCAACCCGCTGCACGCGCTCGGGCCCGAAGGGGAAAGCCCGAGGCGCCGTACCGAGGGCTTTGGTCAGCGCCCAGCTCAGCTCCTCCCGCGTTCCGTGGTACTCGCCCCAGACGCCCGCGGGGGCACCGTGGTATGATCCGAAATCGCCGCGAAGCTTTATCTCGAGCATTCGGGCGAGCACGACGTTGTTTCCGACATCCGGATGACGGTCGAGCGGAAGGTGTGCGGCGTAGAGGGCGATGTTTCCTTTTATGAGACCCGCAATCCGGCGATACGCGGGACCGACGAGCGGCCGGAGGCCGCCCCCACCCCAAAACATTCCGTGATGAACGAGGAGACAGTCGGCGTGCTGCTCGGTCGCCTGTCGGACCGTGGCCTCGCAGAGATCCACGGCCGCTGCGAGCCGGGTGACGTCACCGGAGTTGCCGACCTGCAAGCCATTCACCGCCTCGGGCGCGTCAGCGATCTCCTCGGTGACACGGAGGTAGTCATCGAGAAAACGGACCAAGGTATCGAGGCGCACTTAAGACACCGTAGTCACAGTATCGAGGCAGTTACGCGACTTTCCACATCGGCGGACGTCGCAATACATTACGTGACAATGAGTTAGACAATCCACATTAGGCCGCGCTGGGCGTGTGGATATCTATGCCCGCGCCAAGGCCTGTCCGCCACGCTGGGAGACCTGCGGCGGTTGGCCTGCGTCTTCGCCCATCCGCAGCACGCCGTTGATCTCTCCACCCTCCTGGATCAGGAGTTTTTTCGTATGCACGTCGCCGTGAACGACGCTCGTCGCCTGAAGCTCGACGCGCTCTTCCGCGTATATGGCGCCGCGCACTTCGCCGCCGATGATGGCCTCACGGCTGACCACATCGCCTTCCACTTCCCCGCCCCGCGCGACCAGGACCTGCTTCGCCGCGCGCACCGTTCCGTTCACCGAGCCTTCGATCTTTACGACGCCGTCCGCCGAGATATCGCCGACGACCCGCATCCCGGCACCGATGATCGATAGCCCGGGAACGCCTTCACGGCCGCCGCCAGATGTTGGATTTTTTTCTGAGAACACCGCCATCAGCGTCCCTCCTTCACTAGTTCCAGCGGATCGACGGTCTTGTTGTCGCGTCGAACCTCGAAGTGCAGATGCGGAGCTGTCGACCGCCCTGAGTTTCCCGACAAACCGATGACCTGCCCTGCCTGAACTTGGTCGCCCTCGGCCGCAACCAGCCGTGACATGTGACCATACATCGTCTCATAACCGGACGGATGTCGCAAGAGGACGAACAAGCCGTAGTCCGCGTCGTAGCCCGCAGCCGACACCGAGCCGCCCCCTGATGCCCGCACCGGCGTCCCAAGCGGGACGGCGATGTCGATGCCGGGATGCGATTCGTCGACCACCCCTGGCCGCACCTGGCCCCGAGTGACAAAACCCTGGACGTCGAGGGGCCAGTGCGACGGGGTCGACGGGCCAGTTTCATAGCGGTTGGGGACTCCCGGCAGCGCGGCTCGAATTGGAACAGCACGCATGGAAGTCGTGAAGTCGGTGTTGCGAGCGACCGTCCCGCCGCTGCGCGAGACGGGAGGAGCTTTGACGCTGAGCATTTGCCGCAGCTCCTGGTAGTTCGCTTCGGCGCGGTTCAACGCGGAGGCAAGCTGCTGTACCCGGCTGTTCTCGACGCGCAGTCGGGAGACTTCGCGCTCGAGTCCCGGCACACGCAACGCGTTGCGCGTAATCGGTCCTGCCAACGCGAAAAACAGGACGACCAGCACGGCAATCGCGCCGGCACCCCACTTCGCGGCCATGACCGCCCAGCGTGGGAACCGGTACTGTTTGGATTCGAGATCGCCGTCGGCGTGGACGACGATCGTGACACCGCGGGTCCCCCTCCCCCTCGTCATCCGTCGAACGGCGCGCCGAGGATGACCTCGAGCAGCCGTGCGAGATCGTCGTTCGAGTAGAACGACAGGTGGATCTGCCCTTTCCCTTTCGCGCGCAACGTCACGCGCACGTCGGTGCCCAGACGGCGGCGCAGCGCGTCTTCGACGCGGCGAACTTCGGGAATGGCGCCCATCCCCCGTTTCATGCGCGGGCGGCGTTCGGGCGCGCGTCCGCCGCGCACCCGATCCTCCACCTCGCGAACGGAGAGATCCTGGGCTACTGCTTCGCGGGCGAGATTCGTGACGATGCGCGAATCTTCGAGTCCGAGCAGCGCGCGCGCGTGGCCCACCGACAGTTGCCCCTCATGCAGCATCTGCAGCACTACTTCCGGGAGTTTGAGGAGGCGGAGGGCGTTGGCGACCGTCGACCGGTCGCGACCAACTGCGTCGGCGACGTCCTGCTGCGCGAGCTTGAACTCCGCGATGAGGCGTTCGTAACCGCGCGCCTCGTCCACCGGAGACAGATCGTCGCGCTGCAGGTTCTCGATGAGCGCGAGGGTGAGCAGTGTCCGATCGTCGGCATCGCGCTGCACCGCGGGAATTCGCTCCCAACCGAGCTGCTGGCAGGCGCGCAGGCGGCGCTCGCCGGCGATCAGCTCGTATCCTCCATTTGCGCGCCGCACCACCACGGGCTGCAACAAGCCGGCTTGCTTGATGGACGAGACCAATTCCTCCAGCGCGGCCGGGTCCACGGTTTGGCGTGGTTGGAACGGGTTCGGTTTGATGTCCTTGATCGGGAGCTCGACGAGGCTCCCTTCCCGTTCCGCTTCTTCGCGCGTCGGCCCTAAGAGAGCCTCGAGGCCACGGCCGAGGCGGCGTCTTCCTGAGGCGGTTTCCGTCATGCGGGCACCTCCGGGGGCGGGAGCTGTTCAATTGCGGGGAGGCTTGGCGAGGGTGGAGCGTCCTGCTCGACCCGGCGAATCAGCTCCTGGGCGACGGCCAGGTAACTCTTGGCGCCGACCGATTGCACATCGTACAGCAGGATTGGTTTTCCAAAGCTGGGCGCTTCCGCCAGTCGCACGTTACGCGGAATCGTGACATTGAACATGCGGCCGCCGAAGTACTCTTTCGCTTCGTCCGCGACCTGTTTGCAGAGATTGAGGCGCGCGTCGTACATCGTCAGCAGCACCCCTTCAATCGCGAGCGCGGGATTGAAATTGCGCTGCACGAGCTTCACGGTGTTGAGGAGCTGCGAGAGACCTTCCAGCGCGTAGTACTCGCATTGAATCGGGATGATCACGCTGTCGGCGGCCGTCAGCATGTTCAGCGTGAGGAGGCCGAGCGACGGTGGGCAGTCGATGATCACATAGCCGTACTCGTCGCGCAGATCCCGCAGGGCCTCGCGCATCCGCGTCTCGCGGGCGTTTTGATTGACGAGCTCGAGCTCGGCGCCGACCAAGTCCTGTGTCGCGGGGACGACATCGAGATACGGGAAATGCACGTGCGGGAAGCGGGCCTGTGCGAGCGACGCGCCGTCGATGAGCGCGTCATAGAGCGATTTCCGGATGCGATCGCGCTCGATGCCAACGCCACTCGTCGAGTTGCCTTGCGGATCGGCGTCGATGAGTAGCGTCTTGCGCTCCGCCGTCGCAAGCGAGGCGGCGAGGTTGACGGCGGTCGTCGTTTTGCCGACGCCGCCCTTTTGGTTGGCGATCGCGATGACACGTGACATTATAAGTCGTTGTTTAGCAAAGCGTTATATAGCTTTCAAATTAACGAGAATCCAATATACGCTCGTTTCACGTGAAACGAAAGAGCATACGTTTCACGTGAAACTGCAACCTTGGGGTCTAGGCGACCCTCCGCCGCCAGCGCGTTGCCTCGAGGACGAGGTTGTGGAGGTCGCTGGGCGTCACCCCAGGGACGCGTGCCGCCTGCGCCAGCGAACCGGGACGGACGCGATCCAGCTTCTGACGTGCTTCCGTCGCTAGTGTGCGCAGCTCGAGATAGGGCAGGTCAGGAGGCAGCACAAACGCCGCGAGTTCGGCGAGTCGCGCTGCTGCCTCGCGCTCGCGCGCGAGATAGCCGTCGTATTTGATCTCGATCTCCGCAGCCACGATCGCCTCGGACGTGGCCTCGGTCCCAACGCCGGCCGCCGCGAACAACGCGGCCAGCGACACACCCGGCCGCTTCGCGATCACGGCGATGCGATCGCCCTCCGCGAGTGTCGTACCGCTTTCGGCGAGTGGGCCGGCTGCCTCTTCCGGAGTGATCGTTGTCTCGCGCGCGAGCCGCAGCGCGGACTCCTCGGCATCGAGTCGTCGCTCAGCCGCGCCCAGCTCGTCGTCGGTCAACAGACGAAGCCGCTCCGCGAGGGGCAGCAGTCGACGCAGCGCGTTGTCCTGACGGAGCAGCAGCCGGAACTCAGACCGCGATGTGAATAGCCGGTAGGGCTCATCCACGCCGCGGGTCACCAGGTCATCAACCAGCACGCCGATGTACGCGTCGTCTCTGCCGAGGACCACCGGCTCGGCGCCGCGGATCCGGCGCACCGCGTTGATGCCGGCGACGACGCCTTGGCCCGCTGCCTCTTCGTACCCAGTCGTGCCGTTGATCTGGCCTGCAAAGAAGAGGTGCTCGATCGTCTTTACCTCGAGCCAGGGCGTGAGCTGAGTGGGCGGATAGTAGTCGTACTCGATCGCGTACCCAGGCCGCGTCATCCGGGCGCGCTCCAGACCAGGGACGGCGTGCAGGAACTCGAGCTGCACGGCGACGGGAAGGGAAGTCGACAGACCGTTCACGTACAGCTCGGTGGTATCGAGCCCCTCCGGCTCGAGGAAGATCTGGTGGCGCTTGGCCGCTGGGAACTTCACGATCTTGTCCTCGACCGAGGGGCAATAGCGTGGCCCGCGACCGCTGATCGCGCCGCCGTACAACGCAGACTCTTTCAAGTGGCGCTGGATGATGTCCTTCACTTCTTCGCCGGCCCAGGTGATCCAGCACGGCACCTGACGCGGCCGCTCGACGCGCTCGTGGAACGAGAAGCGGAAGTCGGGGTTGTCGCCGTCCTGCCGCTCGACCTTGCTCCAATTCACCGAGCGGCCATCGACGCGCGGCGGAGTGCCGGTCTTGAAGCGCGCTACTGTAAGCCCAATATTCTCAATGACTTGTGCCATCTCTACTGATGGCTGATCTCCCGCACGGCCCGCCGGAATTTGCGTGTCGGTGCCGAGGTGAATGCGACCGCGGAGGAAAGTGCCGGCGGTGATGATGACGGCGCGGGCGGTGAAGCGCCGTCCGTCTTTCGTGTCGACCCCGGTGATACGGGTGCCGTGCTGATCGAAGAGCAGATTTGTGACCATGCTCTGTGTGAGCTCGAGGGCAGGGAATTGCTCGAGCAACGAGCGCACGGCGCGCTTGTATAGCGTGCGATCGGCTTGTGCACGCGGGGCCCAGACTGCTGGGCCCTTGGAGCGATTCAGCATGCGGAACTGGATGGTCGCGCGATCGGCGGCGCGGCCCATGACACCGCCGAGGGCGTCGACCTCGCGGACGACGGTACCCTTCGCTATTCCACCAATAGCAGGGTTGCAGGACATCTGGCCGATCGTGTCCAGGACGGAAGTCAGCAGCAGAGTCTTGGCGCCGAGGCGCGCGGACATCGCGGCGGCTTCGGTACCGGCGTGACCACCACCGACGACGATGACGTCAAAGTCAGACATGGCGAGAAACTACTAAACGAGGACCGGCAAAGGCTAGGCCGCAGACGCAGCAGCGGGCCACAGTCAGCGGGATTTGGGACGATCGACCGCCTGGCTGACCTTCCGTAGGAGACCGAAGAGCGTCTTGCTCGTTTCCGTTGCAAGTGCCTCGAGGCGCCCGAACTCGGCCGCTCGTAAATAACCGATGTCGCGCGCCATGACGAGTGCGGTTTGCACTTCAGCGAGGGAGCCCCACGCCGTATCTAAAAACCTTCGGTAATCTCTGGTGCCCTTCCGCGCTGATCCCTCGGCAATGTTTAGCGGAATGCTGTAGGACGCTCTGCGAAGTTGGTCTGCAAGCCGTTCCTGCTCGAAGTCCGGAAAACTCTGCGCCGCCCGGGAGCACTCAACAGCGAGTCTCTCCGCATGCTGCCACGCTTTTAGTGTGTGGTGGTTTGGCACTCTGAAGAGGATAGCCAGAACGTGGAGAATCACCGCATCATTTCATCTCATCCCGTATCCCGTTTACTCGATACCGCGGTGCGTCTCAAGACTAGTCTTTGCAGGTCCTAAGCTGTCCTAACCCAGCGAACCAGCTCTCTCATCGTCGGCCGCTTGCCTGTCATCAGGATCCCGACTCTATAGATGCGCGCCGCAACCCACGTGACGCCCACAATTGCGATCGCGAGAATCACCAGCGATGCCACCAGTTCCCACATCGGCATGCTCCCGGCTGTCCATCGTACCGGTGTCGCGATTGGGGTCGTGAACGGCACGAGCGAAAGCGTCCGGGCAAAGGTCGAGCTGGGATCGTTCGTGAGTCCCAGAATCGAGAGATAGGAAATCATCAGCAGGTACGTCACCGGCTGCTGGGCCTGGCGGGCCTCCTGCTCATTGCTCGACATCGCGCCAACTGCGGCGAACATCGCCGAATAAAGAAGGAAGCCGCCGAGGAAGAACGCGATGAAGACGGCGAGTGTCATGGTCGGGATATGCGGCAACGTCATGGTCTGAACAGATGCCGGATCGGCGCCCAGCGCCCGGGCGATGGGGCCGCGCAGCGAGAGCAGCACGCGCGCGGAAACGCCCCAGATCACGAATTGAAAGAACGAGACCGAACCCGCCCCCAAAATCTTGCCGAGCATCAGCTGGAACGGTGGAATTGACGAGACGAGCACCTCGATGATGCGGGTCGTCTTCTCCTCCAGCACCGAGCTCATCACGTTCACGCCGTAGAGCAGAATGGCCATGAACAGCAGGATCGCCATCAGATAGGCAGTAAAGAACGACTGCGTGGCACTGTCGGAGACCGCGCGGCCGTGCGCTATCTTCTTCTGTTCCAACGCGATACGAATCTGCGCCCAGTCGACAACTCCCGGGTTCACACCCTTCTGCTCGAGGCGCGCCTTTACCACCAGGCGGCCGAGTGTCCGTTGCAGCGCCTCGATGGTCTGCATGCCGAGGTTAGAGGCTTGATACTCCGCGCGACCGGTCTGGACCAGATCGTCTGTGATGATCAGAAACCCGTTCAACTGTTTCGCCTCGACCAGGTTCCTCAGCGAATCGACCACGCCCGGGTGCGCGGGGACGAGCGACGCCCGGAACGACCCACTGGTTTCCAGCGCCTCGACGACCTGATCGCCCAGCTTGTCGGACGTGCTGTCCACGACGGCGACATTGCGAACCGCCCCGCCCATGGACTGGACGATCTGGAAGACGATGATCCCGGCGAACAGGACGGGACCCAGGATCGCCGATACCCAAAACCACTTGGTGCGCACGCGCTCGACGAACTCGCGGCGAATGACCGCCCAGACCTTATGCACGGGATCCTCCGTCGCCGGCGCCGGTGGCTGCCGCCGTCGCAGCCTCGGGGCCCACGAGGTCCACGAAGATCTTGTGGAGTGAAGGACTCGCCAGCTCGAACCGCGCGAGCCGCGCACCCGAATCGACGAGCCCCTTGAGGATGTCCTGGGCGTCGGCGCCGGGGGCCAGCTCGAGCTCCGCCTGTTGGCCGAAGTCCTGGATCTTGGCTACCAACCGCCGGTCCGCGAAGATTTGCTGCGCGTTGCCCTGGCTGCCGTCGAACGCGACGATCACGTGTTTGCCGCTGTGTGTGCCCTTCACCTCCGCCAGCGTTCCGTCGATGAGCTTCTTGCCGCGCGCGATGATGCACAGCCGGTCGCATAGCTTCTCTGCATGCTCCATGATGTGCGTCGAAAACAGCACGGTCTTCCCGCGCCGCCGATAGTCGACGACGGTATCGCGCAGCACCTGCGAGTTCACAGGATCGAGCCCGGAGAACGGCTCGTCGAGAATCACCAGCTCGGGATCGTGCAGCACGGTGGAAATGAACTGCACCTTCTGCTGCATACCCTTGGACAGATCGGAGACCTTGCGCATCCGCCAGTCGGAGAGCCCGAGCCGCTCCAGCCACTCGAGCGCCTTGACGCGCGCGCTGCGGCGCGACACACCCTTCGCCTCCGCGAGAAACACGAGCACATCGAGCACGCGCATGCGCGGATACAACCCGCGCTCCTCGGGCAAATACCCGATGCGCGCGGAATTCGTGCGGCCGCCGGCGACCTGATCGAACAGTCGGACCGTGCCGGAATCCGGCTCGTAGATGTCCATGATCATGCGCAGCGTGGTGGTCTTCCCGGCGCCGTTGGGACCGAGCAGGCCGTAAATGATCCCGGAGGGAACGCTCAACGAAAGGGCATCGACCGCGGTGTGGCCCGCGAAGCGCTTGGTGACGCGATCAACGATGACGGGTTCAGCCATGGCCCGGGAAGCTAGAGGCTAAGGGGCTAAGCGACTAGGAGGCTAAGACTCCGAAAAGCTCGCCGGCCTTACGCACGGCCGCCACGAGGGCGTCGATGTCGTCGACGTCATTATAGATGTAGAAGGATGCGCGCGCGGTCGCCGCGACGCCCAGGCGACGCATCAACGGCTGAGTGCAGTGGTGGCCGGCCCGAATACAGACGCCGTCCTTGTCCAGGATCGTCGCCAGGTCGTGCGGATGAATGTCGCCGTACGTGAACGGCACGACGCCCGCACGGTGGTCGCGCGGTCCATAGATCGTGACGCCCTCGATCTGCGACAGGCGCTCAATCGTCAGGCGCGCGAGCTCCTGCTCGTGCGCCGAGACCTTGTCCAGTCCCAACTGCTCGAGATAGGCGATGGCGGCGCCCAGCCCGACGGCGGCCTCCACGTTGGGAGTCCCGCCTTCGAACTTGTGGGGGATCTTGTTCCAGGTTGAATGGTCATCCCACACCCGCTCGATCATCTCGCCGCCCCCGTGGTAGGGCGGCATCGCCTCGAGCAGCGCCGGCTTGGCGACCAGCGCGCCGCTGCCCATGGGAGCGAGCATCTTGTGGCCCGATAGCGCATAGAAGTCGCAGTCGATCGTCTGCACATCCACCCGCAGATGCGGGCTGGATTGCGCCCCGTCCACCACCGTCACCGCGCCTGCTGCGTGTGCCAGCTTGCTGAGCTGCGCCGCGGGATTCACGGTCCCGAGCGAGTTCGAGACGTACGGAAAAGCGACGATCTTGGGCTTCGCCTCCAGGGCGTGCCCAAAGTCGGACAGGTCGATGCGCCCGTCCTCCGTGATCTCGACCATCCGCAGCGTGGCGTCTTTTTCCTGACACAGGATCTGCCACGGGACGATGTTCGAGTGATGGTCCATCGCCGTCACGACAACCGTATCGCCGCGCTTCACGTTGGCCCGGCCCCACGACCCGGCGACAAGGTTGATGGATTCGGTGGTGCCGCGGGTGAAGACGACCCCCTCCCGGGCCCAGGCGTTCACGAACCGGGCCACCGCGGTCCTGGCGGCCTCGTACGCGTCCGTAGCCGCGACCGCGAGCGCATATGCGCCGCGGTGCACGTTGGCGTTGTGGAAGGTGTAGTAGTGGACGATCGCGTCGATGACCTTCCGCGGCTTCTGGCTCGTCGCCGCGTTGTCCAGGTAGACGAGCCGGTGCCCGTTCTCTTGCTGCGCGAGAATCGGGAAGTCGGGGCGGATCCGGCTGGTGTCGAGCATCAGAAGTCTTTGGCCGACTCGGTGGTCACGGGCTCGGCGCGGTTCTGGAGCGCCGCGTGCAGCGCGTGCCACGCGAGGTTCGCACACTTGATCCGGCTCGGAAATGCCCGCACGCCGGAAAAGGCCGCCAGCTTGCCCGGTGCGTTCGCACCGCCGGAGAGCATATCGCGGAACGCTTCAAACATCGTCTCCGCGTCCTTCACGGGTTTGCCCTTGACTGCGTCCGTCATCAGCGACGCGGAAGCCTTGGAGATGGCGCAGCCGGAGCCCTGCGGCATTTGAAATCCGATGTCGCTGATCGTATCGCCGTCGAGCTGCACGTACAGCTGAATGCGGTCGCCGCACAGCGGGTTGTTGCCCTCGGCCCGGCGGTTCGCCGAGTCCAGCCGCTTGAAGTTCCGCGGACTGCGGTTGTGATCGAGAATGACTTGTTGATAGAGCTCGCTCAGATCGTTCATGACTCCGCCAGGCGACCCCGCACGATACTGTCGAGCTGCGCCCGCAGCGGCGCGACTTCCATCCGGCCGAGGATCTCGGCGGCGAATCCATAGGTCAGCAGTCGCCGGGCCTCGTGCTCGTCCACGCCGCGGCTGCGCAGGTAGAACAGCGCGCGCGGATCGAGCGGTCCCACCGTCGAGCCGTGCGTGCACTTCACGTCGTCGGCGTAGATCTCGAGCTGCGGCTGGCTGTCGGCGTGCGCGTCGGTCGACAGCAGCAGGTTGTTGTTGGTCTGCTTCGAATCGGTCTTCTGCGCGCCTGGCCGGACGATGATCCGCCCGGTGAACACGCCGCGCGACTTCCCGTCGAGCACGCCGTTGAAGTATTCGTGGCTTTCACAGTGGTCCGCGGCGTGATCAATCGTGGTGTGATGATCGGCGTGCTGCGCGCCGTCGAGCAGGTACAGGCCGTTCAGGATCAGCCTGCCACCCGGACCCGCCATGACGGCGCTAATGTCGTGGCGCGCGAGCGCGCCACCGAATGCGACGGTGTGCAGGTTGACCGTGCTGTCTCGGCCTTGATGCGTCTGCGTGGCGGCGACGTGGTAGGCGCGGGGACTCTCGCGCTGGACGCGATGATAATCGACCCTGGCCGCCTCTCCCACCACG
>Ga0193755_1000042_pt1 | contig 32170 bp, 32 predicted proteins | sample H1a2metaG_FD_144921 | JGI IMG/M metagenome (GOLD analysis project Ga0193755, IMG submission 144921) | Soil microbial communities from a riparian zone of the East river system, Colorado, United States - H1a2 | ecosystem: Environmental > Terrestrial > Soil > Riparian zone | place: USA: East River...
GGGACCCGCACGGCGATCTCATCGGGTATGCGAAGGTGACCCGCGACCTCACCCAGCGACGCCGCGCCGAACAGGCGCTCGCGCAGTCGAACCAGGAGCTCGAGCGGTTCAGCTACTCGGTGTCCCACGATCTGCGGGCGCCGCTCCGTGCCATCAATGGCTACGCCCTGGCGCTGTTCGAGGACCACGCCGCCCGGCTCGACAATGAGGGCAAACGCCTCCTGGCGGTGATCCGGGACAGCGCGAAGCTGGGTGGCGAGCTGATTGACGGGCTGCTCAACTTCTCCCGTGTGGGACGCCAGGCGCTCGCGAGGGCCCCCGTCGACCTCACGGCGCTGGCGGAAGGCGTGGTGTCGGAGCTGCGTCAGACCCGGGGCCCCGTCGCCGTGGACGTGGTGCTCACACCGCTGCCCCCCGCCAGCGGGGACGGTGCGCTGCTGCGCAACGTGCTCGTCAATCTGATCGGCAACGCCTTCAAGTTCAGCGCGAAGCGAGCGCATCCAATGATCGAGATTGGTGCGCAACGGGATGGAGCCGAGGTCGCCTACTACGTGAAGGACAACGGCGTCGGATTCGACATGCAGTACGCGGGCAAGCTGTTCGGCGTGTTCCAGCGGCTGCATCGTCCCGATGAGTTCGAGGGAACGGGCGTCGGGCTCGCGTTGACCCAGCGGATCGTGCAGCGGCACGGCGGGCGGATCTGGGCGGAGGGGAAGGTCAACGAGGGCGCGACGTTTTTCTTCACGCTGCCTGCCTGACCTACCGAATGGGCCGACTCGGAATCGAACCGAGAACCTACTGATTAAGAGTCAGTTGCTCTGCCAGTTGAGCTATCGGCCCTTGAACAAGTAAAGACGTCTCGTGAAGTCGTCTCGACAAGAACGTCACGTAAACGACGTCACGTAGAACCGTGATCTGTCGCGGGATGACTCTTCGCGACGCCTCTACGCGACGCCTTCTTGCCTTGTCTCTGCCCCCAAGGGGAATCGAACCCCTGTTCCCACCTTGAAAGAGTGGTGTCCTGACCGTTAGACGATGGGGGCGGCGAGTCTCTGCTCGACGCCTGTGCTTGACGCCTTCCTTGTTTATATAGCGGTAACGGGATTCGAACCCGTGTTTGAGCCTTGAGAGGGCTCCGTCCTAGTCCCCTAGACGATACCGCCAGGGCGGGAAAAATATCGCTAGCCCCCCGCACGGCACGCAACCCGACGGTTGACCTCGGCCAGGTTCTGCTTACCCTTAACCCGCCGCCGTCCCCAAGGGAGTCAGCGACCGTGCCGCGAGCCGCGCAACAAGACACGCACCCCTACGAAGCCGTCTGGAAGGCCCTGTCGTACGGCCTCCCCGAGGCCCCGATCATCCTCGCGGCCCTGCTGTACACCCATTCCGACTGGCTCCAGTCCCTGCTCAGCCGGCTCGCGCCGTTCTACCCGTACGCCGTGTTCGGTGCAGGCGTGCTCCTGGGCTGGCGCTTCCACCGCAGCCGGCTGCTCTTCGCCCTGCTGGTGTTGACGCTCGCGGATCGCACGCTGGTGCATTTCGCGGTGGGCCTGGCGCGGGACCGGGTCGTGCTCCAGGCGATCGGCGTCCTGCTGCCGCTCAACCTGGCGGCCCTGTCGCTCAGCGCGGAGCGTGGGGTGCTCACACCGCCCGGGCTCGCCCGCTTTGCGCTCATCCTGGGACAGCTGGCGCTCGTGGCCATCCTCGACCGGGAGGCGCCGGCGGCCACGGCCGCCCTGTTGCACACGCGCCTTTTGCCGCAGTGGCTGTTCGCGTGGAGCTCGCTCGCCGACCCCGCCCTGCTCGCCTTCCTCGTCGCCGGCGGGATGGTGGCGGCGGCCCAGCTCATGGCCCCCACGCAAACGGGACGCTCCTTCGCCTGGGCGTTGATCCCGACGTTCCTTGGCCTCTCGACCGTGCGCCCCGGGAATCTCGGGTTCTCGACGTTCTACCTCGCCACCGCGGCCCTCATCCTCATCGTGGCGGTGGTGGAAGCCTCCTACCACATGGCGTACCAGGACAGCCTCACCGGGCTCCCTGCCCGGCGGGCCCTGAACGAAGCGCTACTGCGGCTGGGCGGTCACTACACGGTGGCGATGCTCGACGTGGACCACTTCAAGCGCATCAATGACCACCACGGGCACGACGTCGGCGACCAGGTGCTCAAGATGATCGCCGCAAAGCTGGCGCAGGTGAGTGGGGGTGGGAAAGCCTATCGCTATGGCGGCGAGGAGTTCGCCGTGATCTTCGCCGGGCGGGGGGCCGAGGAGTGCCTCGCCGACCTCGAGGCGCTGCGGCAGACCGTCGAGGACACCCGCTTCATCCTCCGGGCCCGGTTCCGCTCGAAAAAGAAGAAGGAGAAAGTGCTGACCGACCGGGGCCCCGGGCAGCGCGTCCCGGTGACGATCAGCATCGGTGTGGCGGAGAAGAACGAGCGCCACACCAAGTGGGATCAGGTGGTCAAGGCCGCTGACCGGGCGCTGTATCGAGCGAAGGAGGGCGGGCGGAACCAGGTACAGGCCTGACCACGGGCTCGGGTCGCGGTTGGCGCCACCGCTCGAAATGCGGCTTCTCGACCAGGTGATAGAACGTCAGAATGGCAACCTGGTCGAACAGCGCGCCGACGAGTCCGAACGCCGACGATGCGGCGAGCGCCATGCCGTACACCGGCAAATAACCAACCGTATACATCGGGTTCTTGAGCCAGCGATACGGGCCAGCTGCTTTGTGGACGACCCGATCGGTGGGCGTGAAGAAATTGCGCCAGTAGTACCCGTCGCCCAGCGTCGCGGCGGCCCAGACCTTGGTCGCGACGCCCACCAGGGCGAGCACTGCGCCCACGGCGATCGTGAGACCGCGCGGTAACCCGAGGTGCAGCGTGTTCGCGCTCACGAAGCAGAGCACCCCGAGACTAACCGCGTCATTCGCCATGACGAACGCCGCCACGCGACGGAACCGCAGGAATGCGACCTCGGCGCCGTAGCGGCCGGCCAGGTACCCCGTCCGCTCTTGGCGCCTGAGCGTGAGGCCGACGTACAGCACGTAGGCGAGCCGGCTCGCGAGGTGGTAGGCGAGCGCCACCCAGATCATTCGGGTCCCCTCACGCTGGACGCAGCTGGTCTTTCACCGGAAGCTTCCGAATCCGCCGGCCGGTGGCCGCAAAGATGGCGTTCGTGACCGCGGGCATCACCGCCGACGTGCCGGGCTCGCCGACGCCGCCGGGTGGCTCCGCGCTCTTGATCAAATGGACCTCGACCACGGGCGCCTCGCTCATGTGCAGCATCCGGTAGTCGTGGAAGTTGTGCTGCTCGACGCGACCGTTCTTGATGGTGATCTCGCCCCACAAGGCGGCGCTGATCCCGAAGACGATGCCACTCTCCATTTGTGCCTTCACGATATCCGGGTTCACGACGGTGCCGCAATCCACCGCGCACACCACCCGCCGGACCCGCACGTCGCCCTGTTTCGACACCGTGACGTCCGCGACCTGAGCGACGTAGCTGCCAAAGGCGTGCAGCAGCGCGATCCCGCGCCCGCTGCTGCCCGCCGCCAGCGGCCGACCCCAGCCCGCGCGCTCCGCCGCGAGCTCGAGCACGGCCTTAGCCCGCGGGGAGCCGTCGAGCAGCGCGCGCCGGTACTCGAACGGGTCTCGCTTGGCCGCCGCCGCCAGCTCGTCGATGAAGCTCTCGACCACGAAGATGCTGCGCGTCGGCCCGACGCCACGCCAGAACGCGGTCGGTATCCCCGGCGGCTCCTGGCGCACGTACTCGACGCGGATGTTGGGTAGCTCGTACGGGGGCTCCGCCGCCCCCTCCACGGCGTCCGTGTCGAGGCCCTTCGCCGTAGCGATGATACTGCGCAGGCCCAGTGCCCGGATCACGCGCAGGTTCTTCGGGAAGAGCTCACTCGACACCCGCGCGATGATGGACGACCCGGTGACCCGATGGGTCCACGCGATCGGTTTGCCTTGCGCATCCAGACCGGCGGCGATGCGGTCGTAGTAGTACGGTCGGTACATGTCGTGCTGGATGTCTTCCTCGCGGCTCCAGTGCACTTGCACCGGGCCGGTGACCTGCTGGGCGATCTGCACGGCCCGGGTGATGAAATCCACTTCGAGCCGCCGGCCGAAGCCGCCGCCCAGGAGATGGTTGTGCACCTGGACCTTGGCCTTCGGCAGGCCGGTCAGCTTCGCGGCGGCCGTCTGGGTGAACGTCGGGACCTGTGTTCCCACCCAGATGTCGCAGCCGTCGGCCCGCACGTCGACGGTGCAGTTCACCGGCTCCATCGTGGCGTGCGCGAGGAACGGCAGCTCGTAGGTCGCCTCGACCTTCTGCGCGGCACCGGCCATCGCCGCGGCGGCGTCGCCGTCCTTGCGGGCGACCACGCCCGATTTTTGCGACGCGGTTGCCAGCTGCTGTACGATGTCGGCGGTCGAAAGGCTCGCGTTCGGCCCTTCGTCCCACCGGATGTCGAGCGCCGCCAGCCCCCGTTTGGCCGCCCAGGTGTCGTCCGCGACCACGGCCACGGCGTCGTCGAGGCGCACCACCTGCCGCACGCCGGGCATGGCTTGCGCCTTGGCATCGTCGACGCTCGCGAGCTTGCCCCCGAACACCGGACAGGCGGCCACCGCGGCGAACTTCATGCCGGGGAGCCGCACGTCGATCCCGAACTGCGCGGTGCCGTCGACCTTGTCCGGCGTATCGAGCCGCTTCACCGGCGTGCCGATCAGCTTGAAGTCCTTCGGGTCCTTGAGGGTGACGTTGCGCGGCACCGGCAGGAGGGCTGCGCGGTCGACCAGGGTCCCATAGGTCAAGCTGCGGCCGGTCGGTCCGTGGATCACCGCGCCGCTCGCCGCGTGACACGAGCTCGGCTCGACCTTCCAGGTCTCCGCCGCGGCGGATACGAGCATGCTGCGGGCGGTGGCGCCGGCGCGGCGCAACGGCTCCCAGTTGCCGCGCACCGACGTCGAGCCGCCCGTTTCCTGGACGCCGAAGAAGGGCTCGGCGTACAGGCCGTCGTCGGGAGGTGCGTGCTCGAGACGCACCTGGCTCAGGTCGACTTCCAGCTCCTCGGCGAGGAGCATGGGCATCGAGGTGTAGGTCCCCTGCCCCATTTCCACCTTATGCATGATCAGCGTGACGTGACCGTCGCGATCGATCCGGATGAAGCCGTTAGGCATGAAGTCGCGCGGCGCCGGAGGGCCGGCGGCGAGTGCGGCGCCGATCTGCGGGGGTAAGGTGAAACTCAGGAGCAGACCGCCGCCAGCGGCGGCGCTCGCTCGAAGGAAGGTCCGGCGGGACAGGGTATGCACTGCCGTCGAAATTAACTCGCCGGACGGCTTCGTGCTGCGAGGCGGGTGTGGCGCGCGTCCTACGGTATCAAGAGCGGGGAACGGTCAGTTCGGGGCGTGTACCCGCGGCCCGCCGTAGTCGCGGTTCCGGCCGAGCGTCGGGCCGGAGACATCGAGACCGCCGCGTGTGTTGTCGATCGTCGCGATGAACTGGCGGATCGAGCCCCGAAACGCCTCGGTCCGGCCGTTCTTGCCGAACGGGTCGGTGAACCAGAACACCGGGCCTTGGGCGTTGTCGATCACGTTCTCGTTGATGTCGACCACGCGCTCGACGCCGTCGAACACCGAGCGCGGGTCGTCGAAGGCCACCCCGGGGATCGTCCCCGCGCCGGTCGACTGGTCGCACTCGTCCCCTTGCGCCCGCGCACCGCCTGGCGTGACCTCGTAGCAGACGTCGATCGGCCGTCCCACGAGGTTGGCGCTCGCAGGATCATAGAAACGGCTCGGCAGGAAGACCTGGAAGTAGGGATTCAGAAACGCCAGCCCGTGTCCGTCCGCCCGCCGCAGGCTGAGCGACAGCTGCCAGCTCTCGTGCAGCACGCCGAAGTCCGACCGTTGGCCGGGGGGCACCAGCACGGACTGATCGATGCAGGTGCGATCGGGGATGATCCGCCGTCCGCCCCCCGTCGGCGAGTTGGCAGGGTCGCGGGCCCCACGACGACGGTCGCGCCGTCACACGAGCGCTCGAACTGCCCCGGATCGCCGATCGCCGCGAGCAGCGTGATGTGCAGCTGGGTGCCGTCGGTGCAGCGGATGTGATAAGCGAGCTCGTGCAGGTTGTTCGTGAAGGCATCCTACGACGGCACGGACGTCATCACGTCCACGGCCATCGGGCCGCAATTCGGCGTGGGATACGAGTGGCCCGTGAGCCACACCTGCTGGTGAGCCCTTTCATCAATGTGGCGTTCGGCATCGTGGGGGGATCACTCAAGTTCAACGGGGGAAAGATTCAGGGCAGCCCCGGCGTGTCTCTGGCGCAGCTGGGGCTCGGGCTCACTTGGCACCAGGTGCCGCTGCGCCGGACGCGAAAGTGAAATCCGCCGTCTTCGTCTCGCTGCCGGTCACGGTCACGGTGGCCGTCTGGGTCCCGTACTTCTCGTGCCACGCCTCGATCGTGTAGGTCCCGGTCGGCAGTCCCTTGATCGAGAAGCTCCCGACCTCGTCGCTCACCCCGAAGAACGGATGCGGCAGCACCCCCAGCCAGGCGTGCATCCAGCCGTGCACGTTGCACTCGAGGGCCACCATGACTTCGGGCGTCGAGAACGTGCGCGGCGACGTCATACTGGTCGGCTGGCTGATATTGAACGGACGGTTCTTGGTGCCCTTCGCCTTGATGTTGTGGAGAATGCCGTCGGAGTTCTTGATCTCGAGAGTCTGGCCGACCATGATGCCGAGCACGTGCGGATGGTAGCGGCACCCGTCCTGGTCGATCGTCACCGACCCCGAGGGCGGGGCAGCCTGGTAGCTCTGCGGCAGCCCCGACTTCACGTACACGAACACGTTGGCGAGCATGCCGCTCGGGTTCACCACCACTGCCTGCTCCGTCGGCGGCGACTGATACTTCGCCTTGCACGTCGGCTCCTCGCTCATGTCGATCTTGGGCATGACGGGCTTCGTCCCCGTAAACGTGATCCTTCCCGTGATCGTGGCGCCCTGCACCACCGGCGCCAGGGCGGGTGTCTCGGCTCGCGGCGCGGCCGCGCGCTCCTTCCCGCATGCGACGATCGCGAGCAGACCGCAAACACCTGAAGCGATGGCGCGACTCACTGTCCTTGCCACCGCGCCCTGCGGTCCCGAACGTCGACGTGGACAAAGGGACCGTGCGCGGCCGTCGAGCGATACTTGCCTATCCCCCCGATAAGCCCCTGCGCTTCCGGTCGGCCTGCGGCAGCATCGATCAGCCGGTAGAGCACTTCCGCGTCGCGCATATCGCTCCGGCCGTCGCCATTGAGATCGTCCATCACGCCGTCCCCGTTCTGGTCGAGGAAGATGTCCGCGGCCGCGCCCCATTGGTGCTGGCTGTAGCGCACGTTGCCGAGCGACCGGTTGTAGGCCGGGGTGCGATACCCGCTCATGACGTGGAACGTGCTCGCCCGATAGCCGGCCTCGTTCACCTGTTCGAGCACATACTCGAGGGCGAGCAGGAGCCGCTCGTTGAGCACGACGTACTTTCGGGAGCCGGCCGGCTGCTTGCACAGGAACTGCTTGAGTCGGAAGTGGGGGGAGACCAGCACGTCTTCGTTCTCCCGAGTGACCTCGACGAACCCGGCCGGCGGCCCGTAGCCGCCGAGCCCGCGCAGGGGTTTCTCGGGATAGCGGCCGATCCGGTAGCCGTTCAGCAGTCCGCCCTGGAGCTGGTCGTAGGGGACGATGACGAACGCCTGCAGGGTGACCGAGTCGCTCCCGTCTGGGGCAATCACCTGGATGGGATAGAGCCCTGGCGCGGGCGGCGCAGTCCACTCCCAGCGTCCTCCGCCCGTGCCCAGCGGTACGAGCCGGCCGGCCGCCGGCCGCGCCACGTACGCCGAGCCCGGGGCGCGGGCCACCACCTCGAGAGTCACGGTTTCGTTCGGGAGCACCATCAACGTCCTCACCCGGTCGGGCGATACGACGTCGCGGTACCGGACCGCGAACCCGGGTGCCAGCGTCGCAGGCGGCGCGGCGGGTCGCGCCGCGACGACCACGGTCAGCGCGCCCAGCGCCAGCGCCGGGTATGTGAAGTGACTGATGACGGGTGCGGACCTGCGTGCTTGCGCTGGAGGCGTACTCATCCTTCGGGTGTAGACGGCCTCATCCCTTTGAGGCAGGCACTACTACTCCTCCAGGGGCGCAAAAGTTCCGTGTGGCGACTACTCTGCGGTGGGTGGGGGTGCTCGGAGGGCCTTCAAGAGGGGTGCGTCCCGACCGTGGATATCCCGGCGGAACTGGATCGTCCCATCCTCATCGGCCCAGGCCGTCCAGTACAGCAAGTGGATCGGCATCGGTTCCGGCAGCGGCACGGTGCGGTCCACCGCCTCGTCCAGCGCGCGCAGGAGCGCGGCGCGATCCCAGCGGGGATCCTGTCGGAACAGGTACGCGGCCAGCTCGATCGGCTCCTGGATCCGGATGCATCCATGGCTGAAGTCCCGCTGCGTTTCCTCGAACAGCGGGCGAGCCGGCGTGTCGTGCAGATAGACGTTGTACTTGTTGAGGAACATGAACTTGACGCGCCCGAGAGCGTTGAGCGGCCCCGGATCCTGGCGCAGCCGGAAGGGGAAGGCGGCAGGGGAGATGGCCGACCAATCGACCGTCGCGGGATCGACGTCCCGAGCGTCCGGCCCCGATCTCGGGAAGACCCGCAGCTTGTAGCGCGCAAGATAGGACGGGTCATGCCGGACTTTCGCGAGCAGCTCACCCGCCGCGATGCTCGAGGGCACGTGCCAGTAGGGATTGAGCACGATATACCGCATCGTGTCGCTGAGCACCGGTGTGCGGTTGAACAGGCGCCCCACCACGACCCGCATGGTCAGCACGACTGCCTCTTCCTCCACCACTTCCAGCTCGAACGCCGCGATGTTCACGATGATGTGACGTCGTCCCAGATCCTTCGGCAGCCAGCGCCAGCGCTCGAGGTTCAACTCCACCTGCTCCACGCGACGTTCCACGGGCACATTGAGCTCGGCTCGGGTCGCGGCGTTCACCGCGCCATCTGCCGCGAGGCCGTGGCGTCGCTGGAACTTCTCCAGGGCCTGCTGGACCGCCTCGTCGAACAGCTCGGCGCCCTGTGGCTTCGCCGGCCCGAGGTCGTCCTCGAGACGTAGCCGCTCGCGCAGCGCCGCCACCGCCGGGCCGCTGTCGCCCCGCTGCAGCGTCGACCGGTCCGGGATCGTGGGCCAGCCCCCCCGTGCCGCCACCTCGCGATAGCGCGCCAGCGCCTCGCGCAACCGCCGGTAGCCATGCTGAGGTGGTACCAGCGTCTCGAGCGCTCCGCTGATATTCCCCGCCGCCAGGGCCGTCTCCAGCCCCGCTGCGATATCGGCGCTGCGCCGGTGCGCCAGCCACTCCGGACGCAGGGTTTCGGGATTCACGCGCCCCGCCAGGAGATGGGCCCCGTAGACCAGGAACGCGTCCGTGAGCAGGAGATCGAGCTCCGCCCATCGGTCCGGGGCGATCGCCGGGTCGCGCTTGACGTCGGCACGCGCGCCGGCGAGCAAGGCGTCGATGCCGGCGAGGTGGTAGTCTTCGGACCGCAGCCCCTCGAGATCGGCTCGGCGCAGGGCGCCCACCAGATCGTCGGCCAGCCGCGTGGGGCCGCGTCGGTCGCTCCACGCCGGGCGGTAGAGCCGCCGCTCGTAGAAGCTGGGGAGCACCAGGCTTTCGTAAACCGGCTCGCCGCCGGCCCGGAGCTCCGCGACGACGCCGGCGGCCTCGATGCGTGTCCGGATTCGCTCCGCCACGAGTTCGTCGGGGGAGCGGACGTCGGCCGGCCCGGCCTCCGCCCGTGGCGTCCACCCGCATCCCGCGAGGGCCGCACCGATGAGCAACACACGAAGGATCAGGATCGCCCCCGACGTTTCGCCAATATCCGGCCACCGATTTCGGCACGGGCAGCCGCGATCCCCGCCGCCACCGCGGCCACGAGCGCCGCCCGTCCGGCGGCCCTCAGCACGCGCCCCGTCTTGAGGAGTCTCTGCTTGAGCCGGCGCCGCCGGTCCTCGGATTCGGCCCGTTTCCGGGCCTCTTGGAGCAGACGGTCAGCCTCGCGCGCCGCCACCATCGCCCATTGCCTGGCTCGCCTTGCGGCGCGTACCGCCGCGCTCATGAAACGGTCTGTTCGTGTTGCCATGACTGGTGCCCTCCCTCGGTGTTGTTCCGTCCACCCACGAACCACGTCTTCACCTCGCCCTTGCCCTCCACGTCGAGCGCACCGCGCTCCTCGAGCCGGAACAGCTCGCCCAACCGCCGCTGGGTGCTCTCCGACACTTGCACGCGTCCGGCCACGCCGTGGGATTCCATCCGGCTGGCCATGTTGACGGCGTCCCCCCACACATCGTAGAGGTACAGGCGCTTGCCGATGACGCCCGCCACGACCGCTCCGCTGGCGATGCCGATGCGCACCTGCAGCGAGTGGTCGCTCCGCTCATTGAAGTGACCCAGCGCCTCGAGCATGTCGAGCGCCGCGTGCACCGCCTGCGGCGCGTGATCGCCCGACGGGACGGGCACGCCGGCGGCGGCCATGTACGAATTCCCGAGCGTTTTGATTTTCTTGAGGCCGCGCTGCTTCGCGAGGCCGTCGAAGCTGGTGAAGATCTCATCGAGCAGGAGCGCAAGCTGCTCGGGGCTCACGGCCGGTGTCAGGTCCGCGAACCCCACGATGTCCGCGATCAACACGGTCGCCTCCGCAAAGCTGTCCGCCGTGACATCCGGGCGCGCCTGCAACCGCGCCGCAATGGAATCAGGCGGCACATGGAGGGCCAGCCGCTCCGACACCTTCCGCTCCGCCACGACCTGATCGAACAGCTTCTTCAGCTCGTCATTCTTGCGGTGGATCTCGAGGTGCAACAGACGGACCTCGAGCATGTTGTGCACGCGCATCAGCACCTCGGCGACATCGAATGGCTTGCTGATGAAATCTTTCGCCCCGGCCTGGAGCGCGCGCAGCTTGTGATCCGGCTGGGCGGTGATCACCAGGACCGGCAGATATCCGTCCTTTTCGATGGGCTTCAGCCCTTCCATCACCTGGAATCCGTCCATGCCCGGCATTTGGAGATCGAGCACGATCAGGTCGTAGCGATTCTTTTCGTGCAGCTCACACACCGCACGCGGGTCGAGCGTGGACGTGACGGACGCATATCCAGCGCCGCCCAGCATGCGCTCGAGCAGCAGCACATTGGCTTGCTGATCATCGACGACCAGGACTTTGGCCTTGAGGATCTCGGCGGCCTCAAGCATGTGCCTGCACGGACCCGAGCGCGGCGTCCAGAGCCTCCATGAACTCCTTGACCTTGATGGGCTTGGTGAGATACGAGAAGAATCCGGCCTCGAGGCCCTTCTCGATATCGCGTGGCATTGCATTGGCACTGAGGGCGACGACGGGGATGTGTGCGGTCGCCGGGTCGTCCCGCAGGATTTTCAGCGCTTCGATACCGCTGATGCCGGGCAGATTGATATCCATCAGGATCACATCCGGCTGATGGGCGCGCGCCAGCTGGATACCCATATTGCCGTCCACCGCGGTCAGCAGCCGGATGGTGGGGCGGCGCGCGATCAGCTGCTCGACCAGCTTCAAGTTCGCCGGGTTGTCCTCGACATAGAGCAGCGTGCGCAACGGCGCAACGGGTTGAGGCTGCCCCTGGGCAACGACCGCGGGTTGGGCCGTTGCCGCGTCGAGCTCCGGTGCGGCGGCCGCGCCCAGCTCGCACCAGAATACGCTTCCCACCCCGACGCTGCTCTCCACGCCGAGCACGCCACCCATTAGCTCGACCAGTCGCTTGCTCATCACGAGGCCGATGCCGGTGCCCTGCTCGGCACCGTGCTCCTGGCCCAGGCGATTGAATGGCTGGAACAGCTGCGCCAGCTTGTCCGGCGATAGGCCTGGGCCGGTGTCTCGCACGTTGAGGCGAATCCGTTCCGCGGTGCTACCCGCGACGTCCACCACGACCGTCCCCCCGGCCTTGTTGTACTTGATCGCGTTGGACAGCAGGTTGATGAGCACCTGCTTCAGTCGAGTGCGATCCGCGGCGACGAAGCACGGGACGTCGAACTGCGGGAAGGTCATGCTGATGCCGTGGGTTTGCGCCTGTGGCTCGATGATGGCCCGGCATTCGAGGATGACTTCGGCCAGCGACGTCGGCTCCGGTGACAGCGATAGTTTCCCGGACTCGATCTGCGCCAGATCGAGAATCTCGTTGATCAGCTCCAGGAGATACCATCCCGCGCGCAAAATCTCGTCGATGCTCGCCTTCTGGGAGGGCGTGGCCGGCGTCGCGTCGGACTCCATCAACTGGGCGAAGCCGAGGATCGCATTGAGCGGTGAGCGCAGCTCATGGCTCATGCTGGACAGGAACTCCGATTTCGCGAGGTTGGCCTTTTCCGCGGCGCCCTTGGCACTAGTCAATGTTTCCTCGACCTGCCGGCGCTCGGTCAGATCGCGGGTCAGTTTGGCGAAGCCTCGGGGCTGGCCCGCTTGGTCGCGAATGGCCGTGAAGACCACGTTCGCCCAAAAACGCGACCCATCCTTGCGCACCCGCCAACCCTCGACCTCGAATCGTCCCTCGACGGCCGCCGAGTCGAGGTCGCGCTGCGGCGTGCCGCGCGCGATGTCTGCCGGGGGATAAAACCGAGAGAAATGCTGGCCCACGATCTCTTCCGCGGAGTAACCCTTGATCCGCTGCGCCCCGGTATTCCAGCTCACCACACGACCCTCGGAGTCCAGCATGACGATGGCGCAGTCGGTCACGCTCTCCACCATCAGCCGGAAACCCTCCTCGGTCCACCGCAGCTTCTCTTCGACCTGCTTGCGAGCGGAATTGTCCGTCCCGATCAGCAAGTATCCGATGATGCCGCCATCCGCGTTGCGCAGCGCCGTCACCGACACGATCGCCGGAAAGCGGCTTCCGTCCTTGCGGATGTAGGTCAATTCGTACTTGTCCTCGATGCCGCGCGAGGCCTTGAAGGCCAGGGCCTCGAAGCCCGGCGCAATCGTGGTCGCGAGCTCCCGGCTCAATGCCTGGGCGCGCTCGATCACTTCCTGCGGATCATGAATGTCGGCCGGCGTGATCTTGTTCACCACCTCGACGGCCGCGTACCCCAACATGGTCTCGGCCCCGATATTGAAGAGCTGAATGACGCCCTTTTCGTCGGTGGCGATGATCGAGAAGTTGGCGCTGTTGAGAATCGCGTCCCGCAGAGCGCCCGCTTTCAGCTCGGTGATGGCCTCCACCGTGGGGCCGGTCTCGGCGCCCGGGGCGAGTGGTATGGTGATCATGGCGCGACTCCCGCCGGTTCTTTCGCGGCTGCCACGGCGTCCGCGTCCCGGATGTCGTGCGCGAGGTCTCGCGCGATCTGTCCGGCTTCCGGGGCCGTCGCGCCGGCACTCATGCGCTCGTACGTGGCCTCGGTCTTTGCGTCTCGAGCGATCTCCGATCGATCGTCGCTGTCGTCACCCGGCAGCTCGACCCGCAACTCCTGCAGCATCATCTGCAGCCCAGCCGCGATCGGCAGGGCCAGGAGCGCCCCGATCACGCCCGCCAAGATGCCGCCGGCGACCAGCGCGAGGACGACGGTGGTCGAGGAGAGCCGCAGCACGCGCCCGTAGACCTTCGGAACCAGGATCCGATTCTCCACCTCCTGATAGATGAACAAGGCGACCAGCACCACGATGCCCGTAGGCACTCCCCGGGACAGCGCGGCGAGCACGGCGGGGGCGGTGGCCAGCAACCCTCCGATGAACGGGATCACATCCGCCAGCGCCGCAAACCACGCGAGGAACAGCGCATTGGGGACCTTGCAGATGACCAGGAGCAGAAAGGTGAACAGGCCGATCGCTGCGGACGTGATGAGCTGGCCGCGCATGTAGCCGCCCACGATCACCTCCAGGTTCTGGAGGATGCGGGCCAGCCGCATGTGGTAGTGGCGCGGCACGATGGCGTAGAGCGCACCCTGCGTGCGCTTGCCGTCGGCGAGGAGATAAAACGACAGGAACAATGTGGTCGCGACCCATCCGAGCGCCTCCACGACCCGGGGCCAGTAGCCCACCAGGTTGCTCTCGATGCGGGCGAACATCTCCTCCAGACGCGCGTTCTGCACGGCCCGGGCGAGCGGGGCCGTGAAATCCTGCTGCTGGAGCAGGACGATCAATTGGTCGCGATGGCCCGGGGCGTCCCGCACCATTTGTCCGAGCTGCTCCATGAGCGGGGGGACGGTCAGGACGATCAGCAGTGACGTGACGAGGAGCAAGGCGACAAAGAGCAGTGTGAGCGCGTAGATGCGCTTGAGGCCGCGCCGCTCCATCCACTCGATGATTGGATTGAAGGTGCCCGCGAACACGAGGGCCACCACCAGCAGCAGCACGATCGCCCGGAGCTGGAGGAACAACCACACGCCCACGATCGTCGCCAGGATCCACGCGATCGAGCGCGGGGCGATCTCGAAGCGGACGACGGTTTTACCTTGCGCGGGCACGTTCATCGGATTCTCCGAGTGCCGAGAGGATCCCGAAGCACTTAGGCAACCTACCGAGGGCTCCCGATGGGCGATATCGGTCGGGCGAGCGATGGCGGGTTAACTCGAAAGGACGGATGTCGCCACGTCGAAACCGACCGCTCGGCCCACCTAAGCAGTACGTCGTCTTTGATCTGTTTGAGCGATACCTGCCGGAAGCGATCTGCCGTACGCTCCGGCAGCGCCTGCCCTCTTCAAAGGTGCGGGCGCGTGAGGAGCGTACGGTGCCAAGACAGCCGAGTCGCCCACCAACCCCGTGGCGCCGAGCACGCGCGTGGGCGGGCAGACACTCGATCGTCGCCGCGGCGCTCGGCCTGTTGGCGCTCGTCGGCCTCGCCACTCGTTACGAGGCGCGGGCGTCGTGGCTCCAGGCGCGCTACTTCACCCGGCAGGCCTCGCAGCTGACCAACGAGATCGGCGATGGTCCGAGCGACCGGATCCGCTTCCCCGGCGACGGGCCGTACGACCGTCGCTTCGGCTACGCGCGCTTACCGGCCGCGCTGCAGACGGCGGCAGCGCGGGGCTACCGCATCGCCGCGCAGGTTCGCGTGTCGGAGCGGTTCGCGGAGCTGGTCGACCGGGGCCTGTCCCCGATCTTCTCTGAAAAGACGCAGGCGGGGCTCCGGATCGTGGACCGGCGCGGCGCGACGATCTTCGAATCCCGCTACCCCGAGCGGATCTACCCCTCCGTCGACTCCGTCCCTCCAGCCGTGTGGCAGACGCTGCTGTTCCTCGAGAACCGGGCGTTACTCGACCCGCGCTTCCCGAACCACAACCCGTCGGTCGACTGGCCGCGTATGGCGAAGGCGGCCGCCGACTTCGCGCTGAGCTGGCTGGGCAGCCGCCGCTCGGTGCCCGGCGCGAGCACGCTGGCCACGCAGCTCGAGAAGTTTCGGCACTCGACGGAGGGCCGGACGCGCTCGACGCGGGAGAAACTGCTCCAGATGGAGGCTGCGTCGCTGCGCAGCTACCTCGGCGGCGAGAACACGGAGGCCGCGCGGCGCCGGATCGTCGCCGACTACCTCAACTCCGTGCCGCTCGCGGCCATCGCGGGGCACGGTGAAGTCACCGGCCTGGGCGACGGCCTGTGGGCGTGGTACGGAGCCGACCCGGACGAGGTGAACCGGGTGCTGTGGGAGGAGGCGCGCGGTGGGACGGCCTCCGACTCGGGCGCCGTGGCGCGGCGCGCCGTCGCCTACCGCCAGGTGCTCAGCCTGATGCTGGCGCAGCGCCGCCCGTCCTACCTGCTCCTGCAGCCGGAGGGGCGCGCCGAGCTACGGGAGCGGACGGATCAGCATCTCCGCCTCGTCGCCCGCGAGGGCATCATCTCGGCGCAGCTGCGCGACGCCGCGCTGGCCGTGGACCTGACGCCACGCAGCCGCGCGCCGGATGTGCCCCGCGTCTCGTTTATTGAGCGGAAGGGCGCGAACGCGGTGCGCGCCGAGCTGCTCGGGCTGACGGGCGTGGGCACGCTGTACGAGCTGGATCGCTTCGATCTGACCGCGCGCACCACGCTGGATCTCCCGGTGCAGGAGGCGGTCACCCACCTCCTCGTGCAACTCACCGATCGCGCCTTCGTCCGCCAACAGGGGCTCGCTTCCGTCGGTCTGCTGGACCGCGGCGACCCGGCGCGCGTCATCTACGCCGTCGTGCTGCACGAGCGCACAGAAGAAGGCAACTTGGTCCGCGTCCAGGTGGACAACTTCGATTCGCCGTTCAACGTGATCGAGGGCAGCAAGCTCGAGCACGGCTCTACGGCCAAGCTGCGCACCCTGATCAGCTACCTGGAGATCGTGGAGGAGCTCTACCGCCAGCACGCGGGCCGGCCAGCTGTGAGTCTCCGTGCGGAGCCGGTCGGCGCCGGCGACGGGATCACCGCCTGGACCCTGGCGTACCTGGCCGCCAACCCGGGCGTCTCGCTCGAGCGGATCCTGCAGGCCGCGATGTCGCGCCCCTACTCGGCCAGCCCCGGCGAGAGCTTGACGGGCGGCGACAGCCACGCGTTTCGGAACATCAACGACGAGATGACGACCCCGGTGCCCGAGAGCTTCTTCACGGGCGGCGGGACCCAAACGTTTCGGAACGTCGACACCACCGACGACCAGCAGGCCATCTCGGTGCGCGACGCGTTCATCCGGTCGGTGAACCTGCCGTTCATTCGCATCATGCGCGACATCGTGCATTACTACGCATGCCGACTACCGGGCGGTGCACGCCTGCTGGTGAGTCAGCCGGCGGAGGCGCCCTGGGACCGTGACGACTCGCGCCGCGAGGAGGACGTGGCCCGCTTGGCCGACGGCGACGGCCGTGAGTTGATCGACCACGACACCGCCTCGGTGCTGGCAGCCCTCGGGCGCGGCCGGTCGGTGACGCAGCTCGCGTGGGCGTACCGCTCGGTCACACCGGAGGCCGGACTCGAGGAGTTCGGCGCCTTCTTCCGGCACCATGTCGCGCCGGCTCCGTCCGACGCGTTCATCGCGGAGCTGTACGACGGGTCCGACCCGACCGGATTTTCGATTTCCGACCGGGGGCACCTCGCCGGGATGCACCCGTGGGAGCTCTGGCTGGCGGGGTATCTGCGCCGGCATCCCGGCGCGCTCCAGCCGGAGGCGCTCGACGCCAGCGCCTCGGTCCGCCGGGAGATCTACGGCGGGCTCTTCCCGCCCTCGCGCCCCGCGGCCCCGGACTGGCGGATCGGCTCGATCCCGGAGTCGGAAGCGTTCCGTGAGATCTCCCGGTCGTGGCGGCGCCTGGGCTACCCATTCGAATCGCTGGTGCCCTCCTACGCGACCGCGATCGGCAGCTCCGCCGACCGGCCCGACCAGCTCGCCGAGCTGGTGGGCATCGTGCTCAGCGATGGGGTCCGCTACCCGGTCCGCCGCGTGGAGGAGCTCGACTTCGCCGCGGGAACGCCCTACGAGACGCGGCTGCGTCCGTCGCCGCACGGTGGTGAACGGGTGCTCTCGTCCGAGATCGCTGCGGTGGTGCGGGCCGCGATGGTCGCCGTCGTCGCCCGAGGCACCGCCCGACGCGGCGTCGCCGCCGTGCGCGCCGTCGACGGCTCGCCCCTCCCGATCGGCGCCAAGACCGGTACCGGCAACAACCGGTACCGCGTTGTCGGGCGGGACGGGGTGGTGCTCGAGGACCGAGCCATCGACCGCACGTCGACGGTCGTTTTCTTCATCGGCGATCGCTTCTACGGCACCATCACCGCGTTCGTGTCCGGATCGGCCGCCGACCGCTACGGGTTCACCAGCTCGCTGCCGGTCCAGATTCTGAAGATGCTCGGCCCGACCTTACGGCCGCTGATCGCGGGGGACGCCAGGATCGATCGCGGGGGTCTTGCCGCGAGTCATCCTTGTGGAGCGAGTGCGCCACCTCGGTCGTACACCATAAGCTGTACGTCTCTTTCCATCCCTGCGAACGATACCGGCCGGCAGTCCCGCGGACCATTCTCCATCAAGGTGCAATCGGCCTTGAAGCAGAAAGGCACCTAATTAAGGAAGGAGATTCCACAATGGCAAAGAAAAGCAGAGGCGGGAGAATGACCGCCGCCAAACGCCGTGCGGCAAAGTCGGCTGGCGGACGCGGTCTCGTGAGAAAACGTAGAGTAGGTCGAAAGATCATGAAGACCTAGGGCGCCAAACGGGGGGGGCGTCTCAACGACGCCCCGTCCGTCACTACTCCCCATAAGAGGATAACTCCCCATGAAACGCTCCCTGGCAGGCGTAGTCGCGTTGGTCGTTCTGGTGCCGCTGGCGGTCGGCTGCGCCATGAACAAGACGGCAAAAGGCGCGATCATCGGCGCCGGTGCCGGTGGCGCCGCGGGCGCCGTCATCGGGCACGCCACCGGCTCGACGGTGCGCGGGGCGATCATCGGTGCGGCGGTCGGTGGCGCCGCGGGCGCGATCATCGGGCATCAGATGGACAAGCAGGCCCAGGAGCTCGCGTACGACCTTCCCGGGGCCACGGTGTCGCGCGTCGGCGAGGGAATTGCGGTGACGTTCCCCGAGGGGGTGCTGTTCGGGTACGACTCCGATCAACTCCAGCCCGCGGCGCGCGACAATATGCGCAGGTTTGCCGCGAGTCTGCAGAAGTATCCGAACACGAGGACGCTGATCGTGGGTCACACCGACTCCGACGGCAGCTCCGCGTACAACATGGATCTGTCGGACCGGCGCGCGCTGTCGGCCGCGAGTTTCATCGCGGCGGAGGGTGTCGATCGCGCCCGCATCACCACGGCGGGCCGCGGCGAGACTGAGCCGATCGCCACGAACGGGACGGACGCCGGTCGGCAGCAGAACCGACGCGTGGAGGTCGCGATCTACGCGAAAGACGCCGCAGCCAGTGGTGGGCAGTAGTCCGAAACCTGCCCATCTGATACGTCGGCGGGCCGTCATCTGGCTCGCCCTGCTCGCCCTGCTCGCCGCGCTCCCGCTCGGCGGCTTGTCGTGGCGCGTCCCTTGGATCGTCAACCAGCTCTTGCGTTCTTGGGCCGCCACGACCATCGCGGAAAAGTCGGGCGACGTGTACCGGCTCGACGTCGGGCGCGTGCGGTTCAACGTAGCGCTCCGGCGCGTCGCCGTGGATTCCATCCAGATCACCACGAACCGGGCGATCAATGCGCTGCGGCCGCGACCGCTCGCGTCCCTGCGCTTCGTGTTTCACCAATGCACGATCAGCGGGGTCCACCTCATCACGCTCGTCCGCAGCGGCGGCCTCGTCGCGGAGTCGTTCGGCTGCCGGGCGGTGCGCGTCGCGGTCGTCGTGCCCCGCGGCGTTCCTGACGCTGCGGCCCAACCACGCGCCGTGCGGCGGGCGTTTTTCGTCCTCCAGCAGAACCTGCGGCTTCCCTCGTTCGCTCCCCGGGTGCGAATCGCGCGGATCGACTTTCCGGAAGTGTTGCTCGACTTCCGCCTGCAGCGCGCGCGGGCCGGCGATTCGCGACTCCAGCTGGAGCAGCTCCGGTGGCGCATGGCCGACCTCGCAATCGATCCCGCCGACACCACGGCGGCCGCCCGCCCCCTGTTCAGCCGGACGGTCGAGCTCGCGGCGGCCAACTTCGTGGCCCATCCCGACAGCGGCTCCGCCGTGCGGGTCGGGGCGCTCCTGGCCAGCCTCACTGACTCGACGCTCGAGGTGCGCGGCGTCGCCTTCGCGCCGACCCTGAGCGACGCCGAGTTCGCTCGGTCGCAGCCGTACCGCCGCGACCTGATCAAGATCATGGTCGGACGCATCGCCGCGCAGGGCGTCGACGTCGGTGCCTTCGTGCTGGGCCAGGGTCTGCGCGCCAGGCGCCTCGAACTGGATTCGTTACGGCTGGACGTCACGAGCGACCGGCGCCGGCCCTCCGACCCCAGGCGGGAGCGCCTCCGCACCCCCCAAGGCTGGATTGCTGACCTCGACCGAACCCTCAGCGTGGACTCGGTTCTGGTACGGCATGGGGAGGTTGTCTATCGCGAGCGGCGCGCGGGGCGTGCACAGCCGGGGGTGATCACCTTCGCGCGCCTCGAGGCCGTCGCGGTCAACGTGCGTCACTTCGTGGGGCGGCGGACGCCCGGCGACCCCATGACGCTGAGCGCCACGACACAACTACAGAACGCGGGGCAGCTCGACGTGCAGTTCGTGGTGCCGCTCGACGCGCCGCGCTTCGACATGACGTTCCGCGGGACGCTCGGCGCGATGCCCGCCACCAGCCTCAACGCATTCGTCCGGGAGGTCTTCCCTCTGCGCATCGCAAAGGGCCGGGTTGTGGGGATCAGCTTCAGCGCGACGGTAGCGAACGGCGTATCGCGCGGCACGATCACGCCGCGCTACAACGACCTGTCAGTGTCGGTGACCCGCAGTGGATCGGAGGGGATCTTGGGTGGCGGCGGGATCGTCGGCGTTGCCGCGCGCGGCATCGCATCATTCATGGGGAACTTGATGAAAGTGCACGCCAACAATCCCGACGATGCCAAAACGACGCCGCGCATCGGCACGATCAGCCACACGCTCACCTCGGACGAGACGCTCCCGGCGTTTCTGTGGGCGAGCGTCCGCGGCGGGCTCCTGGCCGTCGTGCGGAACTAGGCGGATCGCGGTACGGCGACAGATCTAGGTCTCTTTCCATCCCTTCGAACGATACCGGTTGGGCCGCAATCAGGACCATTCTCCAGGTAGGTGAAATCGGCCTGATGAAGGGAACCTTGCCAGGAGAACGCTCCATGTCCTTCGCAATCTATTTCTTCGGGTTTCTGATCGTCATCGGTGGGGTGGCGTGGGCTCTCATCACCGCTGGGGTGTCCACCACCTACGTGATGATCACGTGCGTCATTTTGCTCGGCATCGGGATCTTGAGCGCGGTGACCCACACGCGCTCCAAGGACCGCCCCAAGGATCCCTCGGCTTGATACATCAAAGGAGCTTCCGATCATGCCAATCTTCCTGACACGCCGTGGCGGGTCTCCCATGCACCGGTGGGTCCTTGCGACGGCCGCGCTCCTTTTCCTCAGCTGTAAGGGAACCACGGCTATCAAGACGCTGCTTGATGATCCGGGTCGCTTCGACGGTCAGACCGTCCGGATCGCGGGCGACGTTCGAGGTTCGGTGGGCGCCCTGGGCTTCGGGGCCTACCAGGTCAATGACGGGACCGGGACGCTGACGATCGTCAGTGAGGGGGGTGGGGTGCCGCGCCAGGGGGCCAAAGTGGGAGTGGAGGGGACGTTCCGATCCGCATACACGCTCGGAACGCAGACCACGGCCGTACTGGTGGAGCAGCGCCGCTACACTCCCTAGGTACGGAAGGCGATATGGTTTCTCGCCTTGTCGCGGTCTCCGCCGCTCTCGCTCTGGCTGCTTGCAAGCGGGAGAATACGGCTCGCACGCCAGACACTCGATCCACGACCGCGTCCGAGATCAGCGCGCCCTCCCCAGCCTTCCCACCCAACGCAGCCACGGCTTTGAGTCTCGTGAATCGCTTCATCGTCGCCGAGTCCCTCGGCAACTGGTGGGCAGCACACTCGCTGGTTGCGTGGCGCGACTGTCCTTGGGACCCGGCGACCGACTTCCTCCAGGTCATGACAGCGATTCAGGTGCAGCCCACGCGACCGGTGGGCGATTCGGCGCTCGTCCAAGTCATCTATGCGGTGGCCGGTCGTGTGTGGTTGGGCGACCCGCCGATCAGCGGAACCCAGCGCACGCGTTTCGCCGCCGAGGGCTCGAGCGATACGGTGCTCTACCGCGTCTTTGCCGACTCGACGGGGCGTCTGTGGATGGCCTGTGGGGATTTTCACCAGAACCACGTGGCGGTGTCGCAATTGCAGGAGTTCGTCAAGCGCTTTGAGGACAGTTCTCTCGTTGCCTGGAAGGCAGTATTCCTAAATGCGCGCCGCTGATTGAACAGTTCTCCGCGCGGCCGTTTTCCGTCGTCCTGCGATCCAGGAGGATCCCATGCCCTTGTTGCTCGCTGCCCTCGCGCTCCTCACGCCGCGGCTCGCGGTCGCCCTCCTGTGGTTCTTCAGCCACTGGTTTGACGGCCTCTTCGCCTCGCTGCTGTGGCCCATCGTCGGCTTCGTGTTTCTGCCCACGACGCTGCTTTGGTACTCGGTCGTCCACCACTGGTTCGGCGGCGCGTGGACGCTCTGGCCTGTCGTGGGTGTCGTGGTGGCGCTCGTGATCGATCTGTCCCCGGTCCGCGCGCACCGCAGGTTCACGAGCCGGCGGTCAGGGGACTCCTAGTTGCGACACGGCGGCGCTCCGGACCGCTCGCGTTTACAGACCAGTCCGCCCTGATCATCAGCCCGTCAGCTATATGGAGAAAGGGCAAGCAAAAAGAGCCGGGCGCGGAGCTTCCCGCGCCCGGTGAATCGAATCCCCGTCCGCCTTCCCCCGAGCTGCGAGCCTACGGCTGGGTGATGGTGTCGGTGCCACCCAGCGACACCGCGCCGTTTCGCGCCAAGGCTCTGCCAACCAGGGTTGCCGTGGTACCCAAGGTGATGCTCGTGAGCGCCACAATGTTGCCCTTCATCGTACTGCCGTTCCCCAGCGTGGCCGAGCTGCCGACCTGCCAGTACACGTTCTTCGCCTCGGCCCCATTGGCCAGCACGACCGACCCGGAGTTGGCGACCGTGAGCGCGGACCCCGCCTGGAACACGTACGTCCCCGTCCCACTGAGCGTGAGCGCCCCCGTCAAGTTAATCCCGGAGCCGGAGCAGTAGACACCAGGCGCGAGCGTCGTTCCACCCAGATCCGCGGAGATTGTCGTACCGCACGCCAGGCCTTTCAGGCCGTCGTACGCGGTGGTGAGGTCCAGTTGCGCCGCGGCGGCGGCCGTGTTGGCCGCGTTCTGCACGCCTGTGAACGTGCACGGCGGGAAGCCCGTGATCGAGCTAGCCGCGCCCGGGCTGAGCCCCATATCGCCGTTGACGGTGGCCCCGGTGACACAACTTATCGCCGTGCCAGCCAGGATGCCGTAGGTCGATGTCGTCCCCAGGGAGGGGACCACGGGACCTGGACCAGTGGAGTCACCGCACGCCGCGAACAGCAGCGCCGCGAACGGGACAACAAGGACCAATCGCGTGGTACGTAGGAGATGAACGAGCATGGTGATGCCTCCTAACACGTCTCTCAAGACTGCGTGAGCCTACGGGCAGCCCGGGATCCATTCCCCGAATGTCGGAGCTCCCCCACCCGCAGCAGCAAACTGCCACCGAGCACCGCGAGGCAACATCGCTTGCTGGGATGAAATGAGGGCTAGCTACTTGAGTACGCGCGTTACCTTCTGCGTCGTACCCACGGATGACGCTGTGGGATCACTAGCCAGAGAAAAAGGCCGTCTCGCGACGGCCTTTTGTTCCTGCCCCATGTCATGCATTGCATGTTCTATGGAGCAGGTTTCTCCAATCGTGCTGCTACTGTTGTACGACGGTGTTGCCAGCCAGAGTGACCTGGGTCTGTGCGAACAGTCTACCGTTCCACGTCGCGCCAGTGTTGAGCGTGATCTGTGTTTGCGACAGCACCACACCCTCCATGTGCGCGGTCGTTCCAATGCTCACGATACCGGCGACCTGCCACACGACGTTCTTGGCAAGTGCACCACCCGTCAGGATAACCCTCGTCGCGGAGGCCTGCGTGACGCCGCCTGCGATCTGGAAGATCCACGTGTCGTTCGCGCCACCTTTGAGCGTGACGCTCTTGGGGATGAGAACCGTGTTCGACCACTTGTAGAGACCCGCGGGGAGCGTCAGCCCGCCGATATTGCCGGAAGCCAGCTCCGTGTGATCAGGCAGTGTTCGTCCGGCGGCAGTCGTGTACGCGGTTTGCATGTCGCCGATTGCCGTGGTCAGGTTCGCCGGAGTTGGAGCCGCATAGCCAGGGGCGTATACGTTTCCAGTCACCTGAGCCGACGTCGAAAATGCGGCGCCTGCGGGAAGGTTTAACGCGAATCCCGTGATGGCACTGGCGGCGCTGGGACTCAGTCCAAGATTCCCGGTAATCGCCGAAGTGCCAGTGTTTGAGATGGCGGTTTTTGCCAGAATCACGTAATTGCCCGCCGTTCCCATATCCACTGGAGCCGGACCGGCACCTGCGCCCGTGCCTGAGCCCCCGCCTGGGGTCGTCGGGGAAACGTCGATCGGCGATGTGCTGCTGCCACATCCGGTCACAAAAGCGGCCAGCAGCAACGCCCTCAGCCACATTCCCTGTTTGCCATAGTTCTGAAACTGGTTCATTTGCTTCTCCCTCACTGCTCAACTAACGACTGGTGAGCGTACTAACGGATCGGGAACTCTGCTCAGTCTCTGAGCTCCCTCCTGGGTACAACCTGCTCGCGAGTACTGCGAGCGCACATCCATCGGCAGGATGGAAGACGACTTAACGATTGGTGGGGACGGGCATAGTGCGGGGTGCCGAACTAGCTAGCTACTTGGTACACCAGCAGCGTCCGCGCGGCAGGCGGGCAGCTCAAACTGACCCTGCCCGCCCGTTCACTCCGCTTCGCTTCTGAAACCTTACCGGTTGTCCCGCTTCTCGACCTTGGCCTTCGCGCGTTTGTCTGCGTCCTTGACGCGCTTGTCGGCGTCTTTCGCCTGGCGATCGGCCGTCCGTCTCGCCTGTTTCGCTTCCGAGGCAGAGAGCCCAAGGCTCTGGAGTGTCTGCCCGAGACTCTTGCCACTCTGCAGCCCGGACAGGATCGCCGGGGTCGTAATGTTGGGGCGCGTCGCCCCGAAATTGTCCGCCAGCACGTTGGCCGCGATAAAGTTCCCGCGGCTGAGCTTGGGGTTCCCCACGCGGGCATTCTCGAAGGCATACTGCAGAGCTGCCGGTGTCGTGTTCAGCTTGGCCGCGATCCCCCGGAACTTCTCGAGATTTGCGGTCTTTTCCCGCTCGGCCCGCGAGCTATCGACGGCAGCTGTACCGCTGCGCGCGTGCACCGTGCGGATCTGCCGCTGCGCCGTGGCGGTCGCGGACGCCGCCAGCATCGCCAGCGCCGTGAGCATGGTGCCCGCGTACCAGATCACCCGTGTGGTTCTCATGGGATCCGTTCTACCGCGCCGTAACGGTGAGCGCTTGCGGCAGGGAGAATGTGATCGTCGTCCCCGGCGTGACCACCACGTCGCGGCTCGCCCAGTGGACCGCTGCTGCCGTCCCCGCGGCCGCGCCTACGGCACCGCCGATCACGGCGCCCTTCGTGTCTCCGCCGATGACACGCCCAGCGACTGCGCCGATCACGGCGCCGCCGGCCGCCTTCTCCACTTCGCCGGCCGTCACGCCACGCCCCACCAGCTGGTGCGGCACCGGGTTGACGGTCGAGCTGACCTGATACGTCTGGCCCCGGACCGTCACCGAGGTTACGACAAGCGTGATCTTTCCATCGGCCTGGCTCTTGTTGGTGGCCGCCTGCAATTCCGCGATCCTGAGCCCCACCGTCGATCCCGCCGGGATCGCGATGCCGCCGTTCGCATCCTTGACGTCGGAGCTGACCGTCGCCCGCAGAGTCTCGCCCGCCTGGTTGTGGCGCGAGGAAAGCGAATCCTGAATTCTGGCTTCGATCGTCGTCCCCGAGCGGAGCGTACGCTGCGTAGGCTGACTGCTGACCCTACCAGCGGCCGCAAGTTTCGCGGCCTCCTCTTTCGCAGAGGCGGATGAACACGCGGCGAGACCCAGCACTAGCATCCCCGCGAGCAAAGTCTTCGACATAGGTCCTCCGTCCCGGAGCCGTAGGATAATCGTGGCTCCAAATCGACTTGAATGAAGCAACACATCACGTACAACCTGCTCGCGCGTGCTGTTGGCGAACATGCCTCGCCGGGATGGAAGACGACTTAACAATTGTGGGCTGGTGCGCCGATCGGTCGTGCGTCGAACGAACTAGCTATTTGGAGGCTGGCGTCCTTGAATCGCCGCTCAACCGTGAGCCCCTCGGGCAGGACAAACAGGATCCGCGTCCCCGGCGGGACCACCGCGATCCGTGTGACTTCGACCGTCGCGCTCACCGCGTACAGCTGCCCCCATACCGTCACCGAGGTGACCTCGAGCAGCAGCTTGGCGGCCTCCTGGCTCTTGTTGGCAACCGGCCCCAAGAGCGGGATCCTGAGCCCTACCGGGCATCCAGCCGGAATCACAATCCAGCGGTTCGCATTGCGGACGTCAGTACTAACGGTTGCGGTCAGCGCGTCGCCCGGCTTGCTGCGGCGCCAGGAAAGCGAACTGTCAAGGGTCGCCTGGATCAGTGTCCCCACGACCAGCGTCCGCTCCAACGCCCGATTGCCAAGCTGCCAACGGTCGGCACGCTCAGGCTCTCCTGCAACGGCACCAGAGCACGCCACGAGGCCAAGGCCGAGCATCAGCGCGAGCCAGGTTCTCGGCACGGGCGTCATCGTTTGCTACGAGTGCCAGCGCCCGCCGGCACCGGAAAAGCGACGTTCCCGGCCCCGGTAGCTGGGGCCTCGCAGCACATACAGGAAGCCGCGCAGACCGGCCAGTATCAGTCCGGCAATGATCAGAAGCCTCATACCCTGCCTCGCTCGCTACAATATTCTTCGACCTTGAATCACACGAATCAGGATCACCACGATCGCAACGACCAAGAGAAGGTGAACGAGTCCCCCAAACGTGTACGAGGAGACCATGCCAAGCACCCAGAGCGCGATCAAAATGAGCGCGATGGTCCAGAACATCCTCTCTCCTTTAGGCGCCACGCCGCCCTCGAACGCCGCCGACTACGAGCAGCAAGCCGCCAACGATGGCGACCCCGCCGACCCAGGCGGGAATCGGGCGCTCCGCTTCGGCGGAGACTTGCACGTCGCCGACTCTCAAGACGCTCCGCTGGGAACCGTAGCTGAGGCCTCGAAACACTATCAAGGCGCCAACAACGGCCAGTACGACTCCGGCAATAGCTAGAGGCTTCATACCCTGTCTCCGTTTAGGGAATGGGTTGTACGACTCCGATGACCCACTTCACCAGCCGGCCGGACGCGAAGGCCGTCTGGACGTCGACCTGGTTGATGAGGGCGAGCCGCGCAGCCGAGACCGGCGAAGCCCGCTGCAGCGCCAGCGCGGCGATCGTGGTGCGCCCCGCGACCGTCACGATGTCCACGTGCTGCGGCTGGATGTTCAGCGCCGCGGGATCGGTCAGCCGCTGGAAGCTCCGCTGCGCGCGCTCGGCCGTGGCCTGGTAGGTGGACCAGCGCGCGTCGGGGGCAAAGCCGACGATGCCGTACACCGCGCCGCCGTACTCGACGAACAACACGGTACCGCGAAGCGTGCCGTTATCGGTCGCCGCCGCAAACGGTGCGCTTACGCCCGACAAGCCGCCGGTCAGGCTCACGCGCCCGGACGAGCCGCTCGTGATCCCCTGCTGCGACAGGAACGCACGGGCCGCCGCGTCGGCGGTCGGCTCCTTCGCCTGCGACAGCTCGATCACCGCGTCCTGCGCGGGGCTCACCGCGACCACCGCCTGCGGCCCGTTGTTCAGGGTCCAGCCGTCGGGGAAGGTGAGCCGGAAGCGCAGGTCGGGATGGGAGAACTGGCTGCCCGTGAAGTAGCCCTGGCGCGGGTTGATCCCGAACACCAGGCCGTCCAGCAGCCGTTCATACGAGTCGCGGTTCACGATGGTGCTCGCGAAATTCTGCGGCAGGGTCGCGATCTGCGTCTCGATCGCCTGGAGCCGGTTCGCGGGGCTCGGGTGCGTGGCTTGCCATTCGGGAAGCTGGCCGCCTCCCTCCGCCGCACTCAGCGACCCGAGCATCCGCATGACCTCCGACATCTGACGCGGATCGTAGTTGCTGCGGCCCATGTAGCGCAGGCCGAGCTGGTCCGCCTGGCTCTCGTCGTCGCGCGAGAACTTGAGGTACAGGACCCCGAGCGCCTGGCTCGCGGCACCCGCGTATTTCGCGACCTGGGAGCTCGCCATGCTGCCGACCGCGAGACCCAGTCCGATGACCTGCTGCTTGCTCATCTCCGCAGCGGTGTGCCGGGCCGTGACGTGGCCGATCTCGTGGCCCACGACAGCCGCGAGTTCTCCTTCGGACGTGAGATGGGCGAGAAGGCCCCGCGTCACATAGACGAAGCCGCCCGGGAGGGCGAAGGCGTTCACCGCCGGGTCGTCCACTACCCGGAACGTCCAGGGGAGGTTGGGGCGCTCCGTGGTGGCGGCGAGCCGGGCGCCGAACTGCTGGATATAGCTCTGCCAGACGGGATCCGGATACAGACCGATGGTGGCGACCACCTGACTGTCGTATTGCTGCCCCATCTGGATTTCCTGGGACTCGCTGACCAGCATGAGCTGATTGCTGCCGGTGGCGGGGTTGACCGCGCAGCCGCTCGCGGCGATGCCGGCGAAGACGCATAGGAGGAAACTGGCTCGTAACATGTGATTATCACTCCCCCAGGAGTTTCTCGACCTGGCCGATTTTTTGTTGAAGTTGTCCGGCGTGTTTTTCGTCTTTGCCTTCGGCTTCCAACTTGGGATCCAGAATGAGTTTTCCGGCTTGCTCCATGAGCTTGCCCTTCACCTCGTGGAGCTCCCCTTCCACCTGGTTCTTGGTGCTGGGTTTCATGATGCTCCCGTCTGTCGGATTGCCGCGGTTGAGTGCCGCTATTGCTGAGATCATCTTGCGCGGACGGACTCGTGGGGAACATCCCTCGGCGGGATGAAAAGCGAGCTAACGATTCGTGTGTGAGCGCGGGCTTGCTGCGAATCAAACGAACTAGCCCTTTGGGGCACCTTTTCCAGCAACTTCCTGCTGACCGAGCTCGCTGTGGTCCGGTGCGTGGCAACTCATGAGGAACGGGCCTCGAAGCCCCATTGCGCGCATGAGTCGATCCCACCGAATCGCGGCCAGTTCCTGTTCATCTAGTGTGGTCATCGTCCGTTCCCACCGTGTCCGTTCCCGCCGTAGGGGGCCAGCCACTCGACCCCCGCCGCGTGGCCCGCCACCGCCAGCGGCTCGGTCACGGAGAAATCAGCTTCGAGTCGCTCCAACTCGGCTTCCAGCTGGCGATTGATCGGGTGGTTCCGCGCGCGGGCGTCGCTCACGATCAGGATGTGCGTGGCGTACCGCTCCAGCACGAGCCTCCCCGACCACGTGCGGGCGCCGCCGCGCGCGGCCGCAGTCTCGTCCTTCAGGAGCGTGCGGATCGCGCCCAGCCGGCGCGACGGCTGTGGCGGCACAATCTGATACGCGTACGCCCAAAGACTGTTCACAACGAGCTCCTCACCCGGACAAGACAACCTGCCTTCGCGTGCGGCAGGCGCACATCCTCCGACCGGATGAAAAGCGACTTAGCGCGAGTGGACTGGCGCGCGGATGTGCGGCGTGCCCGAACGAGCTAGCTACTTGGGTGCAGGCGAACCGGTCAGCGTGGGGACGTAGGCGGGACGTTCTGCGAGACGCTCTGCTGAGCAGCGCCTTTGTGCGCGTGCGCGGCGATCTGGAGGCGGCTGTGTAACGCAAGCTTCTCCAGAATGTTGTGCACGTGGCTCTTGACGGTGTAGGTGGCGATGTTGAGCCGCTGGGCGATCTCCTTGTTGCTCAAGCCCTCGGCAATTAGGCTCGTAATCTCCCGCTCGCGTTTGGTCATCTGGACGGCTTCCAGCACGGCTTCGGTGCTGCGCGTGACCGCTTGATCCACAATATGGGACAGGAGTGTAGCAGTCAGGGCCGGAGGAACCACGTCCGCCCCCTCGGCGACCGATCGAATGGTTCGGATGAAATCCTCGACGGTCGCGTCCTTCACGATGAAGCCATTCGCCCCGGCCTTGATGAACGCAATGACGTCTTCCTGCGCCGGAAGCAGATCCATCACAATGACCTTGCTCTGAGGAACCTCTTTCCTGACGCTCTCCACCAAACGGTGGCTGTCGTGGCTTCCGAGAGCCGCGTCCACGAGCACGACGTGGGGTTTGGTCTCCCGGACCTGGAGCAGGCCGGCGTTGCCCCCTTCGGCGGCCGCGACGACCGTGAAATCCGGCTGCGCGTTCAGCAGCGCGGCGAGACCCTCGCGCACCAGCCGATTGTCCTCGATCACTAACACCAGGATTCGTTTCGCCACTCAACCCACCTCCAAGGCTTGGGCACCCCTCCCCAGATGGTACGATACTGTGCAAGCCGGACGGCGAACATCGGGAAAACCACGGTAGGGGGGTCAGGGAAATCCCTGACACGTGCCCTCAAGGCGGCTGCTACTCGTCCGCCGGCCGGGCGGCGTCGCCCTCGAGCAGGCCGGCGTCGACGGCGAAGCGGAACAACTGGGCGCGGCTCTTGAGGCCGAGCTTGTCACTCAGGCGCTTGCGGTGGGTCTCGATGGTCTTCACGCTTACGGCCAGCTGGTCGGCGGCTTCCTGGTTGGTGTGCCCCTGCGCCAGCAACCGGAGCACCTCGGCTTCACGCCGGCTCAGCGGCGTGGGCTGCCCGGCGGCCGTCGGGCGGGAGCCGCGCCGGACAACGGGCCGTTCGCCGGGGCGCGTGAGATGTACGAAAGTGTGGCCGTCGTGAACGGCCCGGATCGCGGTCAGCAGCTGGACGGCCTCCGCCCTCTTGACGATATAGCCTGAGGCGCCGGCCTGGAGCGCGGACCGCAGGTGCGCCGGATCGTCGTGCGCGGTGAGCACGAGGATACGTCGACCCGGGTCCAGTCGGACCACCTGCTCGATAATCGCTGTACCCGGGGCTCCGGGCATGGAGAGGTCCAGGAGGACGACGTCGGCATCGAGGTCCCGGGCCTGGCTCACCGTCTCGGGCCCGTCTGCGGCCTCGCCCACCACTTCCATGTCGGACTCGGCGTTGAGGAGCAACTTCAGGCCCGCCCGGAAGATCGCGTGTTCGTCGGCGATGAGCACACGGATGCGTTTCGCCAGGGCAGCGCTCGCGTTCAGGTTCGAGGGACCAGCCTGAGCGGCACGGAGGACTGTGACGCACGTCAAAACAATTCGGAGGTCACAATGCAGAGCGAGACGGGCTGTGGATATCGGGAAAAACACTGGATGGTCAGGAGAATCCCTGACACCCGACCTCGAGGCGGTCGCTACTCGTCTCCTGGCCGGGCGGCGTTGCCCTCGAGCAGACCGACTTCGACGGCGAAGCGGAACAATTGGGCGCGGCTCCTGAGGCCGAGCTTGTCACTCAAGCGCTTGCGGTGGGTCTCGACGGTCTTCACGCTCACCGCCAGGTGGTCGGCGGCCTCCTGGTTCGTGTGCCCCTGCGCCAGCAAGCGGAGCACCTCGGCCTCCCGCTGGCTCAGCACGCTGGGGTGTCCGGCAGCGGGCGATTCGCGGGAGACGCGCCGGACCTCATGGCCCCGCGCCTCTTCCCCGGGACGCGTGAGATCGACGAAGGTGCGGCCGTGGTGGACGGCGCGGATCGCGGTTAACAGCTCGATATCGGCCGCCTTCTTGACGATGTAGCCCGACGCGCCGGCCTGGAGCGCGGCCTGCAGGTACGCCGGATCGTCGTGCATCGTGAGCACGAGCACGCGGGAGCTCGGCGTGACCCGCACCAGCTGCTCGATCGTCTGCGTGAAGCGGGATCCGGGCATGGACAGATCGAGCAGCACGACGTGCGGCGCCGTCGCCTGAGCGCTGCGGATCGTCGCGGGACCATCCCCGGCCTCGCCCACCACCTCCATGTCGGCCTGCGCGTTGATGAGCAGCTTGAGGCCGGCCCGGAGGACCGCGTGGTCGTCGGCGATGAGCACCCGGATTCTCGGCACGCGCGCTACGCGCGACGCGTGGGAAAGTGGGCCGTGATCGTGGTCCCCCCGCCGGCCTGCGACTCGACCTCCAGCGAGCCGCCGAGCAGGGCCGCGCGCTCCCGCATGACTTGCAGGCCCAGATGGCGATCTCCCCGATCTCCCGCCTCGGCCTCGGCACCCGCCGCGGGGTCGAAGCCGGCTCCATCGTCTTGCACGCGCAACTCGACCGCGGCTTTGCCGCGCACGAGCCGAACGCTCACGCTCCGGGCGCCGGCATGTTTCGCCACGTTGGTCAGCGCTTCCTGGAGAACGCGGTACACCGTGGTCTGCACGAGCGGCGGCAGGATCTCCGACTCGAGCCCCTCGATCCGCACGTCCACGGCGACTCCGTGCAGGTGCGCGAACTCCTGCGCGTGGCGGGTCACCGCGGTCGGGAGCCCCACCTCG
>Ga0193755_1000043_pt1 | contig 31798 bp, 30 predicted proteins | sample H1a2metaG_FD_144921 | JGI IMG/M metagenome (GOLD analysis project Ga0193755, IMG submission 144921) | Soil microbial communities from a riparian zone of the East river system, Colorado, United States - H1a2 | ecosystem: Environmental > Terrestrial > Soil > Riparian zone | place: USA: East River...
CCCGCCGCCCCTGCGATTCCGACGCCTTCGCCACCTGGTCGTACGTCACGTAGGTGGCCAGCCCTTTGTCCGCCGCCACCTTCGTCAGCGCCGCCGTCAGCGTCGTCTTCCCGTGGTCCACGTGCCCGATGGTGCCCACGTTTACATGCGGCTTTGTCCGTTCAAATTTCGCTTTAGCCATGCTATCCTCTGTTCGAGATCAAAAACGTCGCGGAGAATCGTCGCGAAGAACCGTTACAGAAAACCGTGATACGTGTTTCCGTGACGCCCTTTCGCGACGTCTCTCCGTGACGTCTCTTCGTGACGAAACTCCGCTCTCCAAAGCTCGCGACCGGGATTGAACCGGTGACCTCGTCCTTACCAAGGACGCGCTCTACCGACTGAGCTACGCGAGCGAGAGCGGGCGACGGGGCTCGAACCCGTGACCCTCAGCTTGGAAGGCTGATGCTCTACCAACTGAGCTACGCCCGCGCGCCGAGTGGTGGGGGAAGGATTCGAACCTTCGTAGGCTGACGCCGGCAGATTTACAGTCTGCTCCCTTTGGCCACTCGGGCACCCCACCGCGCCCTCGGTCGTCTCGCCGCTCCCACTGACAACGCACCCCGCGTTTTCCAACGGCGCGGGGTGTGTGTATCCTCCGAACGCAAAAAAGGGTCGGGGCAGCGTCCTTCCTCTTCGGCAACGTGAGCTGACGAAGGGACTCGAACCCTTAACCTGCTGATTACAAATCAGCTGCTCTACCAGTTGAGCTACGTCAGCTGGCCGATGCTGAACTTTCCAGACTCGAAGAATAAACGGGGATGAGCACTATCGCAAGGGACGTGCCGTTAACAACTTAGACGAGTCGCCACTTGGTCCCGGAGGGGGTGTCCTCGATCTCCACGCCGCGGCCCGCGAGCTCGGCGCGGATCCGGTCCGCCTGCTTGAAGTCCTTGGATTTGCGGGCTTTGTCACGCGCCGTGATGCGCTCTCGGATCCAGCCCTCGAGCTCCGTGTCGGCCGTCTTGGCCGTGGGCAACACGTCGAGCACCGCCATCGCTCGGTCCAGGATGCCACGCGTCGCCGCGGCGCCCTGCGCTTTCGCGTCCAGCGCCGCGTTCCCTTGGTGCACCAGCTCGAACAGAGCGGCACAGGCCCGCGGCGCGTTCAAGTCGTCGTCGAGCGCGGCGCGGAAGTCCGCTTCGAACCGGGCAGCCAGCGTCGCGAGATCTCCGTCCCCCTTCCCCCCATCCCCTTCCCCAAGCCGCGCGTAAAACTCGCCCAGGCGCTTGACCCCCGCGCCCGCCGCGGCGAGCGCTTCGTCGGTGAAGTCGAGCGCCTTGCGGTAATGCGTTTGCCAGAACAGCAGCCGCACCGCCGCGGCATCCACGCCCTGATCGCGCAGATCGCGCGCCGTGAGAAAATTGCCGAACCGCTTCGACATCTTCGTGCCGCGCACGTTCAGGAACTCGCCGTGCAGCCAGAAGCGGGCGAACGGCTTCCCCGTCGCCGCTTCGGATTGCGCGATCTCGTCTTCGTGATGCGGGAAGATCAAGTCGACGCCGCCAGCGTGAAGGTCCAGCGTCTCGGTGCGGCAGCACTTCCCGATCTGCTCGAGCGACATGGCGGAGCACTCGAGGTGCCATCCCGGCCGGCCCCGCCCGAACGGCGCGTCCCACGCGGCGCCGACTTGCTCGTCCGCCGGCTCGGCCTTCTTCCACAGCGCGAAATCGCGCGGGTCGTCCTTCGCGTACTCGTCGCTCGAGACCCGCGCGCCGACCTTGAGCTCGCGCGTGTCGAGTCGCGACAGCCGTCCGTACGTCGGGAACTTGGCGATGGCGAAATAGATCGAGCCGTCCTCGCCCTTGTAAGCCACGCCGCGTTCGAGCAGGCGCTCGACCAGGCGCACCATCGCCGGCACCGACTGGGTGGCGCGCGGGTAGACGTGCGCCGGCGTGATCCGCAGGTAATCACGATCCTCGAAGAACGCCTCCACGAACGGCGCTGTGTGCTCCTCGAGCCGCTTGCCCGCCGCCGCCGCGGCCTTGATGGTGCGGTCGTCGACGTCGGTGAGATTCATGATGTGAAAGACGTCGTATCCCGAGTACGCCAGGTAGCGGCGCAGCAGATCCTCGAACAGGAACGTCCGGAAGTTGCCGATGTGCGCGTAGTTCCAGACCGTCGGGCCGCAGGTGTAGAGGGTGACGCGCGGGGGCGCGAGCGGCGCGAACGGCTCGACGCGACGGGTGAGGGTGTTGTAGAGCGCGAGGGTCATCGGTGCGGCTGAAACGTAGGACCGCCCTCTGGACAGGTCAACGCAGCGCGTCCCGATCCCCCGCGTGCCTGGTGGCGGATCGCACACCACAGGGCCGGACCGGAACACGATCACTCGAGCGGAGCGCCACCCGCCGGCGGCGTCCGCCGGCGTCAACAGCCCGCGCCGGACCAGTCGCGCCGCGACGTCGGTCACGACGAGGATGGGAGGGTCGGCAAAACGAGACGCCGGCACGGGCATGCGGCGAGAGTACCCGCGGTGACGGCGCGAGCGGCATCCGATCACCGCCGCTCGGATCCTTACTTGGCGGCCATCGCCCCCTGCACGATCGCCTCGACCAGCGGGGCCGAGTCGAAGCGGACGGGATCGGTCGCCGGAAGCCCGGTCTCGTCCGCGGCACGCGCGACCGCCTCGCGCGCCTGGACCTCGCTCATATCGAACGTGTTGAGGCAGATCCCGATCACCTTTGTCGAGCGGACGGGCGCGGCGGCGCGCTCGTAGATGTCCACCAGCTCCGGGAGCGGAGGGATCTTCACCCAGGGCTCGCGGCCGTGGTAGTCGCCGATGTAGTCGCGCGTCGCCTGATGGCACAGGATCAGGGCGTCGGGACAGGAGCCGTGCAGGAGCCCGAGCGTCACCCCGGAGTATCCCGGGTGAATCAGGCTCCCCTGACCTTCGACGAGGATGATGTCCGCGTCCTTTGCCGCCTCGAGCACCAGCCACTCCGATGCCCCGGCGATGAAATCGGCCACCACCGCGTCCACCGCGATCCCCCACCCTTCGAGGAAGATGCCCGTCTGCCCGGTGGCGACGAAGCGCGTGCGGTGCCCGCGCTTGATCAAGACGTTCCGCAGCTCGACCTGGGCCGTCATCTTGCCGACGTTGCAGTCGGATCCCACGGTGTGCACGACGTATGCGTCGACCTCGGCCGCGAGCCCATCGGCGACGGGAAGGTTCGCGGGTGGCTTCCGCGCGTCGAAGATTCGCACGCCCCGCTCGCGGGCGAGCGCACCCAGCTCTGGATCGTCCCCGATGAATGTGTGCAGGCCGCTCCAGATCTCGAGCCCGCGCCCGATCGCGGTCCTCAGCCAGCCGCGCCACTCGGCCGGCAACCGGCCGCCCATCGGCGCGATACCGATCAGCACCGCGGTGGCTCCCAGGCCGAGGCCCCGCTCGAAATCGCCCACGACCGGGAGCGCGCCGCCGAACCCCAGCACATCCTGCACGGTCTTGCCCGCCTGGGCCCGGTCGAACACCCCGACGATTCGCTCGGGCATGTAGCGGATACAGCAGTTGGCCGTTTTCGACGTCATGGGCTCGAACTGCCCATCGGCGATGATCAGAAAGCGATGGTTGGTTGCAGCGGGCATCAGGCGGCCGTCGTGGCCCTGGGCGTGCGAAACTCGGACGTCGTGCGGAGCACCGCGGGCTCGAGGTGGCCCGCGTCGCCGTAGATCTCGGCATGGAGCACGTGGCGGACCACCACGATCAAGACCGCGAGCACGGGAACCGCGACCACGAGGCCGACCACGCCAAGCAGGGTGCCCATCACGAGGACACTCGCAATCGTGAGCACCGGCGGCAGCGCGAGCTGGCGCTCCATGATGCGAGGCACGATGACATTGGCCTCGACGACGTGCACGGCGACGCCGAGCAGGATCACCGCGAGCACCTTGAGCCAGTCGCCCGTGCCCACCATGAACAGCGCGGGCAGAAGGGTCGACGCCAGGCTGCCGAAGAAGGGCACGACGGCGACGAGGCCGGTGAAGATCCCGAACGCGAGCCAGTAAGGCACGCCCAGGACCCATAGCCCGAGCGCGGTCAGGCCGCCGAGCACCATCATGGCGAGGAGCTGGCCCACCACCCAGGCGCGGAGCGTTGCGCCGGCGTCCTCGAGGATCCGGGCGGCCACGGGACGGTGTTTCGGCGAGACGAGCGACAGGATCCCGTCGCGATACAGGCGCGGCTGGCGCGCGAGATACAGGGCCATGACCACGACGCTCGCGCCCTCGATGAACAGCTTGCCCCCGGCGGTGACGTACGGGAGGATCGACCCGCGCAGGAAGCCCGCGGCATCCTCGATCAGGCGGGCCACCAGCCCGGAGGACGGATCCGCGAGCTCGGTGCTCCGCAGCACGGGATACTCGCGCGCCCAGCGGGCGATCTCGTTCTGGATGTTGGTGAGCGTCTGGGGCAGCCCCGAGATCAGGGCCTGCGTCTGGTCGATGACCGGCGGCACCAAGAGCGCACCGATCCCCACGACCGCGGCGAGGGTCGCGAGCACCGCGGCGGTGAGCCCCAGCCAGCGCGCCAGGCGGAAGCGCCGCTCGAGCACGTCGGTGATGGCTGAGAGGTAGACCGCGCACAGCACGGCGATGAAGACGAGGAGCAGCACTTCGACCACCCGGATGACGAACCAGATGGCCAGGGCGGCAACGAAGAGCGCCACGAACGTGGCGCCCGACATCCGCGAAGCGGCAGACGGCTCAGTGTTCAGCGGGGGTGCTCGGGAGGAGCGTCGTCATCCTCGACCAGCTCCGCTTCCGCCGCTCCCTTGCCCAGCTGCTTCGACTTGTCGGGGGATCCGGCCGGGAGCAGTCCCATCTTGCGCTTGAGCTCGATCAGCTGCTGATCGGCGTCGGCTCGCACTTCCAGACTCTGGAACTGCTTCACGAGCGTATCGCCCGAGAGGTCCTCGTTCACCTCGGCCGCCGCGATCAGCTTGCGCTCCTCGTGCTCGATCTGCTCGGTCATGCGCTCGAACGTCTCGAACACGCTCTTATCACCGATCGAAGACATCGTTTCCTGGATGCGCTTGTGCGCCTCGGCGCGCTTCTGCCGAGCGATCAGGATGTTCTTCTTGCGCTTCGCCTCCTCGATCCGGTCGTTGAGCTGGCGCAGCGACAGCTTGAGGTTCTCGGTCTCGGCGCGATGTTTTACCCACGTCTCGTGCAGCTGCACGGCGCCCTGCGCGTGCTCGTTGTGGCGCAGCAGGGCTTGCTTCGCGAGGTCGTCCCGCCCTTCCTGCACCGCCAGCACGGCCCGGCGCTCCCAGTCCTCGGCGCTCTTCTTTTCCGTGTCTACCTGCGCCGAAAGGCGCTTCTCGTCCGCGATGGCCGCGGCCACCTGCTGTTTCGCCTTGGCCAGCTGACTCCGCATGTCGACGATCAGCTGGTTCAGCATCTTTTCCGGATTCTCGGCACGGTTGATCAGGTCGTTGATGTTCGACCGGAACAGCGTCGAGAGACGGTCAAAGATTCCCATGAGAGCCCTCGGTGTGGTGGCTCGGCATCACTGACCCGCGCCCAACTTACGCTCCCGCCGATCGGCGAGCATGCGCTCCGCGAAATCTATGCGCTCGGCGAGCTCGGAGACCTGCCCCTGGAGGTGCGATGGGCACGACCTCGTTGAACACGAGATTCGGGTCCAACCCCGGGGGCAGCGGCGGCAGGGGGGTCTGCATCACGTGGACCCCGTACGCCTTTCGCCCGGGCCCAGTTTCCCCACCTCTCCGTCCCGCCCCTTGGCCAGCAATCGCTCCGCAAAATCTACTCGCTCCGCGAGTTCCGCCACCTCCCGCCGCAGCTCTTCCACCGCCGCGAGCGTATCCTCCCGCCCCGCGCCCCCCACGGCGGCCGCCTCGCTCTGCGCTTTCAGCTTCAGGGTGTACGCCTTGGTCGCCGACAGGGCGATCATCCAGGCGAAAAACCCTCCCACCGCAATGATCGGAATCAGGACTCCCAGTTCGCCGGCGCCCATCAGTGCCTCCCGTCGCCGTTCATTGGCCCGGTCCGATCCGCTGGCCTTCCCGGTTCTTCGCGAGCAGCCGCTCGGCGAAGTCCATGCGCTCGGCGAGCTCCGCCACCTCGCGCCGCACGGCCTCGAGCTCCTGGTCGAGCGCCTCCTTGTGCTCCGCGAGCTCGGCACGCACATCGTCGCCACCGGCCGACGCGCTCTTGCCGCGGATCCGCTCGGCCACCGCGCGGCCGATCGGCGAGAACGCCATCGCGATGCACGCGCCGCCCCCGAAAATGAGGATCATCGCCAGGATGTCTTCCATACCGTCAGTGCGGCCGCGCGAGCCGAGGGGCGTCGCGGTCCTTCGCGAGCAGGCGCTCCGCGAAGTCGAGCCGCTCTTCGGCTTCCGCCAGCCGGCGCTTGAGCTCGTCGACCTCGGCGAGCAGCCGCTCCGCCTCGCCCCCGAGCACGACGCCATGCTTGGCGGCCTTCATGGCCATCCATTGCTCGTCCGTCCTCGACCATCCGCGGATCCACTCGGCCAGCGCCTTCCCGACGGGCCCCGACAGCACGAGTGTCGCCCCGATGACCAGCGCCAAGCCGACGACCCCAACCGCGGGTGCGAACTCTCCCATGCGACGGTTCCTCCCTCTCGTGAACTTACCGAGCTAGTCGCCCACCGCCAGCACCTTGCGCAGGTATTGGCCGGTGAACGACGCTCTCACCCGCGCCACGTCCTCCGGCGATCCTGCGGCCAGCACGGCGCCGCCCGCGGCGCCCCCCTCCGGGCCGAGATCGATCACCCAGTCGGCGGTCTTCACGACGTCCAGGTTGTGCTCGATCACCACGACCGTGTTTCCCTTGTCCACCAACCGGTGCAACACCTCGAGCAGCAGGCGCACGTCCTCGAAGTGCAGGCCGGTAGTCGGCTCGTCCAGGATGTAGAGGGTACGGCCCGTGTCGCGCTTGGCCAGCTCGGTGGCGAGCTTGACCCGCTGCGCCTCGCCGCCGGACAGGGTGGTGGCCGACTGGCCGAGGTGGATGTAGCCCAACCCTACGTCGTTCAAGAGCTCCAGTTTCGCGCGGATGCGGGGCTGATTCTCGAAGAAATCGAGTGCCTCGGCCACCGACATGTCGAGCACGTCGGCGATCGACTTTCCTTTATAGCGCACCTCGAGCGTCTCCCGGTTGTAGCGCCGGCCCTTGCACACCTCACAGGGGACGTACACGTCCGGGAGAAAGTGCATCTCGACCTTCACCAGGCCGTCCCCCTGGCACGCCTCGCACCGCCCGCCCTTCACGTTGAAGGAAAACCGGCCGGGCCCGTAACCCCGGATCTTGGATTCGGGCAGGTAGGTGAAGAGCTCACGGATCGGCGTGAACAGCCCCGTGTAAGTCGCCGGATTTGACCGCGGGGTGCGCCCGATCGGGCTCTGATCGATGTCGATGACCTTGTCGATCTGGTCGAGCCCTTCCAGTCGATCGTGCGCGCCGGGCGTCACCTTGGCGCGGTAGAAGTGCCGGGCGAGCGCCCGGTACAGGATGTCGGTGACGAGGGTCGACTTCCCCGATCCCGACACGCCCGTGACCGCGACGAACAGGCCCAGGGGAAACTCCACGGTGAGGTCGCGGAGGTTGTGCTGACGGGCGCCGATGACCGCGAGCTTGCGCTCCGGGTCGGGAGTCCGTCGCCGCGGTGGGACCGGGATTCGCAGCTCACCGCGCATGTAACGCCCGGTGAGGGAGTCCGGGTGATCGAGCACGGCTTTGACGGGACCCTCGACCACGACCTCGCCACCGTGCCGGCCGGCGCGGGGGCCCAGGTCCACCACGTGGTCCGCCGAGCGGATCGTCTCCTCGTCGTGCTCCACGACGAGCACGGTATTCCCGAGGTCGCGGAGCTCCTTCAGGGTCGCGAGCAGCCGCGCGTTGTCGCGCTGGTGCAGCCCGATCGACGGCTCGTCGAGGATGTAGAGCACGCCGACGAGCCGGCTCCCGATTTGGGTGGCCAGCCGAATGCGCTGGGCCTCCCCGCCCGAGAGGGAATCCGCGGAGCGGCCGAGGGTGAGGTATTCGAGGCCGACGTTGCGCAGGAAGCGGAGGCGATCGTTCACTTCCTTGAGGATCGGCCGGGCGATCTCCGGGTCGAGTCCCGCCCCCGTGCGTCCGTTCCCGCGCAGCGGGATGCTCTCGAAGAACGCCAGCGCGTCCGTCACCGGGAGGTCCACCACGTCGCCGATGCTCTTGCCGTGGAGCAGCACCGACAGGCTCTCGGGGCGGAGCCGCTTGCCGCCGCACGTGGGGCACGCCTGCTCGATCATGTACTCCTCGAGCTGCTCCCGCACGCTGTCGGAGGCGGTCTCCCGGTAGCGCCGCTCGACGTGCTTCAGGACCCCATCCCAGCCCGACTCGTACTCGCCGTGCCAGCGCTCGCTGTCGTACTGATACGTGAGCGTCTTTCCGGGCGCCCCGGACAGGACGACCTTTTTCACGACGGCGGGCAGCGCCTGCCATGGCGTGTTCAGGTCGAACTTGAACGCGCGGGCCAGGCTCGGCAGGATCACCTTGCGCACGTAGCCGCTGGGCTCGCCCCACGGCAGGATGACCCCTTCGAGAATCGAAAGGCTCGGGTCGCCGAGGACCAGGTCGGGGCTCACCTCGCGCCGGGTCCCGAGTCCCGAGCAGTCGGGGCACGCACCGAACGGCGAATTGAAGGAGAACTGGCGCGGCTCGAGCTCGGGGAGCGACAGGCCGCACACGGGGCAGGCGTAACGCTCGGAAAACAGCGTGGATTTGGCGCCGCGCACCACCTCCACGGTCCCGTCCGCCGCCTTCAGCGCCGTCTCGATCGAGTCGGCGAGCCGCGGGCGGTCCGCCCGGCGGACCACCAGCCGGTCCACCACGACCGCGATGTCGTGGTTCTGGCGGCGGTTGAGCTTCGGGACCTGCGCGAGGTCGTAGGTCTCGCCGTCCACCCGGACCCGCACGAACCCCTGTTTCTTGGCAGCCTCGAACACGTCGCGGAATTCACCCTTGCGGCCGCGCACCAGCGGGGCGAGGACCTCCAGCTTCGTTCCCTCCGGCCAGGCCAGCACCAAGTCGGTGATCTGCGAGGCGCTCTGGCGCTCGATCGGCGAGCCGTCGTTGGGACAGTGTGGTGTGCCGAGCCGCGCCCACAGGAGGCGCAGGTAGTCGTAGACCTCGGTGATCGTCCCGACCGTGGAGCGCGGGTTGTGACCGGCCGTCTTCTGCTCGATCGAGATGGCCGGCGAGAGTCCCTCGATCGCGTCCACGTCCGGCTTCTCCATCAACCCGAGGAACTGGCGGGCGTAAGCGGAGAGCGATTCGACATAGCGCCGCTGCCCCTCGGCGTAAATCGTGTCGAACGCGAGCGACGACTTCCCCGATCCCGACAGCCCCGTGATCACGGTCAGGCTGTCGCGCGGGATCTCGACGGTGATGTCTTTGAGGTTGTGCTCGCGGGCGCCGCGAACGATGAGCGAATCGCTGGACATAGACTCGTAGGCTAGAAGGCTGACGGGTTCCCGGTCAACTCTCCGGGGCCGGGGCGGTGGAGGACGGTAGAAGTCGGTAAGGGGCGGTAGGCGTCCCCGAGCGCAAGAGCGCGCACCTCTACCGCCCTCTACCGTCCATTGCCGCACTCTACCGTCCGTTCTCTTGCCTAACCCCGCTCGGTTCCCTAGGTTAGCCTCCCCCCATGGCCCAGACCGCGCTGGTGGTGCTGACCACGCTCGCGAACGACGCCGACGCGCGGGCGCTCGTCACAGCCCTCGTCGCAGCCCGCCTGGTAGCTTGTGGGACGCTCCTCCCGGGCGCCCGCTCGATCTACCGCTGGGAGGGACAGGTGACGGAGGAGGCCGAAGTGGTGGTCCTGCTGAAGACGGATGCGTCGAGGTGGGAGGCGCTGTGCGCCGCCGTGCGGGAGCGGCATCCATACCAGGTGCCGGAGCTCTTGGCGTTGCCGGTCGAGCGGGGGCTCGAGCCATACCTCGCGTGGCTCACGAGCGAGGTGATCGGGTGATCCGCAAGCGCGAGCCGCGGTGGCAGTCGGCGGCCGAGCGGGCCCGGGTGGCGGCCGAGCTGATCGAGGAAGCGGAATCGCTTACCGAGACCAGCAGCATCGCATCTCCGGCGGAGGTAGCCCGCGCCGGCCTCCCGCCCCCGATCACCGCGCAGCTCCCAGCGCCCGCGCCGGCGCCGGCCGAGGCGCCCCCGCCCGACGGATCCGTGGCCGAGCCGACGCTCGACGACGCCCTCGCGGCGGACCCGGACAACGTGCCGCTCTTGGTCGAGCGGGCCGGGCTGCTGGCGGGTGCGGCGCACTACCGCGCGGCGCAGCAGGATTACGAGCGGGCGCTGGGGGTGGACCCGATCCATGGCGAGGCGCTCACCGGCCTCGGCGTGCTGCTCTCGCGCCGCGGGTTGTGGAGCGACGCGGTGTCCCACCTGCGGCGCGCGTCGGAGGTCGACCCCGGCCGGGCGGCCGCCTGGTTCTATCTCGGCGAAGCGCTCAACCACGTGGACGAGCTCGAAGGTGCGTTGGCCGCCTACGAGCGCGCCGTCGAGCTCGAGCCCCGCAACACGCGGGCGCTCTACGGCCTGGGGATTGTGCTCGACCGGCTCAATCGCCCGGACGAAGCCACCCGTATGTACCGCCGCTCGCGGGAGGCCTCCGGCAGGTGATCCGCGTAGTCGTGGACGACATCGCGTTCCTCGCAGCGGCAGCGGTCGTGCGCCCGGCCACCACCCGTCTCGATCCGACCACATCGGCCCTCCGCCGGCTGGAGACGGTGGGCGGCGCGCAGTTCACGCGCGGGCTCCAGGTGCAGAAGGAGCTCGCCGTGGGAGCCGCGGTTGTGACCGCGGGTGGAGGCGACCTGCCGGCGGAGTTCGTCATCCACGCGATCATCCAGAGCGCCACCGAGCCGGTGACGCGCGACGGTGTGGCGCGCGCGTGGCGCGCGACCCTGCACCAGGCGCAGGAGTGGGAGTTCACCAGCCTCACGGTGCCCCCGATCGGGACGGGGGCGGGGAACCTCTCAGTCGAAGACGCCGCCGACATCATGGTGCCCATCCTCAAGAGTCATCTCGGGAACGCCGCTTTTCCCGCGAGCGTATCCATCGTTGTGGAGACGCCCGAGGAGCGCGACGCGTTCGAGGCCGTCCTGCGGCGCAGCGGGGCCGCCGAGTCGTGACCCGCCGCACGTGGGCCGTCGCGATCCTCGGCGCGTGGGCCGCTTCGATTGGGTGGCTCGTGAAGCGGGAGCTCTTCCGCCCCACCGGAACGCGGCTGGCGGAAGCGGCCCTGAGCGTACCGCCGGGCGCCGTCTACTATCGCCTGGACGTTGCGGGCCAGCAGGTGGGGTTCGCATCGTCCACGATCGACACCCAGCCGACGACCATCGGCGTCGTGGACCTCCTCGTGCTCCGAGTCCCGGTGCTGGGCGTGCTGCACCGCACCGCGGCCATGAGCCGCGCGACCCTGTCCCGAACCCTGCGACTGGAGCGGGTGGACTCGCGGTTCGACGGCGACCTGGGGCGGTTTACCGCGCACAACGCCGTCAACGGCGATACCGCCCTGGTGACGACGCTGCTCACGGGCACGGACTCCCAGACCGCGCACATCCGCCGCACAGGCCCGATCGTGCTTCCGAGCCTGCTGCCGCTGCGGCTCGCGTTCGGCGGCCAGCTCGCCCGCGGGAAGACGTACACGACCAGCGTGTTCGATCCGGTGCTCCTCGCCGAACGACCGGTGACGGTCACGGTGGGGGCGGAGTCCACGTTTGTCGTCGCCGACAGCGCGGCGTACGACTCCACCGCGCTGGCGTGGATACCGGCGCGCTTCGACACCGTCCGGGCATTCCGCGTCGAGCAGCGCGAGGGAGATGGGGGGATGAGGACGCGAGCGTGGATAGACGCGCAGGGCCACATCGTACGCGCCGAGAACGCGGTCGGCTTCGTCATGGAGCGGACTGCGTTCGAGCTCGCCTACACCAACTTCCGGAACCGGGATACCACGGGTCTGATCCGCGCGAGCGCCTCGCCGCGTCCGGGCGCGATCGTGGCGACCACCGCGCTCGGCGCGCGCGCGACGCTGCGCGGGGACACGCTGTCGCTGCTCCGCGTCCGGCTGACGGGGGCGGCTCCGGGTGCGCTCGATCTCGCGGGCGGGCGCCAGCAACAGCGGGGTGACACCCTCACGATCCGCCGCGAGACGGCCGTGACGCTCGCCGGCCGCTACCGCCTGCCCGCCCGCGACTCGAGCCTCGTCCGCTGGCTTACCCCCGCCCCGCTGATCCAGAGCGACGACCCCCGCATCCAGGCGCAGGCGCGGCTCATCATCGGACGGGATCAAGATCCGGCACGCGCCGCCCGGCGCCTCGCCGCGTGGGTCCGTACCCACGTGGAGCGGCGGGCGACCGGGGCCGTGCCCAGCGCCGTGCGGGTGCTGGAGACGCGAGTCGGGGACTGCAACGAGCACGCGGTGCTGTTCGTCGCCCTGGCGCGGGCAGCCGGACTGCCGGCGCGCACCGTCGCGGGACTCCTGCCCGTGGACCGGCGCTTCTACTATCACGCGTGGGCCGAGGTGTACCTCGGCGACTGGGTGGCCGTGGACCCGATGCTGGACGAGTTCCCCGCCGGCGCCGCGCACGTGCGGCTCAGCATCGGCGGTCTTGCCCGGCAGGCGGAGCTCGTTCGCCTGATCGGGCGCATCAAGCTCGAGGTGCTATGATCCGACTGGAGAACCTGACCAAGCACTACGGCAGCTTCGTGGCCGTCGACGATCTCTCGCTCGACATCCCGCAGGGCGTGCTCTACGGATGTCTCGGCCCCAACGGCGCGGGGAAGACGACGACGCTGCGGATGATCGCCGGCATCCTGCGCCCCACCAACGGCCGGGTGCTCCTGGGCGGCGACGACGTGCATGCGAACCCGATCCCGGCCAAGATGCGCCTCGGCTTCATTCCCGACCGGCCGTTCGTATACGACAAGCTCACCGGGGTCGAGTTCCTGCGCTTCGTGGCGGCGTTGTATGGCCAGGAAGGCGACGCGGTCGAGCGGCGCGTCGCCGAGCTGCTCGACGTGTTCGAGCTGACCAGCTGGAAGGACGAGCTGGTGGAAGCCTACAGTCACGGTATGCGCCAGAAGCTGATCATCTCGAGCGCACTCATCCACCGGCCACAGTGCATCGTGGTGGACGAGCCGATGGTGGGCCTCGATCCCAAGGCGGCGCGGTTGCTCAAGGACATCTTCCGCCAGTTCGTGGGCCGTGGCGGAACGGTGCTCATGAGCACCCACACGCTGGAGGTGGCGGAGGCGATGTGCGACCGCGTCGCGATCATCCAGCACGGCAAGATCGTCGCGGAGGGAACCGTCGACGACCTGCGCCGGCAGCACCGCGCCGGCGACGCGAGCCTCGAAGAGCTGTTCTTGAAGCTGACGGGAGGGGCGCAGATGCGCGACCTGGTCGAGGTGCTGGGCAGCGGGGACAACGGCGGGGGGCGCGCCGCGTGACGCAGCCCTCGCTCTGGCGCGTGCTCGAGCCCAAATGGCGTACCGCCTGGCAGCGGATCGGCGAGGAGCGCTCGCGAGGCGGCAGCGGCAAGCTGCTCCTGCTCACGATCGTCGGGCTGCTGTTCTGGCTTGGCGTGTACCGCCTGCTCTACAAGATCCTGACGTATTTCCGGGGCGTGGAGGATCTGGGGCCGCTGCTTGCGGGCAAGCTGCTGGGTGTCGCGCTGCTCTCGTTCATCACGATTCTCGTGCTCTCGAACGTGGTCACGGCGTTGTCGAGCTTCTTCCTGGCCAAGGACCTCGACCTGCTGGTGTCGGCGCCGGTGGACTGGTTGCGCATCTACCTCGCGAAGCTCGGCGAAACGCTGCTGCACTCGTCATGGATGGTCGCCCTCATGGCGGTCCCCATTTTCACCGCGTACGGCGTGATCTACCGGGGCGGCCTGCTGTTCATCCCCTACGCCGTGCTCACCGTCTTTCCGCTGTTGGTGCTCCCGGCCGTGGCAGGCTCGGCCCTCACACTCGTCCTGGTGAACATCTTCCCGGCGCGCCGCACGCGTGACCTGCTCTCGATCGTCGCGCTAGGCGCGGCGGGCGGCCTGATCCTGTTGTTCCGGCTGGTCCGGCCGGAGCGGCTGGCATCGCCCGAGGGGTTCCGCAACCTGCTCGACTACATCGCGGTGCTCCGCACTCCGACGTCGCCGTTCCTGCCGAGCGAATGGGTGACGCAGGCCATCATGAGCTTCCTGCGCGGTCAGCCCGACCTGCTGCCCCTCGCGCTCCTGTGGACCACGGCGGCGGCCTTTGTCGCACTCGGCGCGATGCTCCACCGCAGCCTGTTCGCGCCGGGCTTCACGAAAGCGCAGGAAGGGGCTGAACGGTTCGTGCGGGGCGAGCTGTGGCGCCGCACGGTCGGCACGCTGCTCCGGTTCCTCCCGGTGGCCAAGCGCGAGTTCGTGATCAAGGACATCAAGCTGTTCTTCCGTGATACGACGCAGTGGAGCCAGCTCATCCTGCTGGCGGTGCTCGTGCTGGTGTACCTGTTCAATATCAAGACGCTGCCGCTGCACCGCGGCGAGGCGGTGGGCTTCTTCTATATCACGCTCGTGTCGTTCTTGAACCTCGGCCTCGCGGGGTTCGTGCTCGCCGCCATCGCCGCGCGCTTCATCTTCCCGGCGGTGTCGCTCGAGGGCCGGCACATGTGGCTATTGCGCTCCAGCCCGCTCGACCTCCGCGCCCTGCTGTGGTCCAAATACTGGGTGGGGACCATCCCGCTGCTGGTGCTGGCGTTGCTGCTCACCGGCGTGACCAACGTGCTGCTTCAGGTGCGACCGTTCATGATGGTGATGGAGGTCGTGACGATCTGCGGGCTCACGTTCGCGATCGCCGCACTGGCGCTCGGCTTCGGCGCGCTGTACCCGCAGTTCGAGACCGAGAACGCGGCCCAGATCCCCACGTCGTTCGGGGGACTGGTCTTCATGATGGCGACGATCGCGCTGCTCGGGGCCGTGATCTTCGTGTTGTGGCAGGCGGTGTACCAGTACGTCCGATCCGTCTTCCTGGGGCAGCCCGTGGTGGTAGACGCCTGGATGATCGGGTGGTTCGCCGTGGCCGCCGCGCTGTGCGCGGCGGCTACGGCGCTCCCGCTGTGGATCGGACTGCGGCGGATCGAGCGCTTCGAGTTCTAGCTAGATGGGGAAGTTGAGCCCCGCCAGAACGTTGAACGATGTGTTGTCGGCAAACACGAACTTCGCTTCGAGGAACGGCTTGAACGGCCGCGCCCGCCGGCCCTCCCACCCCGCGAACAGGTTGGCGCCCGCGTCGCTCGCGCCACTCGCGTGCAGGTACGCGAACCCCGCGCCGATATAGAACAGTCCGTATACCGTCGGGGGATGATACTTCAGGTCGGCGTTCAACCGGAACGGCGAGCCGGTTTGGCCCGGATAAAACTCCGCCGACGGCACGAGCCCCCAGCGACGCCCCACCGGCAGGTTGAGCTGGCCGCCAATGAACACGTGCTTGAAGTCGAAGTCATAGCCGATCCGTGGGCCCACCGCGGGCCGGTCGACCATCACGGCGCGCCCACCCCGCACGCGCCGCTGCCCCTGTGCCATCGTCGCCATCACGACCAAGCCCGTGACGACGATCGCGACCCGCACTGTGAATCCGCTCACACCGGCGCTCCGGGGTTGTAGGTTGCACACTGATACGGAAGCGCGGCGCGAAAATCAAGAGCCGACTACTCGATCCGGTAGGGAATCCCCACTTCGTTCGTCCGGTAGTTGTCCGCCGTGCCGAGCAACAGGGTGGCCGAATCGAGCGCGTCCACTATGAAGCGATCGATGCCGCTGCGGCGCGCGATCCAGCTGCGCTCGTAGGTGCCGTCGCCGTTGTCCGTCATGGGTATGCGACGCCAGCTCGTCCCCAGCCGGTCGGCATGGCGCACATGCAGGAACACGAAGCTCGCGGGCGTGAAGCCCGAGCCCGTCGTGTTCGTCACGGCCGCCACCACTTTCACCGTATCATCCAGATGGAATCGGGGGATGCGGTTGGCCACGTCGAACAACTCGCTGGGATCGGTGACCTCGATGAGCAGCGTGTCGTTGCGATAAATCTTGACGTCGCTGACCGTGACGGTCTGCCGGCTTGCATCCACGACGGTCCAGTTCTGCGGCGACAGCTGTACGGCCCGCCAGCCGCGGCTCTGCGAGCGATCGCGCACCAGCACGGCGCGTTGCGTCATGCGGTCGGCCAGCGGCTTGGCGGTCGGGTTGAAGAGGCCGTCGGCCGTCGTATCCACCAGCAGCAAGCCCTGGAACGTGACGTCGTGCTCCACACGAGCGGTGTCGCCCTGAATCGTGACGTCGCGATGATAAACGGGACGCGGGCCGCCGGGCACGACGCGCAGACGACCCCAGAACGTCGGGGCCGGATCGCCGGCGGTGGCCGTCAGGTCGGCCACCAGGCCGGTGGCCGTGAGCGTCGCCGTCGCGGCGGCGCCGGGGACGCCGAACTCAGTGTCGACCATGGCGCCGAGCTGGTCCGCCTCGGCAGCGAGCACTTCGGCCTGCTCGGACGCGGGCGCTGTGCCCTCGCCGCAGGCGGCGGCCGCGAGCCCGATCAGGGCGGCGGCCACGGTGAGATGGACGGTCTGCCGCATGGATGCGCGTCTCCTCTCGAAGTCTGGAACGTCGATCCGCACTCCGAGCGGTACAGACGCGGGGCCAGGGGTGATGTTAAGCGGCGACGCGCGCCCCGCACGAATGGCAGTAGTGGGCGTCGTGCTCGAGCGCGCTGCCGCACCGCGCGCAGTAGCCGGGCGCGGTCGCGAGGCGGCGGCCGCATTCCGAGCAGAAAGCGGCATCGGATTCGGGGCGGGGACCGTGGGTGGGGCACACGGGAGACGGGACACGGGAAACGGGAAACGGCGGTGCGCCCGGCGGTTCGACCCGGAGAGCGGCCAGTGCTTCCGTCGTGTACTTGGATTTCAGGTTATCGTAATCCGCGTCCGAGAGCTTCCCCGTCGCGCGATCGAACTCGATCTCTTTCAGGGCGCGGAGCGCGACCGCCCGGGGCGAGAAATCATCATCGGGATCGTCTCCTTCGTCCACGCTTCCCGCATCCCGCTCCTCGCCTCCCGACGAACCCGGGCGTAGGATCGGCTGCAGGACGAAATACACCGCTCCCGCGGCGAGCAGGATCCCCCCGATCAGCTCGAGCATGGTGGTTAGACCGACAGTCGATCGAGCTCGCCGCGCAGGCGCTCGAGCTCTTCGGGCGTGCCGGCTGCGGCGAGGGGCCGGGCGGGGACCGCGTCCACCGCCGCCGTCCGCACCCGGCGACGCAGCACCAGGGTCAGAGCCACACCCGCCGCGACGATCAGCAAAGAGGGAACGAAGTAGCCCGCCAGGTTGAACCCGCGTTTGGGCGGCGCCATGAGGATCGCGACGCCATGCTCTCGCACGAACTGGTCGATGATCTGCTGCCCGGTCATCCCCTGCTTCGCGAGCCCGACCACGTGCTGGTGCATCGCCGGGCTGACCGTGCAGGTGAAGTCCGTGGTCCGGCAGGTGTACACGTCGAGATTGCAGCCGCACGTGCAGTGGAGCTGTTTCTCGATCGCCTGGATAACGCCGTCGTTGTCGGCGGCGGTGACGGGCTCGAGAGGCCTCCCCGCGCGTGCCGGGTCCCAGAGCCGCCCGGAAGGTCCTGTGCCGGGGAGGGAATCCGGCGCTTGAAGCGTTGAACGACGCCACGACGCCACGACGCCGAGGAAAGAACCGGCGCCGAGCGTCAGGAACTCGCGACGGCTCACCATCACTTCTCCTCCGTCGTTACCAGGCGCACCGAGTATCCCGCTTCCGCCCGCTTCACGGCCGGCCCGCCTCCGCCCGGCCACATGACGATCAGCCCGCCGAGTGCGATGATCATCCCGCCGTACCACACCCACCACACGAGCGGGTTGATGGTGAACCGGAACACCGCCTGCTCGGTGCCGTTCACCACGCCGCCGAGGACGATGTAGAGATCTTCGCGGAGATCGCTCCGGATGCCGACCTCGGTGGACGGCTGGAACGTCGGCCGGCCGAGCGCATCAACGTGCTGGCGTTTCTCCGTGGTGAGCACGCCGAGCCGCTTGCCGTCGCGGCTCACCTCGAGCGTCGCGGCGGTCACCTGCCGGTTGAGCGCGTCGTACTGCGAGATCCCGAGGTGGGTGAGCCGGTAGGTCCAGCCGTACGGGCTGCGGATCGACGCGGACTCCCCCGGCCGCAGGCTGGCCTCGGTCTCGGTCTTGAAGGCCATGCCGGCGAAGGCGACGAACAGGATCACGATGCCGGTGTGCACGATGTAGCCGCCGTACCGCCTGCGGTTGCGGGCCAGCAGCCGGCCGAGCGCCAGCGCATAGCCCTCCCCGTACTGGCGGTGCCGGGCGCGCGCCCCGCGGGCGAACTCCTGCCCCACGGTCCCCAGAACGAACCCGCCCAGCGCCATCGCTATCACGGCATACAGGTCCCGCATCCCCGCGACCAGCAGGATCAATGCGGTGAACGCGCCGACGGTGCCGGGGACGGCGAACTGGCGCTGCAGGTTCGGGACCGAGGCCCGACGCCAGGCGATGAGCGGCCCGATGCCGGTGAGCGCGAGCAACGCCAGTCCGAGCGGGATGTTGACCTGATTAAAGAACGGGGGCCCGACGGTGATCTTGGTGCCCTGGACCAGCTCGGACAGGATCGGGAACAGCGTGCCCCACAGCACCGAGAAGGCGATCCCGATGAAGAGCAGGTTGTTGAACAGGAAGCTCGCCTCGCGGCTCACCATCGACTCGAGCCGCGCCTCGGCCGTGAGCAGCGGTAGCCGGTTCGCGTACAGGGCGAAGCTCGCCACCCCCGAAACGATCAGGAACGCAAGGAAGAAGTATCCGACGCTCGACTGAGTGAACGAGTGCACGCTCGAGATCACGCCGGAGCGCGTGATGAACGTGCCGAAGATCGACAAGAGCCACGACCCGATGATCAGGGCGAGGTTCCACTTCTTCAACATCCCGCGCTTCTCCTGGATCATCACCGAGTGCAGGAAGGCGGTCATCGTGAGCCACGGCAGGAGCGACGCATTCTCGACCGGGTCCCACGCCCAGTAGCCACCCCACCCCAGCTCGACGTAGGCCCACCACATGCCGAGACAGATCCCGATCGAGAGAAACAGCCACGACAAGAGCGTCCACTTGCGAATCGCGACGAGCCAGTCGGTGTCGAGCCGCTTGGAAAGCAATGCGGCGATCGCGAAGGCGAACGGGATGGTGATCGAGATGTACCCGAGGTACAGCATGGGCGGGTGGAACACCATCCCGGGGTTCTGGAGCTGCGGGTTGAGACCGTTCCCGTCCAGCGGCGTGTACGGCAGTCGCTGGAACGGGTTTGCGTGCCCGAACAGCATGACCGAGATGAAGAAAGCGGCAACGAGAGACACAACCCCCGCCACGTGCGGCAGGAGTGCGCGGTGGTGGCGCGGCGTCAGCACCAGGGCGAGCGATCCGAACAGCGACAGCACGGTGGCCCAGAAGAGGAGGCTCCCCTTTTGGCCCGCGTACAGCGCAGACCAGGTGTAGAAGATCGGCAGATTCCGGCTGGTGTAGGCGGCGACGTACTCGACGTTGAAGTCGTGCTGGAACAGCGCCCACTCGAGCGAGACGACCGCAACCAGGAGGGCGCCGCACATCGCGAACACGGCGTGGCGCGCGCTGCGCCCGAGGTCGGGACGATCTTTGAGCCCGCCCACGAATCCCGCGAGCGCCCCCCAGATCCCCACGAGCAGGGCGACCCACAGCGCCAGGTTGCCGAGCAGGGTCATTTACGCCTTGGGTACCGCTTCGTAGCGCGAACCGCACTTGGCGAGCACGTTGGTCGCGTAGATCACGCCGTCCCTCTTGAGCCGACCCTCGACCACGACCTCGACGCTGTCGTTGAACGTATCGGGCGGCAGGCCGTGGAACACGACCGGATAGCGCGCGCTGCCGTCGGTCACCTGGAAGCGTAGCGTCTGGGTGGCGACGTCCTTGGATACGGTGCCCGGGACGACGTGGGCCCCGACTTTCATGCCGACGTCATAAAAGGAGGGATCGGCCGCGATCTTCTGCGTCAGCTCCGTCGGCGTGAGGAAGTACTGGCCCGTCTGCTTCACGCCCGACGCCATGAGGTAGCCGACCGACCCGACGATCAGCACAGCGCCGATGGCGAACTTGGTTCCCGCGTTCATCCCCTAATTATACCTCCTGGCGTCGCGCCTGCTCCAAGGGCCTCTCACCGGCGCCCTCCCCTTCCCTCCCCATCCCCGAACGGCGGCTGCTCGAGACCCCGGTCGGTCACGAACCCGGTCACGTACCGCGCCGGCGTCACGTCGAAGGCGGGATTGAGCGCGTCGGCTGCCGCCGGCGCGACGGGCCGCCCCGCGACCGTTTTCACCTCGTCCGAGCCACGTTGCTCGATCGGTATTCCCTCGCCGTCGGCGAGCGCGGCATCGATCGTCGTGGAGGGCGCCGCGCAGTAGAACGGCACGCCGTGGTGCAGCGCGAGTACGGCCAGCGAGTACGTGCCGATCTTGTTGGCGAAGTCGCCGTTCGCCGCGATGCGGTCGGCGCCGACGATCACGAGGTCCACCTGGGCCCGGCGCATGAGCGACCCCGCGACGGCGTCCACGATCACGGTGCAAGGGATCCCGGCATGCACCAGCTCCCAGGCCGTGAGCCGGGCGCCCTGCAGCACGGGCCGCGTTTCGTCGACGAACACGTGCACGCGTCGCCCCGCGTCATGGGCGAGGTAGATGGGCGCGAGCGCGGTCCCGATCCCGCCGGTCGCAAGCGCACCCGCGTTGCAATGGGTGAGCACCTTCGCGCCGTCGGGGATGAGCGGCAGCCCTGCCTCGCCGATCCGCCGGCACATGGCGCGGTCTTCCTCCCAGATGGCCGTTGCTTCGGCCTGGAGCCGCTCCCAGATGGCGGCGCTTCCCCAGTTGCCCGGCGTCTCCATCGCGACGCGCGCCATGCGGTCGAGCGCCCAGCGCAGGTTCACGGCGGTCGGCCGCGTGGCCCCGAGTAACCGCGCCAGGTCGTCGAGGCGCGCCAGGAAGCGGTCGCGCGGCGCCGCCCGCAGCTCCCGCGTCCCCGCGACGAGGCCCATCGCCGCCGCGATCCCGATGAGCGGCGCGCCGCGCAACTGCAGCGTGCGGATCGCGTCCGCCATCGCTTCCCCACTCTCCAGATCCCGCTCGATCTTCGCCTCGGGCAGCGCGCGCTGGTCGACGATCCGCACGGCGCCGGAAGGAGACCAGGCGATCGCTTGCACGGGCATGGGGATGAACCTAATGCGGAGTGCGGAATGCGGAATGCGGAATGCGGAATTGCAATGGAGGTTCGCTCAGCAGCTCGATCCTCCACTTACATTCCGCATTCCGAATTCCGCATTCCGCGTTCTCGGGTTAGGATTGTCGCCATGAGCTACCAAACTCTCCTGTTCGATGTCCGCGACGCCATCGCGTTCATCACCATCAACCGCCCCGACAAGCTGAACGCGCTGAACGATCAGGTGGTGCACGAGCTGGCCGACGCGGCCGAGCGCGTGGCCACCGACGACGCGATCAAGGGCGCGATCCTCTCGGGCGCCGGGCAGAAGGCGTTCGTGGCGGGGGCGGACATCGGAGACCTCGCGAAACAGGGTCCGTTCGACGGGAAGGCACGGGCGCTGCGCGGCCAGGCGGTGCTGCGGCGCTTCGAGACGTGCGGCAAGCCCATCATCGCGGCTGTGAACGGCTACGCGCTGGGCGCCGGTTGCGAGCTCGCCATGGCGTGTCACCTGCGAATCGCGAGCGACGCCGCGAAGTTCGGCCAGCCTGAGGTCAAGCTCGGCATCGCCCCGGGCTACGGCGGGACGCAGCGACTGCCGCGCCTGGTCGGCAAGGGTAACGCGCTGCGCTTGATCCTCACGGGCGACATGATCGACGCGCAGGAAGCCTATCGCATCGGCCTTGTGAACCAGGTCGTCCCGGCGGGGGACCTCCTCGCGACGGCGGAGAAGACGCTGCGGGGTATCCTCGCCATGGGCCCGCTCGCGGTGCGCCTCGCCCTGGAGGCGGTGGACCAGGGGCTGGAGATGACCCTGGACGAGGGACTGCTGCTCGAAGCCAATCACTTCGGGCTGCTCGCGGCGACCGAGGACATGAAGGAAGGGTTGGCGGCGTTCCTCGAGAAGCGGCCCCCTCGCTTCCGCGGCCGGTGAGAGTAAGTCTTGCCACGACAATAACTTCTGGGTATTTTTATTGGGTTATCTGAGGCACTCGCGGCGCCGCCGCGCTGCGCCACGGGGCACCCCGTGGCGCTTCTTGTAGGGGGGGGAAACCCGATGGCTGAGCGCGGGGGGAGCAGAGGGAAACGACCCACGGCGGTGGGTGAGGCCCTGCGCAGCTACCTCGCCAAGTCGGGGCTCGCCACGCGGCTCGCGCACGCGCAGGTCATTCCCGACTGGCCCGGGCTGGTCGGCCCACAGATCGCCCGAGTCACGGCACCCGAGAGCGTGACCCCCGACGGCACGCTGTTCGTGCGGGTCGCGACGAGCGCCTGGATGACCGAGCTGCAGCTCATGGGGCCGCAGATCATGGCGGCGATCAACGCCGGCCGCGGCGCCGGTCGAATCAAGTCAATCCGCTGGCTTCTCTCACAGTAGAGCGTTATGGCGAAGGCAAAACCCCGAGCATCGAAGGACAAGGGCAACGGCGACTACCAGGCCGACTCGATCCAGGTCCTGAAAGGCCTGGAGGCGGTGCGGCGACGCCCCGCGATGTACATCGGATCGGTGTCCGGACGGGGGCTCCACCACCTCGTGTACGAAGTGGTGGACAACTCGGTCGACGAGGCGCTCGCCGGCTACTCCACGCAGATCGACGTCACCATCCACGCCGACAATGCAATCACGGTGGTCGACAACGGCCGCGGCATCCCGGTCGACATCCACAAGACGGAGAAGAAGCCCGGTGTCGAGGTGGCGCTCACGGTGCTTCACGCCGGGGGCAAGTTCGACAAGAGCACGTACAAAGTCTCGGGCGGGCTGCACGGCGTCGGCGTCTCGGTCGTGAACGCGCTGTCGGAGAAGCTCGAGGTATGGGTGGACCGCGACGGCAAGCGCCATCACATGGCGTTCGAGCGGGGCGACACCAAGACGAAGCTCGAGGTCATCGGCAAGGCGAAGGGCACCGGCACAACCGTCTGGTTCAAGCCCGACACGCAGATCTTCACCGAGACGCGCTTCGACTACGCCACGCTGGCGAACCGGCTGCGCGAGCTCGCGTTTCTGAACAAGGCCCTCACGATCACGCTCAAAGACGAGCGCAAGGGGCAGCTCAAGCAGGAGACCTTCTTCTATAAGGGGGGGCTCGCCGAGTTCGTGAAATACCTGCTCGGCAACCGCAAGTCGCTCCACCCCAAGCCGATCACCTTCGAGACGACGCGAGAAGGCGTCGAAGTCGAGGGCGCGGTCCAGTACGACGACGGCTACAACGACAACACGTTCTCGTTCGTCAACAACATCAACACGCACGAAGGCGGCACGCACCTCACGGGATTCCGCGCGGCGCTCACCCGCACGATCAACGAGTGGGCGAAGAAGGACGGCATCCTCAAGAAGGAAGAGTTCACCCTCACGGGGGACGACATTCGCGAGGGCCTGACCGCCGTGCTGCATGTCAAAGTGAAGGACCCGCAGTTCGAGGGGCAGACCAAGACCAAGCTCGGCAACTCCGAGGTCGAGGGGATCGTGAAGACCGTCGTCAACGACGCCCTGGGCGAGTTCTTCGACAAGACCCCGAGCGTGGCGCGCACCATCATTGCCAAGGCGGTGAGCGCGGCGCGGGCGCGCGAGGCGGCGCGCAAGGCGCGAGAGCTGGTCCGTAAGAAGAGCGGGCTCGAGGGCGGACTGCTGCCCGGGAAGCTCGCCGACTGCTCGGTCTCTGATCCGAAGCTCACGGAGCTGTATCTCGTCGAGGGCGATTCCGCCGGCGGGTCGGCCAAGCAGGGTCGGGACCGCAGCTTCCAGGCGATCCTCCCGCTACGGGGCAAGATCCTCAACGTGCAGAAGGCCCGGATCGACAAGATCCTGTCCAACGAGGAGATCCGGACGATCATCACGGCGATCGGCACGGGTGTGGGCGAGGATTTCAAGCTCGACGACGCGCGCTACCACAAGATCATCATCATGACGGACGCCGACGTGGACGGCGCCCACATCCGTACCCTGCTCCTCACGTTCTTCTACAAGGAGATGAAGTTCCTGATCGACGCCGGGTACATCTACATCGCGCAGCCGCCGCTGTACCGCGTCGCCAAGGGCAAGGAGGAGTTCTACGCCTACGACGAGAAGGAGCGCGACGCCTATGTGAAGCGGCTGACGAACGGCGAGCCCGGGGCGAGCCATGGAAACGCCATGATCCAGCGGTACAAGGGGCTCGGGGAGATGAATCCCGACCAGCTGCGCAACACCACCATGGATCCAGCGCGCCGCACTCTCCTCAAGGTGACCATGGAGGACGCGTTTGAAGCGTCGACGCTGTTCGAGACGCTGATGGGCGACGAAGTGGAGCCGCGGCGGAAGTTCATCGAGGAAAACGCGAAGTTCGTGCGCAACCTCGACATCTAGGGTCTAGCGCTTCAGCTCCTCGACGCCGTCCTTCGTCACGCGATGGGAGATCAACGGCAGCGGCTTTTCGGCGAGCTTGTCGCCGATCACGATCGCCTGCTGCAGCGCCTCGAACCCGAGCCGGATACCCGCCGGATCCTTCGCGAACACCGAGGCGATCGGCTCTCCCGCCGGGATCTTATCCCCCGGGTTCACGGTGATGACGAACCCGACCGTGGGATCCACCGCATCGTCGACCGCGAGACGCCCGCCGCCCATCGCGACGACGGCCCGGCCGATGATCTTCGGCTCCACGCGCTGGACCACGCCCGTGCGGGGCGCGTTGTACACTTCCACCTCCTGCGCCTGCGGCAGCACGGACGCATCCTCGACGACCTTGGGGTTGCCGCCTTGCGCCTCGATCACCCGCTCGAATTTCTCGGCGGCGAGGCCCGATCCGAGCGCGTTCTCGAGACGCTGGCGCGCCTTTTTCGACGTCTTCTCCACGCCGGCGGCGAGCAGCATCTCGACGCCCAGGGCATAAGTCACCTCCATCAGATCCCCCGGCCCTTCGCCGCGCAGCGCGAGGATCGCTTCCTCGGTTTCGAGGGCGTTGCCGCAGGCGCGCCCGAGCGGGCGGTCCATGGCAGTGAGCAGCGCGACCGTGGGGCAGCCGCGGTCCTCGCCGAGCGCGATCATCGTCTCCGCGAGCTCGAGACTCTGCTCGAGCTTGGTGAGGAACGCCCCACTCCCCCGCTTCACGTCGAGGATGAGTGCGTTCAGCCCCTCGGCGAGCTTCTTCGACATGATACTGGCGGCGATCAGCGGAATGGCGGCGACGGTGCCCGTCACGTCGCGCAGCGCGTACAGCCGGCGGTCGGCGGGGGCGATCTCGGGCGTCTGCCCGATCATCGCGCACCCCAGCTTCATCACCTGTGCCTTCGCCTCGGCGAGCGACAGTCCCGTGCGGAACCCGGGAATGGCCTCGAGCTTGTCGAGCGTGCCGCCGGTGTGGCCCAGGCCGCGTCCGGACATCATCGGCACGGCCACGCCGCACGCGGCGACGAGCGGCGCGAGCACCAGCGATACCTTGTCGCCGACGCCGCCCGTCGAGTGCTTGTCGACGCGCGGTGTTCCCCACGAGTCGAATGAAAGCCGCTGGCCCGAAGCGAGCATCGCATCGGTGAGGGCGGCGAGCTCCTGGCGCTCGAGCCCGCGGAGCAGCACCGCCATCAGCAGCGCCGACATCTGGTAGTCGGGAAGGCGGTCCGCGGTGTACGCGGCGACCAGGGCGGACCACTCCTCTGGCGTGAGGGCGCCGCCGTCGCGCTTGCGCTCGATGAGCGGCACGACCAACATTATCGGCCCCCCTCCTTACGGAGTCCTCGATGCGCGGTCCCGCGTCCCTGCTGATCTGTCTCGCCGTTCCCGCGCTGCTCGCCGCCCAGGCGCAGCCCACGGTGGCAGAGCACATCGCGCTCGGCGACAGCGCGCACGCGGCCCTCGCGCCGCAGCAGGCCCTGGGGCACTATCGCGCCGCGCTCGCTCACGATTCCACGAACTACGCCGCCCTGTGGAAGGCGGGGCGCGAGGCCGTCGACATCGCGAAGCAGATCGAGGGCAAGGACGACTCCTCGAAACAGGTCCGCGACAGCCTCTACGTCCTGGCGCGGGCGTATGGCGAGGCCGCGGTGCGCGTGAATCCCAACGGGGCGGACGGGCACTTCACGGTCGCCCAGGCCATGGGCCGCCTGTCGCGCACCAAGGGAGGCAAAGAGCGGGTTCGCTTCGCCAAGCTCATCTACGACGAAGGGATGAAAGCCTTGGAGCTCGACTCGACGCACGACGGCGCGAATCACCTGATGGGGGCGTGGCATGCCGAGGTCAAGCGGCTGTCGGGGTTCCAGAAGTTCTTCGCCAAGACGTTGTTCGGCGGCGGCTTCCTGGACAAAGGAAACTGGGAAGACGCACAGCGGTACCTCGAGAAGGCTGTCGCCCTGAAGCCGCAGAACATTTTCCACCGCCTCGAGCTCGGCGAAGTGTACGTCGACGTCGGCAAGTACTCCAAGGCACGGGAGGAGTTCACGGCAATCGACCCGCTGCCGATCGCCGACGTGCTCGACCACGAGTACAAGCAGGAGGCCAAGCAGGTCCTCGCAGACATCAAAGGCGAGAAAGACGAGACCTAGCGCCGTCCCATCAGGCGCTCGATCTCCGCTGTGGTCTTCGGCGCCTTGGCGGAGAGCCACTCCGCCCCGGTCGCCGTCACCAGCACGTCGTCCTCGATCCGCACGCCGAGCGCTTCCTGCGCCAGGTAAATCCCGGGCTCGATCGTGAGCACCATCCCAGCCTTGAGCGGCGTACTGTAGTCGCCCACGTCGTGCACGTCCATGCCGAGCCAGTGCGACAGGCCGTGAATGAAGTAGGCGTCGCAGGTCTGCGCACCGCACAGCGTGCCGGAATGCGTGCGCATGTAGTCGCGCGCGACCCGGTTGAGCTGCGCGATGGTCGTGCCGGGACGGGTGGAATCGAACGCAGCCTGCTGGGTCGCCAGCACGAGGTCGTAAATCGCCTTCTGGCGCGGCGTGAACTTGCCGTTCACGGGGAAGGTGCGGGTCACGTCGGCGGTGTACTGTCCCCACTCCGCCCCCGCGTCCACCACGATCAGGTCGCCGTCCCGCGTCTGGCGCCGGTTGACGTCGTAGTGGAGCGTGGTGCTGTTGGGACCGCTGCCCACGATGGACGGATAGCCCACGCGATCGGCGCCATTCCTCCGGAATTCCGCCTCGAGCGCCGCCTCGATCTCGTACTCCCGCGCGCCCGGGCGGGCCGCCTGCATCGCCGCGACGTGCCCGAGCACCGAGATGTCGACGGCCTTTCGCATGCGACCGATCTCGTCGGCGTCCTTCACGAGTCGCATCGAGTCCGCGCTGGGGCGCAGGTTGCGCACGTCGCGCCCCGAGAAGAGCAGGTCGCGGAACCGCGGCTCGTCGCGGGTGGTCTGGTCGAGGGGCACGTACAGGGGACCGCGGGCGCGGACCAGCGCGGCGGAGAGCACCGGGTCGAGGGAGTCGGTGGGGAGGACGCGCGCGATGCCGGTGAGCCGGACCGCCGTGGTGTCCGGCCCCAGGCGCAGGCCGGTCCAACGCTCCTGGAGCGGATCGCGCGGCGGCAGGAACAGCACGGTCTCGCCGGCGCCGCCAGCCACCAGGAGGAGCCACGCGTCCTGGGTCTCGAGCTCGGTGAAATAGAAGAACGTGTTGCTCTGGCGGAAGTCGTTGTCCTGCACGTAGTCGCGCTCGAGCTCGCGCTCGTGGGCCGCGGGCACCAGCGCGACGCCGCGGCCGAGGCGGGCCAGCAGCACGCGCCGCCGCGCGGCGACGGTCGCGGTGTCGACCGGGCGGCCCATGCCCGGCAACTCCGGCACCGGCGTCCAGGCGCCGAGCGGCGGCGGCGCGGGACTCGGGCGCCCCTGCGCGGCGAGCGCGGGCGCAGCGACGCAAACGGCGAGGATGAGCGATCGCATGGGCTCCGAAGCTATCGCGCGCGCACGCGCGCGGCAACTTGACGCCGCATCCGCCGGGGACGCAAACTATGCCATGACTCTCCCCTCCGCACTCGAGGCGCGCGTTGCCGAGCTCGAGCGCGAGCGCAAGCATCTGCTCGCCATCATCGAGATCCTCAAGGAAGTCTCCACCTCGCTCCACTTCATCGACATCCTGCAGGGCATTGCACGCAAGCTCGGCGAGGCGTTCGGGCTGGACCGCTGCTCGATCTTTCTCGCCGAGCGCGGCGGCCGGTCCGTGCGGCTGGTCGCCTCCTACGAAGATCCGACCATTCGCAACTACGTGGTGGACCTCGAGCGCTACCCCGAACTGAAGCGCGCGATGCAGGGCGGCGAGACGGTCTTCATCCCCGACGCGGCCACCGATCCGAGCCTGAAGCACGTGAAGGGCGAGCTCATCAGCCGCCGCGTGAAGTCCATCACGGTGGTGCCGATCACCTGGAGGGGTGTGGCGATCGGAGCGATTTTCCTGCGCACCTTCCGCGACGGCCCCACGTTCTCCGACGAGGATGTGCGATTCGTGCAGGTGGTCGCCTCGATCACGGCGCAGGCCCTGCGCAACGCGCACCGCTACGAGCGTCTGGCGCAGCGGCAGCAAGAGACCGGTGAGACCATGCGGCGCATGGAGCTCGAGCGCGTCGCGCTGCTGTCGTTCCTGCGCCGCCTGCTCGCGGCGTTCGGCGAGCGCGAGGGCGCCTGGGCCGAAGGGCTGCTGCCGCGCGCCTCGGCCGACGAGCTCGACCGGCTGGTCGGCGTCGCGATGGCCGTCATTCAAGAGGAAGCCAAAGGTCGGTGAAGCGTCTTGCCGCACGAGCCGCCGAGCTGCGGCGGCTCATCGAGCGCGCCAACCACGCTTACTACGTACTCGACAAGCCGGAGATGTCCGACGCCGAGTACGACCGCCTGTTTCGCGAGCTGCAGGAGCTCGAGGCCAAACATCCCGAGCTCCGCACCCCCGACAGCCCCACGCAGCGCGTCGGCGCGGAGCCTGCGACGGCGTTCAAGAAGCACCGCCACCTGGTACCCATGCTGTCGCTCGCCAACGCCTTCAACGAGACGGAGCTCGCCGAATGGGAGAATCGCAACGCCCGGCTGGTCCCGGAGGTCCGCACCGCCGGGTATACGCTCGAAGTGAAGATCGACGGCGCCGCGGTGAGTCTCACCTATGAGAAGGGGCTGTTCGTCGTCGGCGCCACCCGCGGGAACGGCCTGGTGGGAGAAGACGTCACCGCCAACCTCCGCACCGTGGTCGACGTCCCGCTGCGACTCACGGGCAAGGCCTGGCCCAAGCTGATGGAGGTGCGCGGCGAGGTCTATTTCTCCAAGTCGCGCTTCGCCGAGCTCAACCGCGAGCGCGAGCAGGCCGGCGAGCCCACGTTCGCGAACCCGCGGAACGCCGCCGCGGGAGCGCTGCGCCAGCTCGACCCCAAGATCACCCGCAGCCGCGGCCTGCGGATCTTCTGTTTCCACGTCGAAGCGCCCGGCCAGAAGCTCCCCGTCGCGACGCAGCACGACCTGCTCGAGCAGCTCACCGCGTGGGGATTCCCGGTCGAGGAGCACCACACCCTCGTCCCCGACCTGCCGCACGCCAACACGGACATCGCCAAGCTCGAGCAGGCTCTCCCCACCCTCGACTATGGCGCCGACGGCGTGGTGGTGAAGGTCAACCCGCTCACGCTGCACGCCGAGCTGGGCACGGTGGGGAACCGCGAGCCGCGTTGGGCCATCGCGCGCAAGTTCGCACCCGAGGTCCAGATCACCAAGCTCAAAGAGATCCGGATCAACGTGGGACGCACCGGCGCGCTCAACCCGTACGCCGTGCTCGAGCCCGTGGAGATCGGGGGCGTCACGGTCACCACCGCCACGCTCCACAACTTCGACCTGATCGAGGCGAAGGACATTCGCGAGGGCGACTGGGTGGAAGTCACCCGCGCGGGCGAGGTCATCCCGCAGGTGCTGGGGCCCGTGCGCGAGCGCCGCACCGGGAAGGAGCGGAAGTTCAAGCCCCCGGAGCGCTGCCCGGTGTGCCACGCGAAGGTCGAGTACCCGGCGGACGAGGTGATGGCGTACTGCTCCAACGTTTCGTGCCCGGGACGGATCCTCGAGAGCATCGTCCACTTCGCCGCCGTGATGGACATCCGCGGCCTGGGGTACGAGCGGGTGCGCGCGCTGCTCGATGCCAAGCTGATCAAGGACGTCGCCGATCTGTACGAGCTGACGCCGGCGCGGCTGCTCACGCTCGAAGGGTTCGCGGAGAAATCGGCCCAGCAGCTCGTCGACGCGATCCAGGCATCCAAGCAGCAGCCGCTCTCGACGCTACTCAACGCGCTCGGGCTACGCCACGTGGGTGCGCAGGTGGCGAAGCTGCTCGCCCGCCATTTCGGCACCATGAAAGCGCTCCGGAACGCTTCGCCCGAAGAGATCAGCAAGATCCGTGGGGTCGGGTCGGCGATCGCCGAGGCCGTGGCGGGGTTCTTCGACGAGCCTCGGAACCGCAAGCTGCTCGAGCGCCTGGACAAGCTCGGACTGAACTTCACCGAGCCGACCGTGGTCGAGGGGGAGGGGGGTGGCCCGCTCGCAGGACAGACCTACGTGGTGACCGGAACCCTGCCGTCGCTCTCCCGCGCGAAGGCGGCCGAGCTGATCGAGGCGGCGGGCGGGCACGTAGCCGACAGTGTGTCGAAGAAGACGACGGCCGTCGTCGTCGGTGCGGACGCGGGGTCGAAGCTCGAGAAGGCGAAAACGCTCGGCATCCCGATCATCGACGAGGCGGAACTCTTGCGCCGCGCACGGGCCAAACCCTAAGTTGCCGTCCCAGATGACCGCGCCCTCCGCTCCCGCCGCCGCGACCGAGGCCCTCACGATCGGGCGCACCGCCCTGCGGCAGCTGCACGACAGTCTGCTCCGGGATGCGCCCGACTTCACCGTCCCCATCCTGCAAGAAGTCGGTTTCGCCGCCGGCGCAGGCGTGTTTCAGGCGTTTTGCGACTGGCTGCCCGCCGAGACGGGCGTCGCGCGGCCCGACGACCTCGACGCCGGCCGGCTGAATGACGTCCTGTCCGCGTTCTTCCGCGCGACGGGGTGGGGCTCGGTCAGCGTCGCGCCGCTCGGCAATGCAGCGCTCGTCGTGGACTCGAGCGACTGGGCCGAAGCAGCCCCCGGGAGCGCTCAGGAGCCGATGTGCTTCTTCTCCTCGGGCATGCTCGCGGATTTTTTCGGCCGTCTGTCGGGGGAGCCCGTCGCCGTGATGGAGGTCGAGTGCCGGTCTCGGAACGACGAGCGGTGCCGCTTCTTGTCCGCATCTCCCGATACGCTGAACGAGGTGTACGAGCGGATGACGCAAGGGACGGGGTACGAGCAGGCGCTCGGGGCGAAGTAGCCGCTGACTCAAGGCGAAGAGCCGATCCGCGAAATCGTCCAGCGGGAAACCCGCGCCTGGGACACCCAGGATGCGGACCTCCTGGTTTCCTGCTTTCACCCGGCCATGGTTTGGCCCTGGCCTCCCACCGCACAGTCGCACGATCCGATGACGTGGGTCATGGTGTGGGG
>Ga0193755_1000044_pt1 | contig 31772 bp, 37 predicted proteins | sample H1a2metaG_FD_144921 | JGI IMG/M metagenome (GOLD analysis project Ga0193755, IMG submission 144921) | Soil microbial communities from a riparian zone of the East river system, Colorado, United States - H1a2 | ecosystem: Environmental > Terrestrial > Soil > Riparian zone | place: USA: East River...
CGAGCAGCTGCGCGAGGACATGCGGAACTTCAAGAAGAGCGCGGGACTCGATCGCCTCGTCGTGGTATGGTGCGCCTCGACGGAGGTGTTTCTCACGCCGGGACCGGCCCATCAGTCGTTGGCCGCCTTCGAGAAGGCGATGGAGCAGAACGACCAGTCGATAGCGCCGTCGATGCTCTACGCCTATGCCGCGCTGTTGGAGAATGTGCCGTTCGCGAACGGCGCGCCCAATCTGACCGTTGACCTCCCCGTGATGGAGCGGCTGGCGGAAGAGCGCCACGTGCCGATCGGCGGCAAGGACTTCAAGACCGGTCAGACCATGATGAAGAGCGTCCTCGCGCCGGCGTTCAAGGCGCGCATGCTCGGCCTGTCGGGATGGTATTCCACCAACATTCTCGGCAATCGTGACGGCGAAGTGCTGGATGATCCGGAGTCGTTCAAAACCAAGGAGGAGTCCAAGCTCGGATTGCTCGAGCACATTCTCCAGCCCGACCTGTATCCCGAGCTCTACGGCAAGGTCTATCACAAGGTACGGATCAACTACTACCCACCCCGCGGTGATAATAAGGAAGGGTGGGACAACATCGACATCTTCGGATGGCTCGGCTATCCGATGCAGATCAAAGTCGACTTCCTGTGCCGCGACTCGATCCTCGCCGCGCCGATCGTGCTCGACCTCGCGCTGTTCTTCGATCTCGCCGGCCGTGCGGGACTCTCGGGCATTCAGGAATGGCTCTCGTTCTACTTCAAGAGCCCGCAATTCGCCGCCGGCCTGTACGCCGAGCACGACCTCTTCATCCAGCAGACAAAGCTCAAAAACACGCTGCGCTGGCTGATGGGTGAGGAGCAGATCACGCACCTCGGCATCGAGTACTACGAATACGCGGAGAAGTAGGACTCCCGCTCCCCTGCCTCACGACCAGTAATACCCAGGAGACAGTTGCGCATGACGAGCTTGACGCCGTTGCTCGCGTTCCTCGGATTCTTCCAGGACGCTGCTCCAGCACAACACGCCGCCGGTGGTGAAGCGGCCCTCGTATTGCCGGATCTCGCCAAGGCGCTATTCCTGGGCGGGATCGACGGCCGGTCCTTGCTGCTCTGGGGTCTGGTGATCTGTGCGCTGGGGCTGGTGTTCGGGTTGGCCACTTACATGCAGCTCAAGAACCTCCCAGTGCATCGCGCCATGCGCGAGATCTCCGAGCTGATCTACGAGACCTGTAAGACGTACCTGCTCACCCAGGGTCGCTTCCTTCTTATTCTGTGGGTCTTCATCGGCGCCATCGTGGCGCTGTACTTCGGCACGCTGGCGCAGACGACGGACGCGACCGGCGCCATGGTGCGCGGCTTCCCCGCGATCAAGGTGATCATCATCCTGCTGTTCAGCCTGATCGGGATCGCCGGCAGTTACGGGGTCGCCTGGTTCGGCATTCGGGTGAATACGTTCGCGAACTCCCGTACCGCCTTCGCCAGCCTGACCGGCAAGCCCTATCCCAACCATGCGATTCCGCTGAAGGCCGGCATGAGCATCGGGATGCTGCTGATCAGCGTTGAGCTGCTGCTGATGCTCCTGATCCTGCTGTTCATCCCGGGCGACTACGCCGGCCCGTGCTTCATCGGATTCGCGATCGGCGAATCGCTGGGCGCGGCGGCGCTGCGTGTGGCGGGCGGCATCTTCACCAAGATCGCCGACATCGGTGCCGACCTGATGAAGATCGTTTTCAAGATCAAGGAAGATGACGCCCGCAACCCCGGCGTGATCGCCGACTGCACCGGCGACAACGCCGGTGATTCCGTGGGGCCGAGCGCCGACGGGTTCGAGACGTACGGCGTGACGGGCGTCGCGCTGATTTCGTTCATCCTGCTTGCTGTCCACCAGCCATTCGTGCAGGTCCAGCTGCTCGTCTGGATCTTCGCGATGCGCGTGATGATGGTCGTCGCGTCGGGACTGTCGTACTTCTTGAACGCCGCCTACGCGAAGGCAAAGTATCAGACGGCCGATCACATGAACTTCGAGGCGCCACTCACGTCGCTGGTGTGGCTCACGTCGCTCGTGTCGGTGGCGCTCACGTTCCTCGCGTCGCGGCTCCTGATTCCCAGCATCGGCGGCGATCCCACCCTGTGGTGGAAACTGTCGCTCGTGATCACGTGCGGCACGCTCGCGGGAGCGATTATCCCCGAGTTCGTGAAGGTATTCACCTCGACCGGATCCCGGCACGTGCGAGAGATCGTGACCTCCTCCCGCGAGGGCGGCGCGTCGCTGAACATTCTCTCCGGCTTCGTGGCAGGGAACTTCAGCGCGTTCTGGTTAGGGATGACGATGATGGTGCTGATGGCCATCGCCTATGGCATCAGCACGGCGGGACTCGCCGGCCTGATGATCGCGCCGGCCGTGTTCGCGTTTGGCTTGGTCGCGTTTGGGTTCCTAGGCATGGGGCCCGTCACGATTGCGGTCGATTCCTACGGCCCGGTGACAGACAACGCGCAATCGGTCTACGAGCTGTCGTTGATCGAGCAGGTGCCGAACGTGCGCGCGGAGATCAAGAAGGACTTTGGGTTCGAGCCGAACTTCGCGCGGGCCAAGGAGAACCTGGAGGAGAACGACGGGGCGGGGAACACGTTCAAGGCGACCGCCAAGCCGGTGCTGATCGGGACCGCCGTCGTCGGCGCCACGACGATGATCTTCTCGATCATCGTGGCCCTCACGCGGGGGCTGCAGCCCGAGCTGCTGTCGAACCTGTCGATCCTGCATCCGCCGTTCCTGCTCGGGCTGATCACGGGTGGCGCCGTGATCTACTGGTTTACGGGGGCGTCGACTCAGGCGGTGACGACCGGCGCGTATCGCGCGGTCGAGTACATCAAGGCGCACATCCGGCTCGAGGGGACGACCAGGGCCTCGGTGGCGGACAGCAAGAAGGTGGTGGAGATCTGCACCCAGTACGCGCAGAAGGGGATGTTCAACATCTTCCTGACGGTCTTCTTTGCGACGCTCGCGTTCGCGTTCTTCGAGCCGTACTTCTTCATCGGCTACCTGATCTCGATCGCGCTGTTCGGCCTCTACCAGGCCATCTTCATGGCCAATGCGGGGGGTGCATGGGACAACGCCAAGAAGATCGTCGAGACCGAGCTGAAGCAGAAAGGCACGCCCCTCCACGACGCCACGGTGGTGGGCGATACCGTGGGCGACCCGTTCAAGGACACGTCATCGGTCGCGATGAATCCAATCATCAAATTCACGACGCTGTTCGGCCTGCTGGCGGTCGAGCTGGCGGTGTCGCTCACGGCGGAGCGGGGCGCCACGCTCAGTCTCGTGCTCGCCGGCGCATTCCTCGTCATCGCGCTGACATTCGTGTGGCGCTCGTTCTACGCCATGCGGATCGAATCGGCCGGCGCGACCCGAAGCGCCCCCCCTCCTGTGCGCGTGCAGGTGCGCTAGCGAGGGATCCGTGACGTCCACCCAGATCGCCGTCACGGCGCTCGGCGCCGTCGCCATCGGCTGGGTGCTGTGGTACTTCCTCTTCTCGCGCGGTACACCGGTGGCCGCGACCGCCGGCGCAAGCGGAGTCCAGGAAGTCCACGTCACCGTGAAAGGCGGCTACACGCCCGACACGATCGTCGTCCAGGCCGGCAAGCCGGTACGGCTCCAATTCTATCGGGACGAAACTGCGGACTGCTCCGAGCGCGTGGTGTTCGAGCGCTTCGGGATCGATCAGCAGCTGCCGGCATTTCAGACGACGACGGTCGAATTCACACCCGAGCAGCCCGGCGAATATCCGTTTCGCTGCGGCATGAACATGCTGAAAGGGCTCCTCGTGGTGGAGCCGCCCGGCGAGCGCCGCGCTGCGTCATCGCCGCACAAATTCCACGATGCCCGCATGAGTAAGAGCCGGATCATCCTTCCGATCGAAGGAATGACCTGCGCCAGCTGCGCCGCCACGGTCCAGGAGGCGCTGGCGGGCGCGACCGGCGTCACCTCCGCCGGCGTCAACTTCGCCACCAACAAGGCGGCGATCGAATACGACGCCGCGCAAACGAACGTCGGGCAGCTCATCAAGACCGTGCGCGACGCGGGCTACAACTGCGGCAAGGCGACCGTCTCCTTCGGAATCGTCGACCTGCACTACGTCCCCAGCGTCGCGCCGCTCGAGCAGTCGCTGTCCAGGGTCAACGGCGTCATCCGGGCTATGGCCAATCAGGCGACCGAGACGGCGACCGTCGACTACATCCCCGGCGTCGTGAGTGCGGAAGATCTCGAGAAGGCCGTGGTCGCGGCAGGCCTGGAGGTGGCCGAGCCGATCGCGGCGGAGGATCCGCTCGAGCGCGAGCGCATCGCGCGCAGGCGCGAGATCCGGACGCTCACCTGGAAATTCGTCGCCGCGGCGGCCGCGACGATCGTCGCGATGATCGGTTCCATGCTGCTGATGGCCGATCGGCCCATGGGCGACAACGGCACGATGAAGCAGGTGGACCTGCTGGGTCGTTTGCTCATGCCGCTCGCGATCCGCCTGCGCGACTGGATCGCGGGGCAGGGGTGGGTGCTCGATCTCGACTGGGTCAAGTGGGGACTCGCCATCATCACGCTGCCCGTCGTCGCCTGGTCGGGCCAGCAATTCTACAAAGGCACCTGGAGCGGGCTGCGGCATCGCACCGCGGATATGAACACGCTCATCGGTGTCGGAACTGGAGCGGCCTACCTCTACTCGCTGGTGGCGACGGCGGCGCCGACGCTCTTTCTGCGGGCCGGGCTTCCGGCCGACGTCTACTACGAGGCGGTGGCCGCGATCATCGCGCTGGTGTTGCTGGGCCGGCTACTCGAAGCGCGTGCCAAAGGCCGCACCTCCGAAGCGATTCGCCGTCTCGCCACCTTGCGCGCGAAATCGGCGCACGTCATCCGGGACCGTCAGGAAACCGACGTTCCAGTCGAAGCGGTCGTTGTTGGAGACCTGGTCATCGTCAAGCCGGGCGAAAAGGTGCCGGTCGACGGGATCGTGACCGAAGGCGCCTCGGCCGTAAACGAAGCGATGCTCACCGGCGAACCGATGCCCGTCGGCAAGAAGCCGGGGGACGAAGTCATCGGTGGCACGTTGAACACGACCGGCAGCATCACGTTTCGGGCGACGCGCGTCGGCAAGGAGACGGCGCTGGGCCAGATCGTGCAGCTCGTCGAAGACGCGCAGGCCACCAAAGCGCCGATTCAGAAACTCGCCGACCGCGTCGCGGGGGTGTTTGTGCCGATCGTGATCGCGCTCGCGATCGCGGCGTTCGTCATCTGGTTCGATGTAGGACCGCTCCCGCAGGCGCGTGCGCTCGTCTTTGCGACCGTGGCGTTCGTCTCGGTGCTGATCATCGCCTGTCCCTGTGCCCTCGGCCTCGCCACCCCGACGGCGATTCTGGTGGGTACCGGCAAGGCAGCCGAGTACGGAATCCTCATCAAGAGCGGCGAGGCGCTGGAACGGCTCGCCAACACGCGTACCGTGCTGCTCGACAAGACCGGCACGATCACGGAAGGCAAACCGACCGTGACCCACATCGTGACCGCCAAGAAGCCGGACGGTACGCCGATCAGCCCAGCCGATGTCCTCAAATGGGCGGCGTCCGTCGAACAGCGCTCGGAGCATCCGCTCGCCCTCGCGATTCTCAAGGCCGCGCAGGACAAGCAGGTCTCCCTCCTCGCGGTGGAGAAATTCGCGGCGATGGAGGGTCGAGGCGTGCGTGGGACGGTGGACCGCCGCATCATCGAGGTGATCTCGCTGCGGCACGCGCGGGAGCGGAGCCTCGAGCTGGGCTCGCTGGGCGCGGACGCCGATCGCCTGGCAGCCCAGGGCCGCTCGCCGGTGATCTGTGTCGTGAACAACACGGTCTACGCCGTCATCGCGATTTCCGATCCGATCAAGCCCACTTCCAGAACGGCGATTGAGCTGTTGAAGCGACGCGGGATTCCCGTCGTCATGGTCTCGGGCGACTCGCGCAAAGGCGCCGAGGCGGTTGCCGCGGAGGTGGGCATCGACGAAGTCATCGCCGAGGTGTTGCCCTCGCAGAAGGCGGACCTCGTGAAGAAGCTGCAGCGTCAGGTCGGGGGCGGACACATCGTCATGGTGGGCGACGGCATCAACGACGCGCCGGCGCTGGCCCAGGCGAACGTCGGCATCGCGATCGGCACGGGAACCGACATCGCGATGGAGGCGTCCGACGTGACGCTGATCCGCGGCGACCTGCGCGCCGTGTTTACGGCGATCGAGCTCGCGCGCCGGACGATGCGGACGATTCGCTGGAACCTGATCTGGGCGTTTGGTTACAACGTGCTGCTGATTCCGGTCGCCGCTGGTATACTCTATCCCGTGACGGGATGGCTGCTCTCACCGGTGCTCGCGAGCGCCGCGATGGCGTGGTCGAGTCTGTCGGTGGTGCTCAACAGCCTCACCTTGCGGGCGTTCAAAACTCCTGGAGCGGCAACGCATGCGATACTTCCACAGAACTAGCGCGAGCCCCGAAGCGGTGCTCGATGTCGCCAAGAGCTTTTTCGGCGGGCGGCTCGCGCCGGCGGAGGAATCGCCGCGCCGCCGGGCCTACCAGGGGACCTTGGGCCGCATCACGATCAGCGCTCGGCCCGAGGGTGGGCATTACACCTTCGTCGACGTGGCGACTGATCAGGTGGGAGAGTCGGAGCTCGACAAGCTCGCCAAACGGTTTCTTGCGGAGGTGCACCGGCTCGTCGAGCCGACGTACGTTATGCGGGGCGCGTACTAGCCCGCGACCTTCGCGCCGTAGCCGGCTTTCGCGACGGCCGCCACGAGCTGATCGGTCGTGACCGAGTCATCATCGAAATCCACTTCCGCTTCACCGTCGGGCAGGTCGACGACGGCGCTATAGACCCCGACCACGCCCTTCAGGGCTTTCTCGACCTTGGCCTGACAGTGGCCGCAGGTCATTCCCGACACGCGCAGCTTCACGTTCGCCATGGCTCTTCCCTCCCAACTATAATTTAGGGCCATGGCTCTTCCTGCGACGCGCCCGACTGGCGCCATCCCCGCCGGGGCGGTGCTCTCGTCGGACCAGCTCCTCGAGATCTACTACTATCTCCGGCTCACCCGGACGCTGGAAGAGCGCCTGGTGGCGCTGTACCGCCAGACCAAGGTCATCGGCGGGCTGTTCCGTTCGCTGGGGCAAGAGGGGGAATCTGTCGCCTCGGCATATGCGCTGGAACGCGGCAGGCACAAGGACGTGCTGTCGCCTCTCATCCGCAACCTCGGGTCGCTGCTCGTGATGGGAGCCCGGCCGCTCGAGATCCTGCGGCAGTACATGGCCAAGGCCGACAGCCCCACCCGCGGCCGCGAGCTGAACGTCCATTTCAACGACCTCGAGAAGGGCTACCTCGGCCAGATCTCGCATCTGGGCGACATGATCCCGGTGATGGCGGGGATCGCGCTGAGCTTCAAGCTGCGCGGCGAGCCGCGCGTCGGTCTCGTGTACATCGGCGACGGCGGCACGTCTACCGGCACCTTTCATGAGGGCCTGAACCTCGCCGCCGTACAGCGGCTCCCGCTCGTCGTGATCGGCGAGTACAACCATTGGGCGTACTCCACGCCGCCCGAGAAGCAGTTCGCCGTGAAGGACCTCGCCGAGAAGGCCAAGGGATATGGCGTCCCGTCGGTGACGGTGGACGGCAACGACGTGTTCGCGGTCTACGAAGCGACGCGGGTTGCGGTGGAGCGCGCCCGCCGCGGCAAAGGGGTGCACTTCATCGAGGTGAAGACCTATCGCCGCAAGGGTCACGCCGAGCATGACGACCAGCACTACGTGCCGCAGGGTGAGCTGGAGCAGTGGGCGAAGGCGAACGATCCAATCGATCGCTACGTGCAGCGTCTGCTCACCGCTGATATGGTCGCCGAGGCGGATCTGAAGGACATCGACGATCGCGTGCGCGTAGAAGTGGATCAGGCGACGGACGCGTGTGTGGATGAGCCGTTGCCGCCGGCCGAGAGCGCGTTGCCCGGCGTCTACGTCGATCCGCCGGCTGCTGACAAGCTCTGGTTCAAGGTGTTGTGATGGCCGAAGTCACTTTTCTCGAAGCGTTGCGCCAGGGTCTCTGGGAAGAGATGGAGCGTGACGAGCGCGTCTTCATCCTCGGCGAGGATGTCGGGCTGTACGGCGGCGCGTTCAAGGTGACCGACGGCTTCAGCAAGCGCTTCGGCGAGTCGCGGGTGATCGACACGCCGATCTCCGAGGCAGCGATCGTGGGAGCAGCCGCGGGGGCGGCGCACATGGGGCTGCGGCCCGTCGCCGAGATGCAGTTCATCGACTTCATTTCGTGCGCGTACGACATGCTCACCAACTACGTGGCCACGGCGCGTTACCGCGCCGGGCTGTCGACGCCGATGGTGGTGCGCGGCCCCTGCGGCGGCTACGTTCGCGGCGGGCCGTTCCATTCGCAGAATCCCGAAGCGGCATTCCTCCACACGCCCGGTCTAAAGATTGTCTATCCGGCAACCGCGCGGGACGCAAAAGGTCTCATCAAAGCGTCGATCCGCGACGAGGATCCAGTGCTCTATCTCGAGCACAAATGGCTGTACCGGCGCATCAAGGAGCAGCTGCCGGAGGGTGAGGAGATTCTCACGCCGATCGGGCAGGCGCGCATCGCACGTGAAGGGAAGCATCTTTCCATCATTAGCTACGGCGCCACACTCTGGAAATCGCTCGAGGCGGCCGAGCAGCTCGAGAAGGCGGACGGCGTGTCGGTCGAGGTGCTGGACCTGCGGACCCTGCTGCCGATGGACGACGCCGCGATCGTCGCGACGGTGAAGAAGACGAACAAGGTCCTCATCGTGCACGAAGACACGCGGACCGGTGGGATCGCGGGGGAGATCGCGGCGCGGATCAACGAGCAGGCGTTCGAATGGCTCGACGGCCCGATCATGCGCGTCACCGCGCACGACGTGCCGCTGCCGTATGCACCGACTCTGGAAGACTTCGTCCTGCCCCAAACGGACGACATCGTGAAAGCGGCGCGGTGGTTAGCGAAGTACTAGCCGTCAGCCGTCAGTAGACGGCAGATGGCTGATGGCTACTGAGGAGATCGTATGGCGCGAGTAGATGTATTGATGCCACAAATGGGTGAGTCAATTGCGGAGGGGACACTCAGCAAATGGCTCAAGAAGGTCGGCGACCCCGTCAAGCGGGACGAGCCGCTGTTCGAGATCTCGACCGACAAGGTCGATGCCGAAATCCCTGCGCCGGCCGCTGGGGTCCTGGCGGAGATCAAAGTGCAGCAGGGGCAAACCGTGCCCGTGCAGACGGTCGTCGGGGTTTTGGAAACGGAAGCCGGGGCGGCGGTCCCGGCGCCCGCCAAGCCCGAGCCTCCGAAGGCCGCGCCACCGCCGCCGTCGGCGCCTCCGGCTCCCAAGCCTGATCCAGCGAAAGCCGCGCCTGCCGTCCGGCCGTCAGGCCGTCCGGCCGACGGTGATGGCGGTGGAGTCCAGACGGCCGAGCAACGCCTCCGCACGAAGTCCACGCCGCTCGTCCGGAAAATCGCCGCCGAGCACCGCGTCGACATCTCACGCATTCCAGGGAGCGGTTACGCGGGTCGCGTGACCAAACAGGACATCCTGGGTTACATCGAGCAGGCGCCAACCCGCACGCCCACGCACGACGCACCACGCACGACGCACGTCGGTTCAGTCGAGCATCCAGCTGTGGACCCGTGGCCCGGCGACCGCGTCGAGCCGTGGTCCAAGATCCGCAAGATCACCGCCGACCACATGGTGATGTCGAAGCGCGTGTCCGCGCACGTCGCAAGCTTCTTCGAGGTCGATTTCACGCGCGTCGCACAGTTGCGCGCCAAAGCGAAGCAGACCTACGCCGAACGGGGCGTGACCCTCACGTTCCTCGCGTTCATCGCGAAGGCGTGTGCCGAGAATCTGCGAAACCATCCCATCGTCAATGCCGCAGTGTCCGGCGACAGCACGATCTATCGTGCGGACGTCAACATCGGCATCGCGGTGGCGCTCGACTGGGGTCTCATCGTGCCGGTGATCAAGCACGCCGACGAGCTGTCGCTGATCGGCATCGCGCGCGCCATCAACGATCTCGGGGAGCGCGCCCGCACCAAGAAGCTGTTGCCCGATGACATTCAGCGCGGCACATTCACGATCACCAATCCCGGCGGTTTCGGGCCATTCGCCGGCATTCCCATCATCAACCAGCCGCAGGTGGCGATTCTCGGCGTCGGCGCGATCGAGAAACGCCCGAAGGTCGTGACCGCGGCCGACGGCACGGATTCCATCGCGATCCGCACGACGGGGATGCTCACGATGTCCTACGATCATCGCGTCGTGGACGGCGCAGATGCTGACAAGTTCCTGGCCGACGTGAAGAAACTGTTGCAGGAGTTTCCCGAGGGAGCGGTGTGAAGATGCCGAAAGTCCTGACCGCCGCGCGCGTGCGCGTGCCTAGCCAGAACGAGACGGAGTACCTCAACACGCTGCGCGAGCTGAGCCAGTTCGCCGAAGCGCGCGGCCAGCGGATCTGGCTGTACCGGAACGCGAAGGATCCGCGGCTGTTCATCGAGTTCTCCGAGAGCCCGACGGAGATGTCGCACCGCGCTCAAGCCTCACGCCTTCCGGAAGAGATCAAGCTGGAGAAGCGCCTCCAGGCGCTGGCCACCTACGCGCCCGACGCGTGGGAGCTCTGGAGTGAGGTTCCCGTCGCCACCACGTCGCAGGCATAATCCATGGCCCGACGCACCATCGAGATGGACGGCGAGCGCTGGGAGGTTTACCCCTCGGGCCGGGTGACCGTCTACGGCCGCGATCAGTTCGGCCTGATCTTCGAGTACGGCACCGGCGCACAGCGCCGCCGTCGGGTCACGCACTTCGCGCCGCTCGGCGCCCGGTCGCCGGACCGTGCCTTCATGGAGCTCTCCGACCGCGAGCTGCTGGAGCTGTTCCGCCAGTCGCAGCCGGCGTGGACCGCCCCCGAGGTCGATTACGCCGCACATTGACCTGCATTGTCATTCGACGGCCTCGGACGGCGAGTGCGAGCCGCAGGAAGTGGCGCGCCGCGCCCGCGCGGTTGACCTGGCGGCGATCGCGCTCACCGATCACGATACCACGGACGGCGTCGCGGAAGCCGCGCAAGAAGGCGCGAGGCTGGGCGTGCGCATCATTCCGGGCTGCGAATTCAGCGTGCGCGCGCCGTGGGGCGAGCTGCACGTCCTCGCGCTGTTTCTGCCGTATGCGCACGAGGGTCTCCAGACCTTTCTCCGCGACACACGCGCCGCGCGCCGCCGGCGAGGCGAGCAGATCGTGGCCAAGCTGCAAGACCTCGGCGTCGCGATCGAGCTGGAAGACGTCCAGGCGCAGCTCCTGGGAGGCGACGGCGGGGCGCTGGGCCGGCCGCACGTGGCGCGAGCGCTGGTCGACTGCGGCGCGTGCGACAACATCAGCGACGCATTCCGGCGGTACCTAGGCCGCGGCCGGGCGGCGTACGTCGAGAAGCCGCTGCCCAAGCTCGGCGAGGTCACCGCGCTCGTGCACGACGTGGGTGGGCTCACCGTCGCGGCGCATCTGGGCGATCACGGCACCGAGGCCCAACTCCGCATCTTTCAGGACCAGGGACTCGACTGCGTCGAGGTCCGCCACCCCAGTCACGCACCCGCCGTCGAGCAGCGGCTGACGCGGATCGCCGCGCGGCTGGCACTCGGCATCACGGGGGGGTCGGATTGGCACGGCGAGAGCGAGTACGGGGAGTCGCACGCACCACTCGGTGGGATGCGCGTCCCCGATACCTGGCTGGAACCGCTCGAGCATCGCCTCGAGCTCACAACGAGGAAACGGGATGAGCGAGCCGCTTCCGATCGGCAGTAAAGCCCCCGCGTTCAAGGCCCAGGCGTCGGACGGCCGCAGCTACGCACTCGACGATCTCTTGAAGGACGGGCCGGTCGCGCTGGTGTTCTATCCGGGAAACAATACCCCCGGCTGAAACCGCCAACTCTCCGCCGTGCGCGATGAGATCAAGAAGTTCCAGTCCGCCAAGATGCAGCCGTTCGGCGTAAACCCCGCGAGTGTCGAGAGCCATCGCGGCTACGTCGAGAAGATGCAGTTCAACTTTCCCCTGCTCTCCGATCCGGAGCGCACGATCGCCGGGGCGTACAACGCGCTCAAAGAGGACGGCGCGCGGATTCAGCGTACCGTCTATGTGATCGGCCGCGACGGCACGGTGCGCTTCGCGCAGCGCGGCGCACCGCCGGTCGACGAGATCGTCCGTGCCCCCTGACCTGCGCGGGAAAGTCGCGCTCGTCACGGGCGTGGGTCGCGTCGGGCAAATCGGCCACGCGGTGGCGCGCGGCCTGGGCCGCGCCGGTGCGAAGCTGTTGCTCGCCGACGTCAACGCCGTAGGGCTCGCGGACCGCATCAAGGAGTTCACGGCGGAAGGGATTATCGCCAAAGCGTCCGCCGGCGACTTGACCCAACCCGAGGCCGGGCGCGCGGCGGCGGCCGCGGCGCAGGCGCAGTATGGAGGCCTCGATATCCTCGTGAACGTGGCGGGGGGATTCTTCAGCTACGGGCCATTCACCGAAGTGAAGGCCGAGATCCTCGACCGCGAGCTGGCCGTCAATTTCAAGACCGCGTTCTACATGTGCCAGGCCGCCGTGCCGTTGCTGCTCGCGCGACGTGGCGGATCGATCGTCAACTTCGCATCGATCGCGGTGGTGCGGCCCCTCATGCATATGTCGGCCTACAGTGCGGCGAAGTCGGCGGTCGCCGGGCTCACGCGTGAGCTGGCGCGCGAGTACCGCGACGCGGACATCCGCGTCAACGCCGTTGCGCCAGCGACCGTCCGTACGGCGGACAATGTCGCGCAGATGGGCGACTCCAAAACACCGTTCGTTGAGTTGGATGACGTGGTGAATACCGTTGCCTTCCTCGCAAGCAACGAGGCCAGCGCGATCACCGGGCAGATCGTCCCCATCACCGGAAAAGCGTACTAGTGCAGCTCGAGGGCGCAGCCGCGCTGGTCACTGGAGCAGGGACGCGGATCGGGCAGGCGATCGCGATCGGATTGGCGCAGTCCGGCTGCGACGTCGCGATTCACTACCACGGCTCGGCGAAGGGTGCGGAGGAGACCGCGCGAGCCGTGCGGAGCGCGGGTCGGCGCGCCGAGCTGTTGCAGGCCGATCTCACCGACGCCGCCGCCGCGCGCGGGCTCGCGGATCAGGCAGCCCGCGCCCTCAAACGTCTCGATGTCGTGATCAACTCGGCCGCGATCATGGTGCGCGAACCGGTGGAGACCGTGACCCCCGAGAGCTGGGATGCGACCCTCGACCTCAACCTGCGCGCGATGTTCTTCGTCTCGCAGGGTGCCGTCCCGCATCTGCGACGCGCCAAGGGGAAGATCGTGAACATCGCCGACATCGCGGGGATGGAGCCGTGGCCGGCCTATGTCCCGCACTGCGTCAGCAAAGCCGGCGTCATCATGCTGACCAAAGCGCTGGCTCGGGCGCTGGCTCCGGACGTCGCCGTCAATGGGGTCGCACCGGGCGCGGTGCTCCTACCGGAGGACTGGGACGAGCAGGCGCGAGAACATCTTCGCACCACGACACCGTTGGAGCGTCTGGGGTCCCCGGACGACGTCGTTGCCGCGGTGCGGTTCCTCCTGGCCGGCACCGACTATGTCACGGGTACCGTGCTGGTCGTCGACGGAGGGAGACTCATCCGCTGAGGGACGTCGTCGTGGTCGGCGGGGGATGCTATGGCACCTTCTACGCGTCCCAGCTCGCGAAGGCCAAGGCGCGCGGGAAGACCGATTACCGCACGGTCATGGTCGTGGATCGGAATCCGGACTGCCAGGCCAGGCGGGAGCTTGGCGAAGCCTCGGATCTCAGGTTCGTCACCACGGACTGGGCTTCGTTTTTCGACGACTGGCTTTCCGGCGCACGGCACACGGCGCACGGCGCACAAGAAGATCAGATCGTTCCATCTCCCCACATGCCGCATCTGATGTTCGAATGGGTCCTGCGGCGCGCGCGCGCCCGCTGGCCGAACCGCGCCGTCTCGGTCGAACCGGTCCCCGGTGACTTCCCGACGCCGTACGACCGGCCGAGCAGCGCGGATCACACCCGCTACGTCTCCTGGGCGGACTGGATCTGTCCAACGCATTGCATCGAGCCGGCGTTGTGTCCGGCGATCGGCGCCCCGCGCACCTGGGAGATGGCGGATTCGGTGCGCGAGCTTGCGGAGCGACTGCGGGCCGGCGGCCGGCCGCTGCACGGGCCGGCGTTATTCGTGTGCAAGCATGAGGTTTTTGGCGTCGGCATGTTCGCGGCGGACGCAGTCCGTGCGGGCGACCGCCTGGTCGATGAAGCTGGTTCGACGAGTGCCCCCGCCGAGATCTTGGTTGGGACAATTTCGAGTTGCCATGGGGCGTTGAATCTGTTGAAACTTGGTCCTCGGTTATCAGTCATCGGTCCTCAGACTGATGACCGATAACCGACGACTGATGCCACCCAAAGAACGTCACCGCTACCTAACCCACGCTCAGGAGCTCTTCAATTCCGGCGAATACTGGCTCGCGCACGAAGCGTTGGAAACAGTCTGGCGTTCTATTATTAAGGAAGACGAGGCACGCGTGTGGCAGGGCTTCATTCAAGCCGCCGCGGCGCTGCTGCATCAGGCCCGCGGGAACCGTCACGGCACTGTCGTCGTTGGAGCGGCGGCGCTGGAGAAACTGGCCGGGCGGCAGCGATCCGACATTGAGTTCGAGACAGTAGGATTTCGCGCGCATCTGGCGCGCGCCCTTGCGGGGGAGGGTGACCCCCCGCGACTGGAATTCCGGGACGTATGACGAACCGTACCGCACTCATCTACGACGTGGTCATCGTGGGCGCAGGCCCGGCGGGGCTGTGTGCCGCGCTGTACGCGCACCGCGGTATGCTCAACGCGGTCACGATCGAGCGCGGCGCGCCGGGTGGAGAACTGCTCAATACCGATCTCATCGAAGACTACATCGGCTTCGAGAGCATCAAGGGCTGGGAGCTGGCGCAGAAGATGACCGAGCACGCCAAGAAGTTCGGCGCCGAGATCGTGACCGACACGGTCGAGCGGATCAGCAGGGACGCCGACGGCTGGTTCGACGTGCAGACGGCGCGAGGCAACACCTACCGCAGCCAGGCGGTGATCCTCACCGCCGGTGGAACACCCATCAAGCTCGGCGTCCCGGGCGAACGGGAGTATGCGGGAAAGGGCGTCTCGTATTGCGCGGTGTGCGACGGCGCCTTCTTCAAGGGTGAGCGACTCGCCGTCGTCGGGGGCGGCGACGCCGCGGTCGAGGAAGCCGACTACCTCACGCGCTACGCGAGCAAAGTGCATCTGGTGCACCGCCGCGATGAATTCCGCGCCTCCAAGCTGCTGCAGGAGCGCGCCTTTGCGAACCCGAAGATCGAGGTCATCCGCAACACGGTGGTGCCCGAAATCGTCGGGAACGTGACGGGCGTCACGCACGCCGTGCTCGAAGACAACGCGACTGGTGCACGCTCGAATCTGGACGTCGGCGGAGTATTCATCTTCGCAGGGTTCAAGCCCAATACCCAGCTGGTGGAAGGGCACGTGGACCACGATGCCGGCGGCTATTTCATCACCGACAACCGCATGATGACGTCGATGGCGGGACTGTTCGCCGCGGGGGACGTGCGCAGCCAGGTTACGCGACAGATCACGACGGCGGTGGGCGACGCGACGACCGCGGCGATCGCGGTCGAGAAGTACCTCAAGTCGCTGCGCGAGCAGCAGGGCGACGGCAAAGGCACGAAGTGAAGATCGTTCCGATTCCCAACGGCATGTTCGCCGAGAACTGCTATCTCGTCGTCGATGAACTAGCCGGCGAGTGCGCCATCGTAGATCCCGGCGAAGAGGCCGGGTTGATCCTGCACAAGGTCGAGGAAACGGGCGCGAAGCCGGTCGCCATTTGGCTGACGCATGCGCACATCGACCATGTCCTCGGCGTGCCGAGGATCGCGGCGGAGACGGGCGTTCCCGTGTGGCTCCATCCCGCCGACCGGCCGCTGTATGACGCGGTGCCGGACCAGGCCGCGTGGTTTGGGCTCGAGCCGCCGGAACCGCTGCCGGCTCCCGATCAGGACCTGGCGCACGGCACGCGGTTGACGGTCGGTGGTTTGCGCTTTGAGGTCCGGCATGCGCCCGGTCACTCGCCGGGGAGCGTATGCCTGATCGGGCCGGGAGTCGCGCTCAGCGGTGACGTTCTGTTCGCCGGGTCGATTGGCCGGACCGACCTGCCCGGTGGGGACTTCGAGACCCTGATCGCGAGTATCGAGCGCGAGTTGCTCCCGCTCCCCGATGACACCATCCTCTACAGTGGACATGGACCCGAAACGACCATCGGACGGGAGCGCCAAACCAATCCCTTCCTCACCGGCGTCTACCGGATCGGCTAAGCCGCGACCGCGGTGCCTGCGGTGCGGCGCCGAGGTCCAGCCGAAGCCCCGGGGCTGCAAGAACCCGTGTCGCAATTGCGGGTTCCTCTATCCGCTCGGCGACTGCTCCGATTGAATCACGCTCTCGCCATTCTGCTGCTGGCCGTAGACTGCGTCGCGCGGGCGTGGCGCATTCAGCTCGCCAGTTGGGCAGCAGGCGGCCGGCTCGAGTTTCGTGATGCCCTGCGCTTGAACCTGTACGGCGAGGCGGCGTCGACCTTCACTCCGAACCGACTGGGCGGAGAGCCCGCGCGCTTCCTCGGCATGACGTGGTCCGGGCTGCGCGTGGTCACCGCGCTCGTGGCGCTCGGCGTGGAAGTCGCGGCCGAGTGGCCGGTGTTCGGCATCGTCGCGATCGCGCTCGCTGCCTACTACGTCCCCGACTGGAGCGAGGCGGCCGACCGGTTCCTGTCTCACAGCCTGGCCCGTGACCTGTTGGGCATCGAGCTCATCGTTCTCGTGGTGCTGATCGGCATCTGGGCGCTACAGCGGCTGGTGCGGCCCGGTGCGATCCGGCATCGTGTGCGACGGCAATGGCGCGTCGCCTGGGCGCACGTCCGGCGAGCGCCGTGGTGGGTGTTGTTCGTGGGCGCGCTGCTCACGGTCATTAGTCTTGCCGCGCGCGCGCTGATATTGCCGGCGCTCGCGTGGGGTCACCCGGGCGCACCACCGTTCAGCGTGATGTTCTTTGGCTCGCTCGCTCTCCTGCATGCGCCGCTCGTCGTGCCGTTGCCGTCGGGTGGTGGCGGGATCGAGGTCGCGTTTCTCTCGGGGTTCGCCGGCGATTTCGGCCCAGGGCATCAAGTGATGATGCTGTTGGAGTGGCGGTTCTACACGACGATCGTGCTGACGGTACTGGGCATGTACCTGCTGGTGCGGACGCACGGGGTGCGGGCCGCGAAAGAGCTGTTTACCGTCGGTTGGTTCCGGCGGCGCTAGCGAGGACCGATTCCATGGGCGATTCTTGGCTCGAGACTAACGGGATGGTGACGGCGGTGAATCAAACGAATCAGACGCGCATCGAGCGTGATCCGCTGGGCGAGATGCCCGTGCCCGTGGAGGCGCTGTGGGGCATCCAGACGGAGCGCGCGCGGCAGAACTTCCCGATCTCCAATCTCCGACCCCTCTCCGCCTTCGTCGACGCCGTCATCCTGATCAAGAAAGCCGCCGCCCTGACGCACAAGGAAACCGGCCGCCTGGACGCCAAACTCGCGGACGCCATCGTCAAAGCCGCGGACGAGGTGCTCGCCGGCGGGCATCGCGAGCAGTTCGTCGTCGATCCCTACCAGGCGGGGGCCGGTACGTCACATAACATGAATTGCAACGAGGTGCTCGCGAATCGCGCCAACGAGCTGCTGGGCGGGAAGCGCGGCGAATACAAGCCGGTGCATCCGAACGATCACGTCAACATGGCGCAATCGACGAACGACGTGATCCCCACCGCGATCCGCCTCGGCGCCTTGATGCAGCTGGCGGCGATGATCGAGTCGCTCACACGCCTCGCGCGGGCGTTCGCGGCCAAGGGCAAGGCATTCGACGGGATCGTGAAGTCGGGCCGCACGCACCTGCAGGATGCGACCCCCATCCGACTCGGCCAGGAATTCTCGGCGTACGGACACACCGTCGAGCGCAACCGCGACCGAATCGCGCGCGCGGCGGACGACCTGCGCGACCTGGGGATCGGCGGAACGGCGGTGGGCACCGGACTCAACGCCGAGCCGCAGTATCCGGCGTTGATGATCAAGCACCTGCGCGCCATGACGAGACTCGAGCTTCGCGAGGGGAAGGATCGCGTGCAGCTGATGCAGTCGATGGGCGACGCGACGGCCTTCTCGGGTGCTGTGCGCACGTACGCCGCGGATCTCGGCAAGATCGCGAGCGACCTGCGGCTATTGGCGTCCGGACCGCGTACCGGCCTCGCCGAGATCGTCCTGCCGGCAGTGCAGCCGGGCTCCAGCATCATGCCCGGGAAAGTGAATCCGTCGATCCCTGAGATGGTGAATCAGGTCTGCTTCCAGGTGATCGGGAACGACGTGACCGTGACTGCGGCTGCGGAGGCGGGACAGCTCGAACTCAACGTGATGATGCCGGTCATCGCGCACAATCTGTTGTTCTCGATGACCATTCTCACCAACGCGACGCGGGTGCTGGCGGAGCGCTGCGTCGAAGGGATCGAAGCCGACGCGACGCAGGCGGCGCATTGGCTCGAGCGCAGTCCGGCGCTCGTCACCGCCCTCGCGCCCAAGATCGGATATGCGGAGGCCGCGAAACTGGCGAAGGAAGCTGTCGCGAAGAACGTCACCGTACGGCAGCTGGTGATGGAGAAAGGCATCCTGAAAGGAAAGGAGCTCGACGAGGTCCTGGATTTGCGGGCGATGACGGAGCTGGGCGTGCCGGGCGAGCGTAAATAACTCTCATATCGGAGACGCATCTATGAACAGCTGGATCGTTGCCGGTCTGATCGCGGGCGTCGTCGCGTACCTGGCTGACTGGGTCTTGTGGAGCAAGGTGTTCACGACCGGGATGGAAGCGTTCGCTCAGCAGATGACGCCGGAGGAGATGAAGCGCTTCATGGGTCCCGCGATGGCGAAGTCGGCGATACTGGCGCTGGCGTTCGGCGTGCTGCTCGCCTGGCTATACGCCCGCTTTCGCGGCGCGCTGTGGGTTCAGGGCGGAGGCGTCTTCGCGGGAATGGAATTCGCCACGGTGCTGTGGCTTCCGATTTGTCTCGCCATGCTCGGCAGCAGTGTCTGGTACGTCAAAGCGAAATCGTTACAGATGGCCACCTGCTGGGCCTGGCTGATTCGCATGAATGCAGCCGGGATCGTGGTCGGTTTACTCATGAAGTGACCGTAGTCACGGCACGAGCGAGCGCGAAGGGGTAGAAGTTTTCTCATGCGTACCCTGACGATTGTCCTCATCGCGCTCGCGGTCTCCGGCAATGCCGCGGCGCAACGCCGCGCCCGCATCGGTCCCACGGTCTCATCCATCTCGATCGAAGACGGTGCCGGCGGCAGCCAATCCTTCACGTCGTTTGGCGGCAGCCTCGCATTTCTCTCCGGCGACGACGGCGAAGTCGGCATCGGGGCGTCGCGCTACAGCGATCTCTCGAGCAGCAGCTGCGTGCGGCAGATGACGTTTGTCGGGCTCGAGTCGAACTACTATCCCATCGGCCCGAAGGGCGTGGCGCCGTTCGCGTCGACCGCGGTTGGGTTGGCGCGTGTCCTCGACCAGGATCCGATGCTCGCGCTGCTGGGCTGCAACACCGGCGCACAGACGAGCAACGAGCTCGGGTTGGGCTTCGGCCTCGGCGTGCGCGTCAATCTCGGCAACCAGGCCGCCGCCCTCGTCGAGGGACGGTTCTTTCAAGTCCCGAACAGCGCGATCAAGGCGCTCGAAGGCCGCGCCAACGTGTCGTTTGCGTTCGGGGGTACGAACAAGAAGACGCAATTGCTGAATGGCACGCTCGGGCCAGCGGTCGCCGTGCTCGCACCGCTCAGTGGGCCTCTCGAAGGGCGCGGCCCGACGTGGGGCGTCCGCTTCCGCCGTGAGCAGAAAAAGGGTGGGTCGCTCGGCTTGCAGATCGATTACGCGCCATTGAACGTGAGGACTGGCTGCTCGGCCAATTGTCATCCGTACGCGATCCTGTTCGCCCCAGGATATGAGCCTTCGCTGCATCCGGCCTGGGGACGCTTTTACGGCGAGGTCGGGCTCTTGCTGGCGGGCTTCCCACAGATCGGGAGTGATCGCGGGGTTGCCCAGGGTGCACACGCGGGACTCGGCGCCGACATCTTCAGCGGCCGGACGCTTATGACGAACGTGAACGCGCGGGTGTTGTGGCTGCAACGCAATGATCCGAACAACCGCAATGCGTTCGTACTCCAGATAGGCGGCAGTCTGAGCCCCAGGCTCGAACACCCGCAACCGGGCCATTGAATCCCGACAAGCCCTCTCGCATATTCCCCCCATGCGCGTTACAACCTGGGCGGAATACGGCTTAATCGTTTCGATCCAGCTGGCCAGGCACGCGGGCAAGGGCCCTGTCGCTGCCCGCGAGTTGTCCGAGCAGGAACGCCTCCCTCATGACTACGTCGAACAGATCCTGTTGCGGCTGCGGCGGGCCGGTTTAGTCGAGTCGGTGCGCGGCGCCCGAGGCGGCTATATGCTGGCGCGCGAGCCTCGGGCCGTGAGTGTGAAGGACGTCATCGAGGCATCCGAACACGTGACGTTCGAAGTGAATTGCGACGTGCACCGCGTGGATGATGAGCGCTGCGATCCGGCGACCGCCTGCAGCATTCGTCCCGTCTGGCGCATGCTCCAGCGGCGCATCGACGAGGTGCTCGCCAGCGTCACCCTCGCTGATCTGCAGCACGCCGAGCCAGAGGTCTATCGAATCGCCGGGGTAGCGGCCGGAAATTGACACCGCTGTCGCATGAGGAGCTGCTGCGGTACTCCCGGCACCTCACGCTTCCTGATGTAGGTCTCGAAGGCCAGGCGAAACTCCAGGACGCACGCGTCCTGCTCATCGGCGCCGGGGGATTGGGGTCTCCGGCGGCGTTGTACCTTGCCGCGGCGGGTGTCGGGACGCTCGGGCTCGTCGATTTCGATCTTGTCGATCGCAGCAACCTGCAGCGCCAAATCATCCACGGGACCGCCGCGATCGGCACGCCCAAGATCGACTCCGCGCGCGAGCGTCTGCGCGACGTCAATCCGCACGTGCAGGTCGAAACGTTCGGCCAGAAGCTCACGTCCGGCAACGCTCTCGAAATCCTTCGGGAGTTCGACATCGTCGTCGACGGCTCCGACAATTTTCCCACTCGCTATCTCGTGAATGACACGTGTGTATTGCTCGGCAAGCCCGACGTGTACGGTTCGGTTTTCCGGTTCGACGGACAGGTCTCGGTGTTCCACGCGAAAGAGGGACCCTGCTACCGGTGTCTCTACGCGGAACCACCGCCGCCCGACCTCGTGCCGTCGTGCGCCGATGGTGGTGTGCTTGGCGTCCTGCCGGGAATTATCGGGTCGCTGCAGGCACTGGAAGCGATCAAGCTGATCGTCGGGTTCGGCGAGTCGTTGATCGGCCGCCTCGTGTTGTTCGACGGGCGGCGCATGCAGTTCCGCGAGCTCGCGTTGCAAAAAGATCCCGACTGCCCGGTGTGCGGTGAGCATCCCACCGTGACGGAGTTGATCGATTACGAAGCGTTCTGCGGAGTCGGGGATGAGGGAAGGGGGATGGGAGAAGGGGCTGAGATTAGTGCGGCTGAGTTGCAGCTCGAGCGTAGCCGCAAGCCTGACCTCGTTCTGGTCGACGTGCGCGAGCCTCGAGAAGCGGAGATCGCTCGCATCGACGGCGCCCGTAACATTCCGCTGCGCGAGCTACCGGGCCGCCTGGCCGAGCTGCCAGGCCATGGAGAGATCGTCACGCTGTGCCATCACGGTCCCCGTTCGCTCAAGGCGCGCGAGATTCTCAAAGGCGCGGGATTCGCGAACGTGCGGAGCCTGGCGGGAGGGATCGATGCGTGGGCGCGGGAAGTGGATCCGGGGGTACCACGATACTGAGTGCCGAAGGGGGGACTCGAACCCCCACGGGCTTGCGCCCACTGGCTCCTGAAGCCAGCGCGTCTACCAGTTCCACCACTTCGGCGAGGCTTTTTTGAGGAACGGCAATCTAGATCGTTGTATAACCCCAAGTCAATGCGTATCTTGCCGACGACAGCGTGGAAAAAATTTCCATCGCCAGGAACCCTAAAGCCCGGCACGATTACCATCTCCTGGAAACGTGGGAGGCGGGACTCGTGCTTACAGGGACCGAGGTAAAGTCGCTGCGTGATCGCAAAGCGAGCTTGAACGAAGCGTACGCCCACGTTCGCAACGGCGAAGTCTGGCTGGAAGGGATGACGATTTCGCATTACGGACCCGGCAGCTACAACAATCCGCCCCCGGCTCGTTCCCGCAAACTGCTCCTCCACAAGCGCGAAATCCGCAAACTCCTCGGCGCCACGACCCAGAAAGGCCTCACGGTCGTCCCGCTCGAGGTCTACTTCAAGGACGGTCTGGCCAAGGTCGCGATCGCGCTGGCGAAAGCGAAGAAAGCGCATGACAAGCGCGAGGACCTGAAGCGCCGGGTCGCCGAGCGCGAGATGGCACGCGTTGTGAAGGGCAGACGGTCATGATTCTCTTTCTGCTTTTGGCCGCCTTGATTCCGCAGCAGATCCTGATCGCGACGTCGCGCGGTCAGGCCAGCATCCCGGTGACCAACGAGTCCGGTACCGCGGCGGTGGCGGCCGTGCTGCTCGCGCGGCCTCTCGGACTCACCGTGTCGCTCGACGGCTCGGCGACGCGTGTCTCGCTGGGCGGCAGCACATTCGATTTCGATGTCGGATCGCCATTCGTTCGGTACGACGGTGCGGCCTATCCGTTGGTTGGTGCGCCGTACGTTGCGCGCGACACGCTGTTCCTGCCGTTGCACTGGCTGGCCGACTATGTGCCGCGCCTGTTGGCGAGCCGGTATCGCTGGGACCCGAGGCTGGCCCGTCTTGATGAGCGACCGGCACCGCCCGTTCCGGTTATCACCGCGGCCGCGCCGAATCCGACCACGGGACTGCGGCTTCCCCATACGATCGTCGTCGACCCCGGTCATGGCGGTGTGGATCCCGGGAACCCCGGCCTCACGCTGCCGCACGGCATCACGGAGAAGGACATCACTCTCGGCATCGGCCAACTGCTGCGCGCCGAGCTGGTGCGACGCGGCTTGAACGTCGTGCTCACGCGCGCCACCGACACACTCATCGATCTGGCGAGCCGCCCCTTGTTCTGCCGGGCCGACTGCGACCTCTTCGTGAGCATACACGTGAATGCCATGCCCGCCGGCCGGCGGCAGAAACAAGTGAATGGTGTTGAGACCTACTTCGTGTCTGACGCGAAGACCGAAGATCAGAAGCGCGTGGCACAGATGGAAAACGATGCGCTCCGGTTCGAGCCGTCTCCCGCCGGCAGCGGGGGACCGGTGGGATTCATCTTGAACGACTTGCAGTTGAACGAATACCTCCGGGAGTCGGCGCGACTCGCTGAGCTGGTGCAGGGGAAGGTGGCCGCGGTCCATCCCGGCGAGGACCGCGGCGTGCAGCAGGGTCCGTTCCTCGTCCTCGCGGCGGCCCGGCGTCCGTCAATCCTGGTCGAAACGGGATTCGCGACAAACCAGCAGGACGGGGCCTTCCTCGGGTCTGCACAGGGCCAACGCAAGATCGCCCTGGCGATCGCGGACGGGATCGTCGCAAATCCGCTCGAGTTCGAGCGCAAGATCGCCGGCACGGGAGGCGGGGGGAGCGGCCAGGCACGATGACGCCGCGGCTGCGCTGGATCGCGCTCACCCAGCTCGCCGGGGTCCTGGCCAGCGGCTGCACGTACAACAACGCCATGTGGAGCGCCAAGCGTCATGCCAGTGACGCCCGGCAGCTCGAACGGCATGGCCAGCCATCCGAGGCACGGGCACAATGGGCACAGGCGGCCGCGAAGACCAAGTCATGGCGGACCGATGATGCCGTCGTGCTGCGCGCGGAAGGGCTTGCCTATTCGGGCGCGTGTCGGGACGCGGCCGACCCGATCGCACAAGCGCGCGCCAGTGTGCAGGATGCGACGCAGCGCGAACGGATCGATCTGGCCGACGCAGAATGTTCGCTGGCCGGTGGTGACCCGGTCCATGCGGAGGCCGTGCTGGCCGCGCCGCTCACCTCGAAAGATCCCGACCGGCGCTCGCGCGCTCAGTTCATCGCCGGCCGGGCGGCCGCCTTGCGGTTGGACTACGACGCGGCCACCACACACTTCCAGAGATCGCGCGAGCTGGGCGCTGCGGGACGGGCACTGGTGAGCGAGCAGCAGCTGCGGGTGGCGCAAGCCACGCAGCGCGCCGATCTGACGCCGATCGCGAGTGCGCTCGAGCGACTGCCGCGCACCGTGACTGGCACCGAGGAAGCCAGTCGCATACTCGATCTGCTCACGGTTGTGATGGGTGCCGCGGGGACCCCCGCCGCGCGCTTCCGCGCCGCCGAGATCACGCGCGACTCGTTGCACGCGCCGGCGCTCGCCGGTCAGCTCTTTCTGGATGCGGTGGCGGCTGACTCGACGTCGCTCTACGCCCCCAAAGCGCTGATCGCCGCCCTCGACGTGCTCCCCGATCGCCGCGATTCGCTCGTTGCCCTCCTCGACTCGCGGTATGCGGGATCGCCGTATACCCGCGCATTCCACGGCCAACCGAGCGTCGCGTACGCAGCGGCGGAGGATTCGCTGGCGCACGAGCTGGGGGTGCAGGGAGGCGGCACGCGGGGCAACCCCGTCTCCGCCGGCGTACTGTTCGATGCCCCAGTTCCGGGGCCGCGCGGACCGCGGCTCGACAAGCCCAAGTGAGCGCCATCGACCTCTTCGGCACCAGCTTCCAAAATCCGATTCTCCTTGCTGCCGGCACTGCCGGCTTTGGCCGCGAGCTCGATGATGTCATCGACCTCGATCTGCTCGGCGGTATCGTCACGAAGGCGGTGACGCCAGAGCCTCGCCAGGGCCACCCTGCGCTGCGGGTCGCCGAGTTTCGCGGCGGTATGCTGAACGCCGTGGGGCTTGCGAATCCTGGTGTGGAGCGCGTCGCCGAATATGAGCTGCCCTGGTTGGCGCAGCGGCTGCGGCGCGCGCGGGTGATCGTCAACGTGGCCGGCGCGACGGTCGCCGACTATGTGCACGTGATCGAACGGCTGACACCGCTCGAGGCCATCACCGCCTTCGAGGTCAACGCCTCCTGTCCCAACACGAAGGCCGGCGGGCTCGAGTTCGGCGCCGAGCCCGGCAGCCTGGCCGAGCTGGTGCGCGCCTGCCGGCGCGTTTCGACGCGGCCGCTCACGGTTAAATTGTCGCCGGTGCTCCCCGACATCCCGGCAATGGCGCGCGTCGCGCGCGATGAAGGCGCGGAGGCTGTGAGCCTCGTGAACACGATGCCGGGATTACTGGACAAGCGACTCGGCAACGGCAGCGGCGGGCTGAGCGGTCCCGCGTTGCTGCCCATCGGTGTGCTGGCCACGCGCCGCGTGCGCGAGTGCGTTGACATGCCCGTCATCGGCGTGGGCGGTGTCCGCAATGTCGCCGATGCGCGCGAGTATTTGGCCGCGGGCGCAACGCTTGTGGCCATCGGCACCGCTGCGCTCGCTGATCCGCGCGTACCCGTGCGCATCGCCCGCGAGCTGAACCGTGGCTGAGCTGATTGTCGCCTTCGATCTGCCGAGCGGGAGCGAGGCGCTGGCGCTCGCCGCGCGCCTGCCGGGTCTGCGATGGGCGAAAGTCGGCCCGGTGCTGTTCAACCGCGAAGGACCATCGCTCGTCAGAGAATTCACGGCGCGCGGCATTCGGGTGTTTCTCGATCTCAAGTGGCACGACATTCCCAACATCGTGGCGAGTGCCGTGAGTGCGGCGCGCGAGCTTGGCGTTTCGATGACCACGGTCCACTGTCTCGGAGGACGCGCAATGCTGACGGCTGCCGCCACGGCGGCGGGCCAGGACCTGGCGGTCGTCGGTGTGACGGTGCTGACCTCGCACGATGGTGCCGAGCTCGAGGGCATTTTGGGACGCGGCGTTCCCGATGTCGGATTCGAGGCGGAACGTCTGGCGCGCGCGGCGCTGCAGGCAGGATTGCGCGGCGTCGTCGCATCGGGCCAGGAGCTTGGCCTGTTGCGGGAAGCACTCGGCCCCGAGCCACTGATCGTGGTCCCGGGCGTTCGCGCGCCCGGCGAGCCCGCCGGCGATCAGGTGCGCACGATCGAACCGGCAGAAGCCGTGCACCGCGGCGCCACCCATCTCGTGGTCGGGCGGCCGATTACGGCCGCGCGCGATCCGGTCGCCGCCTACCGCCGTTTAGTCGAAGCGCTCGATTGAGGGTATCAACCAGCCCGATGCGCACTCCACGGCTATGGCTGTCGCTCTGCATGGTGGCGCTGCCGGTTCAGGTCGCCGCCCAGGCAACGCTGTCCGATGCGGCGGCCCGGGCCAAGGCCGCGTGGTCCGCCCATGATGCGCAGGGCCTCGTGGGGCAAAGCTCGACGCTGATCCTGCAGATTCCAGGCGCAGATCCGTCGTCCCCGCTGGGGCGGCCGCAGGCGATCGAGTTGTTGCGCCGGTACTTTCGGCCCGCCGAGGAGCGGGGGCTCGACGTGACGGCGATCCGCGAGGTGGAGCCGGGGAAGGGGTTTGTGGAGTTAACCCGCCGCTATGTGGTTGCGGGAACGACGGAATTGCGTCATGAGACCCTGTTTCTCGGGTATCGGTTATTGGACCGCGAATGGCGTCTCGTGGAGCTACGCAGCGCGCCGTAATCGATTGTCGCATGGCCCCTTGCGTGAAGTCCACACCCCGTCTATTGTTCACGGCTCAGCCAGAAATGTTTCACTTTTCCGGAGCAGCCTGTTGAAGGTACGTTCGAGCGTGCGCCCCATCTGCGAGCACTGCAAAGTCGTGACGCGGCGGGGCGTGATTCGCGTGATCTGCAAGCGCAACCCCAAGCATAAACAGCGGCAGGGTTAAGGAGAGGCATGGCTCGTATTGCAGGCGTGGATTTGCCGCGCGATAAAAAGATCCAGTACGCACTTCCGTACATCTTCGGTATCGGTCCCAGCAACTCGGTTCGCATCCTCGCGGAGACGGGCATCAGCCCGGACGCGCGCGTGCGCGATTTGCGGGACGCCGAAGTCGCCCGGCTGCGCCAAGTGATCGAACGGGACTACAAGGTCGAAGGCGCGCTCCGGACGGAAATCGCGATGAACATCAAGCGCTTGATGGACATCGGCACGTACCGGGGCGGTCGTCATCGCAAGAATCTGCCGGTGCGCGGCCAGCGCACGCACACCAACGCGCGCACCAAGAAGGGACCACGGCGCGCCATCGCGGGCAAGAAGAAGCCCGTGCTGAAAAAGTAGAGGCACATGGCCGACGCCAAACCAGACGCGAAGCCAGAGGCAAAGCCGGACGCCAAACCCGCACCCGCACGTGCGGCCGGCGCCAAGAAGAGCAAGAAGATCGTCGAGGCCGAGGGCATCGCGCACATTACCGCGACGTTCAACAACACCCTCATCACGATCTGCGATATGCAGGGGAACGCCATCACTTGGGGCTCGTCCGGTAAGGCCGGCTTCAAGGGCTCCAAGAAGTCGACGCCGTTCGCCGCCACTGTGGCCGCCGAGCAGGCGGCCCGTGAAGCGTTGAACCTCGGCGTGAAGCGCGTGCACGTCCGCGTGCAGGGTCCCGGCTCCGGCCGCGAGTCCTCCATTCAGGCGCTCGCGAGTGCCGGACTACAGATCCGCTCGATCCGCGACGTGACGCCGATTCCGCACGACGGCTGCCGGCCGCCCAAGAAACGGCGGGTCTAGAACATGGCACGCTACACGGGTCCGGTTTGCAGGCTGTGCCGGCGCGAGGGCACCAAGCTGTTTCTCAAGGGCACGCGCTGCCTGACGGAGAAGTGCGCCATCGAGCGCCGTGCGTACGCGCCTGGCCAGCACGGCCAGTCGACCGGACGGCGCCGCAAGGCGTCGGAGTACGCGAAGCAGCTGCGGGAAAAACAGAAGGTGAAGCGGATCTACGGTCTCTCGGAGCGCCAGTTCCGCAACTTGTTCGAGCGCGCGATCAAGGAGCCGGGTGTGACGGGCGAGGCACTGCTCGTTGCCCTCGAGAGTCGTCTCGATAATCTCGTCTATCGCATGGGCTTCGCGACATCACGCAAGCAGGCGCGCCAGCTCGTGCGGCATCGGCATATCCTCGTCAACGGACGCGTGCTGGACATTCCATCCTATCGCGTGCGTCTCGGAGAAGAAGTGCGGGTCGCCGACGCGAGCAAGGAGATGGTGCAGGTGAAGGTTGCCCTCGAGCAGTTCACGCGGGGCCAGCCGGTTTCGTGGATTCAGGTGGACCATGACAAAGTGCTGGGCAAGATGACCGAGCGGCCAACCCGCGACGCCATCCCGCTCGCGGCACAAGAACAGTTAATCGTCGAGCTCTATTCCAAGTGATTACCACTCTTGATTTGACGGGGTTGGTCCGGCCGCACCTGGTCGAAATGACCAAGCGTGAGGACAACCCGAATTCCGCCGAGTTCCGGCTCCAGCCGCTGGAGCGGGGCTACGGCTACACGCTGGGCAACTCACTGCGCCGGCTGCTGCTTTCCTCTCTGCGCGGTGCCGCGGTCTGGGCATTCCGCATCGACGGCGTCGTGCACGAGCACCAGACCATTTCGGGCGTCGTCGAGGATGTGCATCAGATCATCCAGCGCCTGAAGCAGCTGACGCTGGTGCTCGCACCCGACGTCGACGAGGCCGTGCTCCGCTTCAAAGTGGAGAAGGCCGGTCCGGTCTACGCGCGGGATCTCGAGGCGCACGGCGCGGTGACGATTCAGAACCCCGAGCAGCTGCTCTTCACCGTCCAGGACGACCGCGACATCGCGGGCGAGCTGTACGTGAACAAGGGCCGCGGCTACGTCGAGGCCGAGCAGCATCCGGTCGATCGCACGCTGGCGGTGGACGTGGTTCGGGTCGACTCGATCTACAATCCGGTGCGCCGGGCGAATTTCACCGTGGCGGAGACGCGCGTCGGCCAGCGCACCGACTACGATCGCCTCACGCTCACCGTCGAGACCAACGGCACGATCTCGCCCGAGGACGCGGTGGCGTATGCCGCGGCGCTCGCGCAGGAGCACTTCCGGTTCTTCGTCGACTTCGGCAAGGTGCCGATCGTCCCGGGGGAACCGGGCGGGGCGGGCAACGGTGGATCCGAAGGCGGGCGGTTGCGAGACGTGCTGAGCCGCGCCATCGACGACGCCGGTTTGTCGGTGCGGTCGGTGAACTCGCTCAAGAACTCGAACATCCGGACCCTGGGCGATCTCGTCCGCTACAAGGAAGACGATCTCCTGAAGGTCAAGAACGTCGGCGAGAAGGCGCTCGGAGAAATCGCGGAATTGCTGCGTCGTGAGGGCTTGAACTTCGGGATGCAGCTCGAGGAGACGCCGGGCGGCGAAATTCGCATTGTGGATCCGGGCAGCGCGCCGCAGGCGCAGCTCACGGGGACCGAGGAAGAGTAATGCGTCACCGCGCCAAGGGCCGCCAGCTTTCGCGCACGTCGAGCCACAAGAAGGCGACGCTGAATAACATGGCGACCAGCCTCTTTCAGCACGGCGGTATTCAGACCACCGAGGCGAAGGCGAAGGAGCTGCGCCCCTTTGCGGAGCGGCTCATTACGCTCGCGCGCCGCGGCGATCTGCACGCGCGCCGTCTGGTGGAGCGCCGGATCAAGGACAAGGCGGTCACGACCAAGCTGTTCGCCGAGATCGGCAAGCGATTTGCGGCGCGGCCGGGCGGCTACACGCGGATCGTGAAGCTCGGCCATCGCGTCGGCGACGGCGCCGACGTCGCCCGCATCGAGTTGTTGGCTGAGTGACCGGGCTGCGAGTGGAAATGCAAAAGGGACCCGGAAGGGTCCCTTTTTTCTTGAGCAGCGCGTCCCCTAGGACGCCTTGGCGACTCTATTCGATTTGATGCACTGCGTACAGACGCGAATCCGGCGCACGGCGCCGTTCACGACGACGCGGGCGTGCTGGAGGTTGGGATACCAGCGCCGGGGCGTCTTGTTGTTCGCGTGGCTGATGTTGTGTCCCGTGATGGGACGCTTGCCACAAATCTCACACACTCGAGCCATAGTTCGATCCGACAATGAGTTCTAAGGGCGCCACAAAGAGGCCTAAACCTAAACGGGACACCGAGGAGCGGCAACCCCGCGGGACTGGTAACGCCCGCAAGACGGCGGTGATTACCGGCGTCACCGGCCAGGACGGCTCCTACCTCGCCGAGCTGCTGCTCGAGAAGGGCTACGAGGTCATTGGGGTGGTGCGGCGCACATCGCACGACTCCTATGAGCGGATCGGGCACCTGCTGGAGCGCGTGCACATCGTCGCGGCGGATCTCCTCGACCAGCATTCGCTGACGACCGTGATCCGCGATGCCAAGCCCGACGAGGTCTACAACCTCGCGGCTCAAAGCTTCGTCCCGACGTCGTGGAACCAGCCGGTCCTCACGGGAGAATTCACCGCGCTCGGCGTGACGCGCCTGCTCGAGGCGATCCGTCTGGCGCATCCCGAGGCGCGCGTCTATCAGGCCAGCTCGTCGGAGATGTTCGGCAAGGCGGTGGAAACGCCGCAGCGGGAGTCGACGCCGTTCTATCCTCGCTCGCCCTACGGCGTCGCGAAAGTGTACGGACACTGGATCACGGTGAATTACCGCGAATCGTACGGCATGTACGCGGTCAGCGGCATTCTGTTCAACCACGAGTCGCCGCGCCGTGGCCTCGAGTTCGTGACGCGCAAAGTGAGCGACGCGGTCGCGCGCATAAAGCTCGGGAAAACCACCGAGCTGCGCCTCGGCAATCTCGATTCCGGGCGGGACTGGGGATTTGCGGGGGACTACGTCGAAGCGATGTGGCGCATGCTGCAGCAGCCTGAGCCGAACGACTACGTGGTCGGGACCGGCACGATGCACACCGTGCGCGACCTGTGCGCCGCGGCGTTCAGCCACGTGGGACTGGACTGGCAGAAATACGTGAAGGTCGATCCGCGATTCGTGCGTCCCGCCGAGGTCGACACGCTGCTCGCCGATGCGAGCCGGGCCCGGAAGGAACTGGGATGGGTGCCCAACGTTAGCTTCGAGCAGCTGGTGAGAATGATGGTGGACGCGGACATGGAGCGGCTGGCGTGAAGGTGCTCGTGACGGGCGCCAACGGCTTCGTTGGCAAGAGTGTCGTTCGTCGGCTACTCGCCGACGGCAATCGTGTGGTCGCGGCGGTGGGACCGGGGGCCTCGGGGAGTCCCGGCGCTCCCAACCTTACCAACGTCTCACTCGACCTCGCGAACGACGTCTCCGTGCGCGCCTGTTTTGCCGAGCCGGTGGATGCCGTGATTCATCTGGCGGCGATCGCACTGAGCCGGGCGGCCGACCGCGATCCGGCGATGGCGTGGTCGGTCAACGCCGGGGGAACCGGGAAACTCGCGGCGGCACTCACGGCAGCCGCCGCCGGGTGGAAAACACAGCCGCTCTTCCTGTTGGCGTCGACAGCCGATGTCTATGCATGGCAGCAGCGACCGATTAAGGAAGAAGACTGTGTCCAGCCATCCACTCCCTATAGCGCCAGCAAGCTCGGCGCCGAGCTCGCGGTGGAGCAAGCGGCGCGCTGCTGTGGGCTGAAGGTCATCATCGCACGACTGTTTCCCGCCTCCGGGGCG
>Ga0193755_1000045_pt1 | contig 31652 bp, 43 predicted proteins | sample H1a2metaG_FD_144921 | JGI IMG/M metagenome (GOLD analysis project Ga0193755, IMG submission 144921) | Soil microbial communities from a riparian zone of the East river system, Colorado, United States - H1a2 | ecosystem: Environmental > Terrestrial > Soil > Riparian zone | place: USA: East River...
CAGTCTGCATCATAGTAACAAGACGGGCCTGAGCATCACTCTGATTACCACCATACATAGCAGATGTCTTGGTAATAATGGGCATGACCTTGGCCATGTCTTTGATTTCAATGGCACCTACCTTACCCTGGTCAACCATCATCTTCATCAGATTACGAGCTTCTTCATTAGTAAGTTTTGGATTCTGTGCCATAGCAGAAGCGATAGCAGTTCCCAGCTCTTTGGGATCAGCACCTTCAGCGGTAGCAATCTTCATAACATCGCCAAGTAGTTCTTGAGACTTCTTGCCTTGACCAGTTTTGGCGATAATAGCGTGTTGAGTTTCTAGAACATCACTAGTTGGTGTGGCGTATTCGATTCCGAGGGCGCGGGCCTTGGCAGTTGCCTCGGCCGCGGTTACTTTCTGTTCAGGTTTACCTGGAACATCAGAAGCAATCTCAAGTGCCATAGCAGACTTGGAAATCTTCAATTCATTAGCAAAAGCATTCTGAACAGACAAACCACCACCCAATGCCATTAGGGTTCCGAAGAGCCTGGTGGCGTGACCTAGAGTAGAACGAAAATCACTAACAATTCTACCTGATAGTTGACGAGAGAATGAGGCACGAGCGCTGGCACTTCTTTGAGCCTCGCTAATCTCTTGGTCAGCTTGTTGCTTGGCCAAACGGCCAGCCATCATAGCAGAGTTATGGATTATGCGTTCACGCTGCTTAGCCCACTTCTCGGTATCTTTAGTTTTGGTCTGTTCAGCTTTGTCAGAGTCTTTAACTTCTTGGTCTTTGGATTTAGTTTTATCATTAGCTTCATCTTTAGCGGTCTTACCTCTTTTACGAGCGCCTTCTTTGCTAATGGCATCTAACTTACGCTCTAATGCCACACAACGATCTTCAATGCTCTTGAAAGCATTTAGAACATCAGAAATGCCTGATGCAGTAAGTTTTATGTCAATAGGGCCGAGTTCAGTCATCTATGTTTAGCTCTGATAAATTTGATAAAAGCAGTCTCTCTTACCGCGTCTTTGGCGAACGTGGCTTCATCTGCCGTTAAGTCTTGGTTTGGTTTTGGTGGATTTAGAGTGCTGGTTCTGACTCTTTGGGCGATTTTTCTACAGGCGAGATAGCAGAGAATTTGTCCGTCTGAAACTTCAGCAACTGGCGTGCCATATACATTAAAAATTGATTCTTCGCTTCCGGCAAGAAGCGATCTAAAAAATATGGACTCTCTTCCGCCCCTTTCCCTAGTTTAGTAATCCACTCTTCAAACTTAGCATCATCCATAAATGCAATGATAGGGCCACGTTCTGACTGTAGAGTTTCATAATGCTGAAGTAGAATAGCAATTTCATCATTGCTTAAATACTTGCCAACATGTTCTGGGGTTGGAAAGAATGGCTTGTTCTCATTCTCTGGCGCTCGGCAAGACCTGAAGATAAAATGCTTAGCCGTAATGTTATCATGTCTTTCACGATATACCTTACTATCTCTCTCAACTACTACTTCTAATTTCTGAAAGATTCTATCACATTCTATTGTGGCATTCTTCTGAATTTCTACATGGTCATCATGAGTTAGAGTTCTAATAAGAACTTTGCAAATTGGATTACCATCTTCATCAAATGCTGGTAGATCAACTAATCTAGTGGGTTGTTTACGCTTAGATAGATCGTTGAATAAACTGGAGTAATCGAGGTCTTTGGTTTCTGGTTCTTTAGTTTTGTTTGCCATGGTACTTACTATATCGAGTTATTCTTGCAAGAAAATAGGCCACCTGCCTCTTTCGAGGTAAGTGGCCATATAGACTCATAAGATAATTTGTGAAGATTTAGATTAGAACGTCTGCCAGTTAGCGAGTGTTTGACCAGCAGCGACTAAGGTCAGGTTGACGAAGTTAGCATTCTGCTCATCTTCACCTGGGTTATACTCAAACCCGGCCAGCGGGACTGCGTTACCTACTTCGATTTCAATGAAGGGTGCACCTTGAGTGAAACCCGCGAAACCCTTGTAGGTAGTGTTTACTGGAAGTAAACCAGCGTTACGTGTAATTCTTACGTCTGCATTCTCGGTTAAGAGAGCGCCGTTGACATAAACAGTTACTTTAGTGTATAGTTGTGCTTGAGACATGTTTTACCTTATGATTGTAAATTAGGCCAAGAAGTTAACTTGGTTGAGGTTGATTGCAAACTGGTGAGCATTGCTGATTGGTTGCAATTGAACCAAGCATCCAAATCTTGAATCTGGGGAGGTCTCACGAACTACTTGAGTAGCATCCAAAGAGTTCTGAACATTCTGCAAGAATCCGTTATCGCCTAGACGACTAATGACCTTGTTGATAGTAGAACGAACGATACCTGGAGTAACTACCTGAGAAGTAGGTGGTTTCTGTCCCTTGGCTGGGTCATTACCGGCTTGCTTGTTAGCGAAGCTTTGAGAAACAACCGAAGAGATTAAGTCAGCGGCAATGAACATGATGGTTACGATGCTGTGATCGCGAACACGAGTGTCCAAATTGCTGGTTACAGGGTCTTGGGAGTAAGTAGTAATCAAGCTAACCAACGAACTTTTACCGCTGGAGAGAGTTGCTACTGGAGTTACACCGTTGACGAGAGCGCTCTTGAGGTCTGCACGAGATGGCGTAGTTCCATCGAATGGAGCAGATACCTGCCATAGAGCGGCAGTTTGTGGGGTAGTGCCAAGGTAGTCCCAGTTGAAGATTGGAATGCTCTGGCTTTCACCTAAGCAAACTGAACCGCAAGTATAAGCAGCCAACTCACCTGGAGTTAGGTTGCTGTTTGGCTGCCAGATTACATCGGCCAATGGGCTGTTAAGAGCCTTGGCAAATGTATTAACTGTACCGAGGGAGCCTGAGTTTCCACCAAAGACTCTCTGACGAATGCCAGGGATTGGAAGTGCGTTAGAAACGACCTGAGCTACTAAGAGACCCAAGTTACCCGTGGAAGTTGCATCTTCACCTGGGGAACAGATGTAGGTGAATTTCTTTGGGTTGATGGTTGCGAGGGCATTAGTCCAAGAGTCAGCGGTCGTGCCACCAGAGAGGTTAGCAAAGTTCTGAGCAGTGGAAGTAGTACCTACGCTAACTCCGACAACGCGAACTGCGAAGCGGATTGAGTTGCCACGAGGGCCCTTTTGTTTAGAGGTGATTGTAACGGTTCCAGTGGATGGAGAGGCAGTTACAGCCCAATTAAGCTGGCTGTTGATCTGAGCAGCTAGGTTAGTAGCAACCGTAGATGCAGAATCACCAGTGGTGATGGCGCAATCAACGAATTGATCACCAACATAGGCACGAGCAGAGCCGTTGCCAGTTGCAGTAGTGGCGAATGTAGCGGTGCCGGTAGCCGAGGCGCCTGTCGACTCTTTAACAGCTACGAAGTAGACTGGAGTCGTACCTTGGTTGACTTTAGCAACTCTTCGATACATTCTGTGAAGTTCAGAGCCGTTACCAAATAGGTTGATAACATCTTGTTCAGTGGAACAGGTAAACCCTTCAACGTCTGGCCCGAAGACATAACCATCAAATAATGATTGAGAGGTTACATAAGACGAAGATAGAGCATTACCCATCAATAACATAGTGATTGGGTTTTCAGTTCCAGCGCTTGGGCCTGATGCAAAATTAACTGCAATGTAGGTGCCCGGAACGAAGTCCGTAGTTGCTAGACCGATAAGTGGAATGCTTGGAGATGACATGAGTTTACCTTATAAGAAGTATGTGTGTTAAAACTTGCCGTTGAAAGGCTCTGTACCAGCTAGTTCGGCTAGATCTGCCTGTTGTGGTTTGATGAATTGAACTCCGCAATAATCTGCCGTTGCCTGATCGGCTGGGGCAAGATCACCATGCTGAACAGCATAGACGTATTCTGGGAGCGGTCTGACTTCAGATGGTTTGTCTGAAGGTGGAAACCCATGTAGGGTTGCATCCCATCTACGACCAATGTAACGACATACTCCGCCATCTAGAGCATCGTGATCGTTTATCATTTTAGTGCCAACTGCGAGTAACTTGAGCTTGTCTGGTTTCTTCATTATACAACCTTGTTATGGCGGGAAATTAGTTGGATTGTAGTCAGAGTTGAGATCCACGAAATCTTCAATAACATCTGGTGGACTGTCTTTTGGATTATTGACTAAATCAATCTCTGTATCAATTCCGGTGAGAGTCTCGAACTGTCCAGTGATGTTGAAGTTATCACGTTCACGCATTGCGAGTTTCATAACAACGGCTTCCATTGGAAGATTAGTTGTAGTATGAGGGATCATCATTCGAGTGTAATCGGTCATCTGAATCCAATCAAACCCTGTGGCGTCTCCCCAATCCGTGTTACTTTGGTAATTTGGGTCGGCTGGGACTTCACTACGATTAGATAAGATTTTCTCAACTACTTCTAGAAAAGGGCCGGCTATTTCCATTTGACTCATTGTCAGAGGTGGTAATACCCAAACAATCTCTAGGTTTGATTGAGTTCGAGAAAACGAAATGGTCTTCTCGGTGAACTTGCCATCTGTTCTATAGATAGCAAGTAAGGGGAATTTGATTCCAGTATCTTGTAAGTATGGGAAAGGGTTATTTGGAAACTTCATTCCCACAATGTTGGGCATCTGAGTGGAGAGCTTTGCTCTGGCCATTTCGGTTGTCCAACGGGCACCTGCATAAGTATTAAGTGAAGAGGCAAAGTAATCTAGCAGGTAATAGATTGGTTTGTCAACGTCTTTGAGAAGGCTATTAGCTGTGGAAGCACTGAGTGGATACTGAGTATTTCCGATCTTGAAGACGCCTAATTCTGGGGCTACCATTAGATACCTCGCAAGAAGCTGTTAAGGTGGTCGGCAACTATGTGCTCCCCAGAACGATTAACGAAGCTTAATGCTTTGGACATGAATGGTTTGGGGGCGGAAGCCTTTACTGATTTAGCAAAAACATCTTGTCCATTGATGACGAAATGTAATGCTTTAGCGTGTATGGGATAAATTCTAGAACCTGGTGGGCCATTGCCATATTCGACCCAAGATGCATATTGCTTGTTAGCAATTATGCCTTGGCTGAAGGCGCTATTCTTATAGGCGACTGTTGCTGACTCTAATCCGCTTCCACTATGGGACTTGTATTCTTTTTCGGTTCGTGCGACCTGGGCTCCCTGTTCTGCCACCTCTTGAAGAGCTTTCTCAAGAGCACTTGCTAAACCGTTATGGAGATTGGCTATTGTCTTGTGCAGCCCCGAAGCATCTACTTTGAACATTATATTAGGTTAATCGCGGTGTTACGAAGATATACTCGGAACATAACTGAGCGTTCTGAATTATCCCAAATCTTTTTGAAGTAACTTCCACCAGTTGGGAAGTTCGGGCCTTCTACTTTTATGTAGAATTCGATGTTAGTTGCAGATACATCTGGGCTGAATATTTTAGGGTCAGTTCCACCTGTTTGGCTGCCAGTATCATATGGGAAAACGAATGGGCCAATCACTATGTCTTGGTCTTTAAGTTGTCCGCCTGACAGAACAATTTCTTGTTTACTAACCTGTCTAAATCTTGGACTGACACCTCCGAAGTTGGAGACGACGGTATAACCGTCTGTGTCAGTGCCTACGCCTACTCTATCACCTGTCCATGTAATGGTTGTCAATGTGACTGTGTAGGGTCTGAGTTGGATTTGCGCCGGAACCGCAAGGGCTTGGTCGGCGGCAAATCTGATGAAATCAATCGGATCAGCAGCCATATGAACTCCCTTTATCCGCTAAAATGTATTTTGACATCCGGGATATCAGTTACCTTAGCTGGGCCGTAGTAATCTGCGGCTACATCCATGGATAGATGGATGCTAAGTCTATTTATATAAGTTCTGCCAACTCGTCTCAAACCAGCGTCAGCTCTAATGGCATCGAAGATAACTTCATCCATTACCTGAGTAGCTAACATGAGTGCCGAGTTAGAGTCTATCTTAGCATCGATAGCCTGTAGTTTGACCAATGTATCAGCAACGGCATTGAAAGTGGCAGTATCAGCATTTTCAATAGTGCTGATGGCATTTTCTAAAATGGTGTTGGCCTTATGGAATAGCAAAGGCATTCCCATATAGGTTCTGATTTGGTCTTTTTGGACATCGGTGAAAGTTGACATTACATCCCTTGATAAAACTAAAGGGGATGGATGGGTAAATACTCATCCATCCCCATGATAGCCAATATACTATGTTGTTATTTATCTTGTTAAGATGTGCTAAAACCTGTTACACCTTTAAGCAGTGCAAACGCATTAGGTCTCAAAACCTTCATTCCAAGCTCAACTTCCATTGCGAACTTGATGCTGGAACCGGTCTTTGCAACCGAATAGACCTTAACTGGAGGGCCACCCAAACGGTCAACGAATTCACCGTTGCTGGAAACCATACCATCTTCACGGTCGGTTACTGCATCACCCCAAGCCTCGTAAGGCAAGAAGTTGATAGCGAGGTCAGCCATACGGCCGAGTACGACATATCCGTCACCGGATGCCTGATACCAAGCAGCATTCTGGAAGACTGGAACACCGTTGTAGCTAGTGACCGAGACGCCTCTGGTTAGAGGTGCTTGGCTAACTTGGTTCAATTCACGGCTAGTAGTTAGCTGATCGAAACGAACCTGAGTGTCACCGATTCCCTTGATGTAAGCTGCGGTCTTTGGAGAGCACATGATGAAATCAGGTGCAGTGCCAGAGAACTGCTCGATTTCATAGAATGCTCTATCCATTAAGGCACGAGTTACGTTACCAACACCCGATTGGACGTTAGCTACGAGTCCCGTGTTATTACCACCAAGAGTCTGACCTGCATAGGTGCCGGAGGCAAGCAATGCGTTAGTCAAACCAACAATGTTGCTGACAGATGCGCTGCCAGGGGAGATGGCAGTGCCAGTTCCCATCAACATATCTTGTTCAATTTTGTTTGCCAACTTGGCGAGACCTTCGAGGTATGCATCACGAAGACGATCCCTAATTAGGTCAGCGGCCATGTCTGGGCGGAGAGTTGCCACGACAGCAAGCTCAGTGTGGGTGAAACCGAAGCTGGTACGGTAAATACCACGGTTTAGAGTCATTGCGACTCTGTCGTCTTGATTGTATTCAGACGAAAGAATGTCATCGCCCTCACCTGGGTTAACAGCAGTATTACCACCGTTAGATACAGTCCAGTTAATGGCTGCGGAGATACCCAGTTCTTTCTTCATTCTAGAAAGTAATGGAGCCTCACGGTTCCATAGGTTACGACCTTCAGCAGCGAAGATGTGAGGGATATTTGCAGAAATATTGCTAAGAACGTCAATAGCCATGATAATACCTTGTTAAAAGAAAGTCATAAAGACTTATGTGTAGAGTTGTTATTCGGTTTCGCCAGTTACGAGCTTGCCCATAATTGCTTGGGTAAGAACGTCCAAATCTTTTGCATTACGATCTGGTGTCTGACGAGAAACGCCTTGAGATTGAACTGGGCCTTTTTGACCTGAGCCTTGAGTTCCGCGAGGTGCTAGATATAGTTTAGCCTCATCGGTTTTAGCCCAGGCTTTTACTGCATCATTCAAGTCGTAGTCAACCTGATTTACCTTCATCTTATAAGAACCATCTTCATCAGTTCGCACTAATTTCTTCTGGTTGAGAAAGGCAATAGCATGGTCTACGTGTTTAGGGTTGACTCCATGCTGAGTGAGCTGCTCACGTAGCGTATTGTGTAGATTTTGTTCTGCCAATACCGCTTCACGCGCTTTTTCGCGATCTTGCAATATCTTGACCTGACTTCTCAGTTCAATTAGTGCTGCATCGGCTTCCGTTTTTGGAAGTCTGGGAGCCGCTTGCTCATCTTTTGGTTGTTGTGAAGCAAATGCGTTTTTAACTTCGGCCAAGTCTTTCTTCAAAGAAGCTCGGAATCCGTTGATCATTGCATTTAATTCGTCTTTGGTAACGTATTGTGGTGCGTCATCTTCACCCTCCCCAGTTAAAATGCTGGGCTCATTCACGCCTTTTTGGGCCATTTGATTCTCCAATTTTGGTTCGAGTATCTACAGATCGTTAATAAACGACAATAGTTGTCGAGTTTATTTATTGTGTTTAGCTACTTGGATAGCTCGTTCTTGTCGTAAAGCACTAGCCTTATTAGGGTGTGTCCCCAATCGCTTCCCCGTTTTTCGGGAATACAGAACATATTTTTTACCTACTCTTCGGATCATAGTTTCTCACCTGTTCAATGGTTCGCTCTAGATACTGTATCTTCTTTCTAGTAGAAAATTTAGGTAGTCTTGGTTGAATTGGTTTAGGGGTCATAGAGTATGAATATAAAGAACTTCTAATCATTTGGTTTTTCCGTTCTTAGCCTTCTCTGACTTGTCCACCTGAGTGACGGCTTGCTTCTGAACTGAAGCCTCCATTTGCTGACTAACCTGAATGTCACTACCAACTTGTTTAGAGTGTAGTTTATCCCAAGGGCCACTGTTAGACCCCACATGACCTACATAGGCTGGCACCGGCTGGCCATTCTGTAAAGCAGCCAAAGCTCGGTGATGACCATCAACTACCATCATCTTGTTATCATTACTTGGGTTATTAACAACAATAATTGGTTTAGTCATATTATCATTAGCCATTTTATCAGCAAACTTATCTACATGCTCTTGGTTATCTGGTTGAGATGCTTCCCAATTATCTTTATTAGAGAAATCAATAGATGATAATGGAACTTCTACAGGGCCAATCCATGTAATATGTAATACCCATTGTAGATCAGACTCATTATAATCATCTTTTAATTGATCAAATACAGTTTGTCCATCAATATGTTCGCCGGTCTGTAAGTGAGTACCTTCTGGCATCAGTGGCTGACCACCTGGCCCCATGGCCATGGTATCTTCTCCACCGCCCGGATCGGAGGTAGCTGGTTGGGCTGGCTGACCTTGAGCTGGGTTCTGGGATGGGTCGTTTGGATCAGGCGGCATATGCTCACCATTTTCAATGCTTTCTTCCAGCTCTTCTTGAATCTGTGCCTCTTCTTCCGGGCTAGCTGATCCAACCAAAGCCATTGCCAATCTTAGCATATACTTCTTGTGGAAAGTCTCCGATGGAAGCATTTGTAGAATGGATTGTTGGCCGGCAATGGCAGTAACTTCTGCAATGATAGTGGTACGGTCTTCTTCCACGAAAGTAGATAGGCCATGAACGTCCCATACAATAGCTTCACCACGGGCCGCCGCAATGCATTGGAAGATTTCTTTAATGAAGTCTTTGACAACACGAGCATAAGCAGTTAATAGAATCTCAGTGGCATGACGGTCTTCTACCTTAGAAGCAGCGCTGGATAGTTTAGAACCCTTAACCGTAGAAGCAGACTGGGCCATCTGGTTAACTACCTGATGCATCTGCTCACGAAGATCAATCAATTGCTTGTCAACCAGGGCGTGAGATGTTCCCTTGGCTTCAACCATCTCAATACCATCTTCACTACCAAGAACCGTATAGCCTTGGTTAGCAAGTTGCATTCTCATGCCTTGAGCACGATTTGGATTGGATTGAACCTCAGAAGGTAATGCGCCACCTGGTGCATTGATTTCTGGGCCAAGTTTAATAACTGGAATAGCAATACAAGTCTTGTTCATATTAGAGACCAAGAAGCTTCTACGCTGGAAATACTCTTCACAAACTGGGCCTAGTTTAGCGCCAAGATGTAAACCGTATGGGATGCAGAGATGGAAAACTGGAATTTCCAAGAATGAAGTATCGCCTTCAGCAACCAATGGAACATCATCCGATGGACGGAAGTCTTTGTTGAGAGCAATGGGTTTAGTTTGGTAAAGTGCCCAATGAGCTACTCCACCTCGCATAGTCCAAATCTTGAACTCTACCATCTTCATTGGCTCGGCTAATGGATCATCGTGAACACAAATCTCATTCTTTAATTTAACCCACTCAAACTTCTGGGAGGCATCATCTTTCTTCCAATCAATAACAGTCAATGGATCAATATCATATAGATAAGCTTTATCAAGACCTCTAGCCTCTTCTTCTAATAGAGTTTGTGGCTTATCTTCATTGTCATCTAGTTTACTGAAATCTACTCCAACATAAGAGTAGTAGCAATATAGAGATTCAGTGAATATGTCTTTGGTAAAATTATGAAGTGAATTATTCATTCCATCACAGTTAGAGGCGAATAGTTTATAGAAATTCTCATCACCAGAAGTTCCACCCAATGTGCCTTCATCTTCTGCATCAGCCGCTTCTCTGACCATTAGATCATCGGAGAATAAGGCTGAGGCGAAATGGTCAACGAATTGACTCAAATATGGCATATAGGCTGCGCATTGAAGTCTTTCATTATATGATTTTTGAGATTCAATAGATAGTTTAGTTAGAAATAGGGAAGCATTATCCATAATCTCATAACCGCCATCATAGAGTAAATCCATTTTAGTAATTAGTTCTGAGTCATATGCTGCGTTTGGTTTATTTAGTAATTTATATAGTACCATTTTATATTATCCGAATGAAGGTAGGTTAATGAAGTTTCTAGCAACATAGACTGGAGAGATAAGAAGCTCGGTCAGAGCCCAGACCATAGCGTCCAATCTATCGTCTTTGCGTTTATTAGTGGATGGGGCACCAGTGAATATGGTCATCTGGTCTTCTAGCTTTTCAAATCGCTTAGCTGAACCAACGTGATGAACAAAACCTTGAGTATACTTGGCAGCAATTGGTTCTGCTCTAACCATCTTACCATGAGAGGCCCTAATGGCCTTAAAAGCAATATTGTTATCAATGGTCTTAAGAGTATGTTCCACCATATCTCCACCGAAATTCTTTTCAGCTACTATATAGTTGGCTTGGTAATCATGATATAACCTAACCGCTTTAGTAGCCCACCCATCTGGTGAGTAACGGCCCGACGCATCTTCCAAAACATAAGCATGGCTTTGGGCATCTACTCCGGCTACAATGATACCAGTTTCATCAGAATCGGGATTGGCAGTTCCAGCAGGGTCTACTGCCACGATGATTCTAATCAACTCAACATCTTTGGGTAGATTAAGTTTAGGGCCAGAATCAAGTAATGGTGCCATCTGTACCCTATTATCTGAGATACACTTCTCGGAGAAAATAGCGTCTTCCGAGTCATCTAGCATCTCACCCATGGCCTCTTGACGGAACTTCTTGGAGCCCCTTAATTCTTCTAGTCTGTTTCGATAGCTCTCTGGTAAAAATGTATTCTCGAATGCGCTGCCCTCTATAAGTACATATTGTTCTGGGTCTTCTAATGTCTTGGCAATTAGTCTACGAAGAGTTCTAATAGTCTTTTTGGGAGTGGTAGTAACTAGAATTTGAGGGTCACCAATACGAACAGCATACTCCATCGTCTCGAACTGTTCATCGGGATTCCACCACTTAGCTAATTCATCACACCAACATTTGGAGATGTTAGGCCCTCTGATCTCAGTTTCAGATGAGTATGAATAGACAATGGCTCCATTGGGGAAGATAATAACACCATCTGTCTTATTCCATTGAATCTTCTTGCGTTCGGATGGTGGGAACTCTGCCAGAATAGCAGGTACCATAACTTGGACAACGTCTTTGTGAGTTGGGCCGACAACAGCGTATAGATCGTGTCTACCACCAATGGGTTGATGTTTATCAATGCATTTCTTGAGCCAGCAGGCACCAGCTTTGGTTTTTCCAAATCCACGACCTGATTTGATAATCCAATACAACCAGTCATCGCCTTCCACAATCTGTTTATCTCTCAGCCAGAAGTCAGAACAGTATTTGAGTGTCATAGCTGATTGGGGAGATAAACTCTCAAAGAAGGCTCTACGTCTCTTTGGCCCCCACTCGAAGAATCGCTTCTTATAAGCCATGGGGTTATTCTCAAAATTGCGTGGTCTCTTACTCATTCAACTTACCATACTCAAACTTCTCAAGCATATCCAATAGGTCTTGCTTGGCATTGTCAGCATCATCACTACGCTCTTGCTCATGAACACCCGATAACTCCATCAGCATCTTGGAATATTCTTTAATTCTATCAATGGATTGGAAGTAATTTTTCCAGTCTTTTTCTAGCTTGAAACCATCTGACAAAACGACTAATTCTTCTTTTTTGCGTTTGAGAATTTCCAGGTCATTGACAATAAATTGGCCGATGTTATTTTGGACAACAGCCTTACTAACGGAGGCACGGTCAGCCTTGACTCGTTTGATAGCCAATCGCAGACCAGATGGGGTAATGCTAACTCCCCATTTCTCTTGGACTCTATCGCAAATTTTCTGTAGAGATATCCCTTCAGTAGCCCAGGCTAGAATGTCGGGCATCCAGTCAGATTGTATCTTTTTCTGAAACTTGGACTTGCGATCTTCTAGAATCGCCTCCGTTTCTGTCTCGTTGAACAGAGTTAAAGCTGTGTTTTCGTCATCTTGACTCATATAAACCTTTGATTTTAGCCATTAGTTGTCGCTTTTATGCGTTAGTTGTTGAAATCTTTGCAGGTCAACCAGCATGACCAGCCATTTTCGACCTGAGTAATATATTTTAATATCATGTTCAATTAGAAAGGCCCTAATAGTGTCTTTATGTTGGTCTCTTCTCTGTGCGATATCTCTAACTGAATAGATAGGTTGGAGGGAGGGGTTACAGAAGGCTAATTCCACACTCTCAAAAAAGTGTCGGCACTTGGTATGTTCAGTGTCATAAATGAATTTGTTACCCTTTTTAGAGTGAGGTATTTTAAGATTGGCGGCCAACTTGTGAAAACCATACTTGGTCATATGTAACAAGTCAGCTAGTTGTTGACTTGTTAGTTTCATTTATATCTCTTGGCACTAATGGTATTTAGATAAATCTCTCTTGAATCTAAATAAGCCTGATGTGCATTGTTGTAAATGTCCCTTGTCTCTTCTCCAATATTAAACATCATCAATTCTTCTGATACTGATAGTTTACTCTGAATCTTCTTACGACATAGTTTACGTAAAGTATCTAAATCACTAGTATGAGTATTAAATAGAACAGCCCCCACTTTGAATCCATAAATCTTTGCTACTTCTGGTGGATAATAGAAATGGTATTCAAGATTATAGCAGGCTTCTAATATTCGTCTAGTCTCTAATGGTAATGAGAATAGTGTATTGCGTATTTGTCGAATCTTCTTGACTTGTTTCAACATACCATCTGTATATGGATCTACATTGACATTAGACTGGGATGAGACTCCATAGACAGCGGCAACGAATGAGGCATGACTGGACTTAAAACCAATGGCAGCGTCCGCATGGTTAAAGTAAAAAATGAGTTCTTTTTCCACTTGGCGGTATGAGGTCATTGATTGTCTCCATTAGAAATGATATCTTTGACTCGTTCTGACGATAGATGGAATTGCTTCCGCAGCTTGTGGATGGAGAGGCCCTGCGAACGTAGCTGGCGGATTTGTAGAATTTGTTTTGGCGTCAGATGGGTGTGGCGGTGGTCAATGCTATCTGCCTTTCTTTTAAATTCTTCTACGGTCTCGTCAAGCCAAGCCTCGAATTGATCTTCGGTGCCAAGCAGGTTTCGGAAAGTTTGGTAATGGGGCAATCTAACAGAATTAGGTTCCCAGATCAGATGAATCTTTTTCATAGTGGGACGAATATCAAAGTTGCGCTTAATAATCTTGACAAACTTCTTCTTGAGTCCACCATATACTTGTTTACCATTTTGATAATCAGTGTTTCCATTTAAGCTTTTCGTGATCGACGACTGGTTGACTCCCAACTTATCAGCAATCTCAGTTTGAGTCATACCATTAGAATACATAAGAAGAACTTCTCGTTGTCTTTCGGTCAGACATTCGTCGATCATTTGATGTAGAAATATTTTGAGTTCAGCATCCCAATCTAATAGAATTTCTCGTTTCTCTTCGGAGAGGGGAAGGTTCTTCTCTTGGGCTTCACTAAAAGTTCCCCAAGCCTCAGCACTCATCAATATCTCACAGATAATGTACTGGTATTTGTCCGAACGGTTTACTCTTTTATCTGTCATCATAACCTCTATGATCTAATATTCTTCTAAGGTTTTTACTCTATAACTTTGAGAATAAGGCATGTAATCGGTTGTAATATGGCTGGTATACATGTGTCCCTCTACTGACTCTCATATAGACTTACACTTATCTACCTATAGAACTTCATCTAATTATTTCTAATTAACTTCGTTTCCCCTAATAGACTTTACTATACTCCCCCTTTAGATCCCCCATCGATTTGTCGAGATCTAGTTCAAAATTTTCTACAATACTATAACAAAAAGTTGAAAAACTTATGCATACGATGATATATAAATGCATAGATGAACTACTACGATTTGATTAAACGACTCTTCACCGAAGACGAGTTTCAACTTTTACTAAGAGACGAACTACATACCACCGATGATGTTGATCTAAACCCTGGCAGCGGTTTCCATTATCGAGAACGAAAGCACTATCATGTCGAAGAAAAAGAAGAGTAAAACAATCACCTATCCATTGCGAATGGATAAGGCACTATACGATATGGTCGGAGAAGCTGCCGAGTTAAACCCAGTCAAACCATCCAAAGCCGCAATTATGCGTCAGGCTTTAGAGATTGGTTTGCAAATAATGATGGAGAGTAAGTAATGTTTACATTTGATAATGGAATTTTGTTTGTGGAGTCGGCTTCTGAATTGGTTAACAAGCTACGCGCTTTAGCTGCTTTCGAGAGCACTTCCGATAAGGTTCAACTACAAGCCATTGATGTCCAAATGGGCGATGGCATTCATAAAGCAGTGGGTATGGCCAGCAAAGGCCAACCTCTAGTTCTATATTTCAGAGAAGAGAAGGTCGCTGAGGTTCCGGCCCCAGTTGAAGAAGTGAAAACGGAAGAGGTAAAAGATGTCCAAGCAGAAGCAAACTCAACCAATTAATTCAACCAAAGGCGCACAGTATCTAATAGAATATCGAACCATTCTAAAAGATAAAGTTCTATCACTGCGTGCCGAAGCGTGCAATATTTCCGCCAAGGTTAGAGAACTTGACAAATTGATTACTGAAGAGACAATTCAAGAAGTGGAAGAACAGAAAGTCGCAGATCAATCTTGGTCAATGAATAATGGTGCTCTGGCCAATTTCAAGCCAGTCGTACAAGCGAGTTTAACCAATGGTAAATAAAGCCGCCTCCGAAGGTTTGGAAATAACTAAACTTAATATCAAAGTTCAATCTTTAGCCGGCAAAGTTAAAGCATTGGAAGAAGGTCGCACCGCCCCGGACAACCTACATGACCAGGCAGAGAATTTAAGACGTTTGCTGGTAGCTCTGAAATTGAGAATGCAACGCGCCCCCCAAGCCGAAGATGGCTTCCGTAAACTGGCCCTGGAAACTGAGCTTGGAAGAATATTATTGCAGATAGATGGAATACTATAATGGTCAAACATCAATTAACAGAGAAGAGCTACATGGTCATCGAAAATGGATTACTACATAATCCCGATGGCCCAGCTATGGTGCATGAAGACGGAACAACGGAATGGTATCTTAATGGTAAACTTCATAATGCTAATGGCCCTGCTAGAATTTTCCCAGATGGCTCCAATGAACTATGGTTTAATGGAAATTACCAAGGCAAGACTACTCCAGATGGTGTTTTTTGGCCCTGGGCGACTAAATGAATATCGGTAAATACATCATCGAGAGAATGAATAGTGGTCAATGGATTGTCTATTGGACGGATGAAATATCTCGATACCGCAATCAAGTTATTATAGATAACCTAGAAGTCATTTTCGATAATGTATTTAAGACGCCCCATGAAACTAAGAAGTTGGAGTTGGTTAATCTATTTAGAGATGCTATGACGAATCATGATTTATTTTTTGAGAATCCAATGAGTCATGGGATGATTGACAAGATGCCCAATGTTAATTACTTCCCAGGGAACTTACCAAACTCCAAAGCTAGATTTCATTGGCATCTCAATCAGTTTATTGAAGCTTACGCTGCCTTGACCGGAACCAGATTTAGCCCAACTGAATTGCTACCATTTCTACAAAATATGGAGAATGAGTTTTAATATGCCTCGACTCGCTAAAGACATCACTGGACAAGTTTTCAATAAACTAACTGCCATCAAACTACTACGAACTGATAAGGTTAGTTGGAGCGATGGTCGTAATCGTACTTGTGCCGTTTGGTTATGGAAATGTGAATGTGGTAAAGAAGTAGAAGCCCAAGCCAGATATGTCTGTCGAGGTTTTAAGAAGTCTTGCGGCTGTCATGTCCGACATGGAGACTTAGTTCCAGCTTGGAATGCTTTTAAGAAGAACTATGCAGATGGTGACTTAACATTTGAGCGGTTCTGTAAACTAACTAAAGAGAAGTGTCATTACTGTCAGAAACCACCTTCCAATAAACGAAACTATCATGGCCATGTCCATATCTATAATGGATTGGATAGAGTTGATAACTCCAGGGGACATGACTTCGATAATGTAGTTCCATCTTGTTTTCACTGCAATGAATGGAAAAGGGCCAACACCCAAGAAAACTTTTTGCAACATGCAGAAGATATCGTATTAACTCAAATCAAAAATGAAATAGAGGCTCTATATGGGACGACCTAATAAACAACACTCGGAACAACTAAATATCAAACTAACCAAAACAGAAATGGAACAACTGGAAGCGGTCAACCAACAACTAACTGGTGGGCAATGGAACAAATCTGATTTAGGTAGATTTCTAATCAATCTGGCTTTGGATAAGCTGGCTACGGCCAAGGTGGAAACTAGAACCATTATCACAGTGGATGGATTACCAGTCTCTGAGGTAAAATGAGCATCTATGCCTGTTGTTGGCGTTATGATAATGTTCAGGTGCAATTCACCATCTTGTCTTTTGAGGGTGACATTACTCACGAGCTAATGGCATCCGAACGCCAAAGAATATTCCCAACCAGTCAACTACCATATAAAGTGCAAATGATTGAACTAACAGAAGCAGAAGGTAAAGCATTTGATGATATGTCAGATGAAGAATTGAAACATAATCAGATTACCGAAGAGTTTCAGGTCAGTTTCGCAGAGCGCTACAGCGCAAAACCTATGAGATTTGTCTTTGCCCCAATACCAGTTAAACAATGGAGCGTTTCTTGAAACCAGAGACTAAAACTCAAATCTATATGAAACATATCGGTCACCTAACCACTGAGCAGTTCTCAAAATTGCAAATCTTCTTAGGTCAAGTAGATGTCCCAGTTAGATATGGTGTATTATTTAATCAATTAGTTAGAGAAATTGAAATAGAAAATGAAGATAATATTCTTTAACCACTTCCATAATGGCGATGTTCACCTGTCCAGGGGATTCGTTAAGGCCATTATGACCGCCTTCCCTGAACATGAATATAGCTATGCTCATAAGAATGATCCAAACCTATTGGCTGACATCCCTAATCTAAAACATCTCAATAATATCCCGTGTAGTCAACACGAAGGCGTCATTAAAATCAATGGAGATATCTGGATCAATACCTGGTATGGCCAACAGTCTTTTCACTATATGAACCAATATGGCATCACCTTCGATACCTTGTACTCCGCCCTCAATGCCGCCACTCAAACTATCTTCAATAAATCTCTAGCCGAAATCGAACCTAATCCCATTAACCTGTTCCCATCCATTGACTATATGAAACTCAAGGTAGACAATATCCACTCTTGGCTAATGAACCATTCAGGTAAACGAGTACTGGTGGAGAATAGCTTATCATTGTCGGGGCAATCTAATAATTTTGACATGAACCAAGTGGTGGTTAAGTTGGCTAATAAGCATCCCAGCCTAATGTTCTTAACCTCCGCTCCCATCAAAGACTGCCCCACTAATGTCTTCTATTGTGGAGATATCATCAAGAAGTCAGGTAGCGACCTAAATGAAATCTCTTACCTATCCATCCATTGCGATGTGGTAGTAGGTAGAGCCTCTGGTATCTTTAGCTTCTGTATGACCAAAGAAAACCTGTTCCAACGTAAAGCCTCGTTCGTCTGCTTCTCTAACCTGGATACACCTAAATTCTGGCTACATGACTTGTTTGATAAAACAATTGATTATCACACTACCATCACCAACTACACCACCTCCGACCTAGATAAGGTGGAGAACATCATTGGATACTACCTATGACCCATATTCTATTTCTGGCTAAAGCCGATGACCGCAATGCCCAAGAAGCCTATGTCTTCTTAAAAAACAACTTTACCAATGTCGATGGTCACTTCGGTGCCTGGGGAGAACCATTGCCATATGCCGATGAACTCCATTACCTCCAACCTGATTACACCATCTCTTACCTGTCGAGATGGATTATCCCAGAAGCCATTCTCAAGAACTCCAAAATAGCTGCCCTCAACTTCCATCCAGCTCCCCCTGAATACCCAGGCTTCGCTCCCAATAACTTCGCCCTCTACGAAGATGCCAAAGACTTCGGTGTCACTTGTCACCATATGGAAGCTAAGGTGGATACTGGGCCTATAGTGGCCGTTAAACGTTTTCCCATCTTCCATACGGATAGTATCGAGACCCTACAGCAAAGAACTTATACAAATCAACTGGCCCTGTTCTATGAGGTAATGGGAACCATACTCCGAGGTGACCCCTTACTAACCACCACCGATAAATGGAAAGATAAGGTTTACACTCGCAAACAGTTTGAACAACTTAACCATATTACAATGGATATGGATAAGAAAGAGGTGGAGAGACGTATCAGAGCCACTAGCTTTGGCAAGTTCCAACCATCAATTGAATTGCATGGATTTAGATTTGAGTTAAAGAAATGAATGGTAATGAGATTACCATTTGTCCATACTGTCAGGCCGAGCTAACCTATATAGGTAGTGAGTATGGTAGAAATCATTTAGGTAGCGACCATTTCTATAAGGTTGTTTATGATCTGGATGAAGGCGGCTGGACTGAATCACTAACTCTGAAGGGCGTAACCTATTACCTAGCTGATGTGGCTAGAGTATGTAACTTAAAGGCATTTACATGAGCGATACATTAGGCGGCTTGATTGACAAGCTTATTACAATTGATATGAAGATGTGGAATAACCAAGAGATGCTCTATGAGATTAGACGTATGACTCTGGATGAATTCAAGGCCAAATACTACGCTAACCCTGATGAAGGGGCGGCTTTACTCCACGAGTGCCTGAAGAAGTGTTGTGACCTTAATGTTCAGCGTAATGTGCTGATTGATGAGGTGGATGAGAAGGTAATTGAGATGATTAAGGTCAGTGATGAAGGTGGAGAATTAGATGCTGGTAAGTTTGTGCAAAGAAAGCATAAGACCTATTAAATGAAAGTCTTTCTGCCCTTCATAGGTGAATTCGGCTGGTATCTAATGAACCACGTTAAGCGCATTCATGCTGACCCAGCGCCTGATAAGATTGTTTGTTGTAAGAAAGGCCATGAATGCCTATTCCCTACAGCTAGTCAATTCTACTATGACTGGGCTGATGTGGCCGATGGCTATAAAGCCGGTATTCATGATGATGCTAGCCATGAACCTGCCCTCCAACAAGCCATTACCCAACACTTCCAATTAGATGAGGTAGAATGGGACACACCTACCACTCATGGTTGGCATGATAAACATACCTATGCCGCCCATACCTTCAAACCTAAATGCCTGCTGCCCTATGAACTCAAAGCTGATGTCGTCATCACCCCCAGATTCAGACAAATGGACTCTCTACGTAACTGGCCTATAGAGAATTGGCAGTTTGTAGTAGACCAGCTCAATTTAAGAAATATCTCTGTTGCTGTCTGCGGGGCAGAGGGCAGCTCATACCATCTAGAAGGTGTTAAATTCAACTCGTGGGACTACACAGACGTTGACAGTGATGTCGAGCTAATGAACAGTGCTAAGCTAGTGATTACGCAAGAGTCAGGGCTGCAATATCTAGCTTTTTTGTGTGAGAAGCCGACCTTCTGTATTGACCACTACCATAAAGACCATGGAAGCGACTTACACAGGCCGATGCAGGTACCATTTAAAGAGGTTAATTATGTCTGGAATAAACCACAGTTGTTAGTGCAAGAAATAGAGTTTTATTTGAGATGGTGTAAAAGTTGATATAGAAGGTTTGTTGGGGTTACTTCTGGCCCTAATACGCTCTAACTAGCACTCCCTTATAGATATTCGGTTTAGGCATTAAACCTCTGTTTCCACGCTAGTTAGAGTCTCTGTGAGTCACTTAGACGGCTTACAGGGACACATTGAAAAACAACGAAACCACCCAGCTTGGACTCTGGGTGGTTTTTTCATTTCTAGTTGCTACTTTCGCCTAGGCCGAAATGAGTTTTTTGTGGGAAATTGCTTATTTCTAAAATAGAGGCTGTTTGGATGAGTATGGGGTTTGCAGGGTGCAAGAGGCATGCCAAAAGTCGGCCCTTGACACCCATTCACGGGGTGATTATGTTAGTAAATAGGGGAGGGCAGCCAATCCCGGCTCCCTAAATATATAAATCTATTAACTAATCAGGTAATTGTTATGCAAATCATGTTAGCAAGTATGTGGGCAGTGGCAGGTGGGACGGGGGCAATGGTAGGTTCGGCCTGGGTTTGTTACAACTGTAGCTGCTTGGCGGCCTTATTGTTCTTCGGAGTCAGCATGTGGTTGTATGCAACTGGGTTTAAGTTGATTAATCAAATGAATTAGCGAATAGGGGACGATTATTGAAGTGAATCTCGACAAAAAGATAGGGAAGTTGTGTCGATAAATAAGATCGCCATATGCCAATTAGTTAAGCAAGTCCAATGAGTTATACGCTCCAGCAAGTATTAAGCTAACAATCCAATAGGTTATGAACCTTTTGCTATTGGCTGGAGGCTGTTGATCTGAGAAGATAGTTGAAGCTACAATGAGCTTATTATTAGAATTCATATATACTGTTTCTTTGGCTCTCAGCGGCTCTATGAGCTGTTTGGGAAAGCGTTAAGGTTCCATGCGTGGAACAAGCAAAAAGCCCATCTGGCGAATTCCAGATGGGCTAGCTTTGTTTTTTGATTCAACCTAAAGGGGATACCAATTGGTTGATCTGGTGGACTGGCTCCAATGCGATTGGAGACTGCCCGGATGCTGAATAACTAACCTGAAGTGAGATTGGTTCATGGTGCACTATGTTTTAGATAGCATCCGAGCTGACTGCCTTATCAGACCAGCCCATGGTTTTTATAGAGGTTGATAGTTGGTAAATGAGTTCTTTTTAGCTGAAGCATGTTCTAGTATTTGGGCCGGGACATCTTTGCCCCTTAGCTTTTCATAAAGAAACTTTACAAATTGCTTTTCTGACATATGGCAAGATGTTGGGATGATATTTTTAGCAATATCATTAGCGGAATAGACTGAGAACTCCCATTGGCCACATTCTTGTTCTGGGAAGTATTTAACGACAAAAAATGGTAGATTGGCGGAGTTAGCTAGTTCTCCATTGGAAGTGGAACTAGTTAGAATACGGGCGATGACATCATCTTTAACTCGATAATGTTTCATTTCTAACACGGCGTAATTGATTACTTTGCCGTTGATTCTCTCATATTCCATATTGCGCATTTGTTGGAAGCTCTCCCACTGGTCATCCGAGACTATAACATCTACGTCATCCATCGGAATGCCAATCTTTATACGCCAAGATTGATAATTGTAATACTCTAATTGGTAATTAACTTCTTTTTCATTTAAGAAGCGACGATAGAATAGTTCGCCTGGTAGTTGAGTTGGGTTGTATTTGAGAGAGGCCATTAAGACTCCATAGGTGTGGCTGCTTAATACGCCAAATTATATACTGCTGGCCTCAAGAATCGCATTGAAGAAAGGCATTAGATGAATGGCCATGGTTGGTTGGTATCCATTAGTAGGCTTTTGCATTACCGATTTTAGTATTTGGTGGTCAGAGTTGGTTAGTTCAATAGTAGGTTGGGCCACGGCTTTATGAATGCGGTATGCTACTTGCAAGTGCTCGAAATCTCTGCCAAACTGGACATCCGATAGAATATCATTTTGGATGAAAGAGATGAAACTGGCGGTGATGCCATTGGGGAGTTTAATATCTGGTGGGGCGATAATCTTCATACCCATATGATTACTTATTCTTCTTGCGCTGTTCTATTTTCTCCAGCGTATTATTCATTTTATCCAATAATTCTTTCAACCTATCTTCATTGGTTTTTTCGGGTACAATTTCCACGAGTTGCAGCTCGGTCTCTTCTTCCATTGGTTTGATGGCAGTTAATGCGAGAAGTAAGTTATTCCAGCTCATAATGAACCTCTATCTGGTAGGTTTGGCAAGTTTGCTTTGATTTTATCAATGGCATGTTGGCAGAAGTTGTAGATGGTGGCGACAGTAGCGATGACTGCTGCGTACGATGTTCCATCTAATTTACCCATGAATAGGGCGGTGGAAGCAGCGGCTAGAATGATTAAACTCATAGTGGCCTTCTTGCTCTTGAATAGTTCTAGTAATCCAATCATAATCTATCTCTAATCTGATCCAATTTGTCATCTAATTTAGATAACATAGTGATCTCATTGTTGATTCGTTCTTCTAAGACGGCCACTTTAGTTTGCAGGGATTGGAAGTCTTGTTTGCAGACTTCATCATCGGTGGCTTGTTTCTTTACCTTATCATCTCGGAGTTTTAGGTAGGCCAATGCCACCGCCATTATACTTGTTATAATGGTGACTCCCATATGGATGTAGGTGGTGAAATCGGTCATATTGACTCCGGGATGCGCCAGTTGATACCAGGCATTAATTGCTGGGGGTTGTCGGTAGTATCTAAGAATTTTTGGATTTGTTCCAAGGTGACAGTGGACTGATTCCAATTGACAGTGGAGACCAATCTACCATATTGGTATAGGCCACTAGACGGGATGTTCTCGTCGGTGCCGAATCTATATTGTGAATTCTCATCAATTCGATCAAACCAGTACCATACTACGGTAAATTCAGGCGATAGTTGTTTTCTCTCAGTTAAGATGATTTTATTCATTAGACTGCCAATGATAACCAACTATTGAGAGTACAATTCATATCGCAATGACCTTGAGCTGCCCAGAACAAACCAACCTTACTATGGGTGAAGTTAGCCGTTCTAGTTTCTGTATAGAGTCTAACCCAAGTGGAACCATTATCTTGACTATCGTTGCTTATATAATAGTAAACGTTGGTGCCGTCATCGCGAATCATATACCATTGAGTAAGGGGCCAAGGGTAAGCTGTTGCGGTAGCTGGACGGTCAGAGAAGACGTTAGCACTGCCCGCTGTTGAATTGGCCGCATATAGAACAGTTAAACTATATCCCGTTTCAAAAATACGTGGATTAGTCCAAGTGGCAGATGTTCCATCGGTAAAGCCTAAACCTGGAGTTAGAATTAATCCAGTAGTCGCATTGATATCAACGGCATTATAGGTGACGTTAGCGATGATGGTGTAAGGTGTGGATGGGGCCGTTCTGACATAGCCAGTGAAGTTATCAGCACCAGCAGAACCGTGCTTTGGCATATAGAAATTGATAGCGCTACCATTGATAGTGGTGGCTGTAGTAGAAGATTGATTGTAATAGCTCCAACCAGATGTCGGTGGTGGAGTATACTGCATACCGTCATAACTCATTTAGACCGCCAATACTTGCCAACTGTTAATAGTACAATTGATATCTACATTGCCACGACCATTCCAAAAGACACCTACATTAGCCTTGATATCATAGACATTTCTACCATAGCTCAATATTTTAACCCAGCTCTTACCATTCTCTTGATTATCATTGCTCATATAATAATAGACATTAGTGCCATCGTCTCTAATCATCATCCACTGAGTAGTTGACCAGGGATAAGGTGTAGCAGTGGCTGGTTGGTCGTTAAAATCGTTAGAGTTGGCTGTTCCGTGAACGCTCCAATAAGTAACACAAAGTCCATAGCCGGTATCATAGATACGTGGATTGATGTAACTAGAAGTAGTTCCATTGCTAAAGCCTAATCCAGGTGTTAGTACTAAACCAGTAGTGGAGTTTCTATCTACACCATTGTAAGTAAGGTTGGCAATGATAGTATAAGGTGTAGATGGCGCTGTGCGGTAATAACCAGTAGTATCATCAGCATTGGCGGAGCCGTGTTTAGGCGTATAGAAGTTAATAGCATTGTTATCAATGGTAGTAGCTGTGCTAGATTGCTGATTGTACCAAGACCAACCTGAAGTTGGAGGTGGGACTAGTTTTTGGCCTTTGTAACTCATTTTATACTCCCAGACTTAGCCAGCTATTCAAGGTGCAGTTAATATCTGCATTACCTCTGCCGTTAAAAAAGAAGCCTACTGAACTTGGTGTCAGTCTAGTTGTTCTGGCCTGACTATACACCTTAACCCAAGATGAACCATTCTCTTGAGCATCTTCGGAAATATAGAAATAGATATTGGTTCCATCATCTCGAATCATCCACCACTGGCTGGCAGCCCAGGGATGAGCCGTTGCGGTAGCTGGAGCATCAGTGAAATCTTCATTAGCTAAAGTGGTGGAATTGCTAAAATAAGTAACATACAAACTATAGCCAGAGTTAAAGACTCTTGGATTCAAAAAGATGACTTTGGTGCCATCGGTAAAGCCAGGGCCACAAGTAGCAAATTTACCTGTAGTGGCATTGATATCAACTGAATTATAAACTAAATTCATAATGATGGTGTATGGAGTTGAGGGAGCAGTTCGGTAATAACCAGAGACACCTTCGGTATTAGCTGAACCGTGTTTAGCCACATATAGGTTGATAGCATTCTGTTTAGAGGTAGTAGCAGTCCCAGAAGACTGGTTGAACCAGTTCCAAGATGCTGTCGGTGGTGGTGTGAAAATTTGTCCCTCGAAACTCATTATACGATACTCCATTCAGAACCAGTGTAGACCACATCTACAGAGGCATATGGTGTGGATAGAATCCAGCTTGTCTGTCCATCTATGTTGCCAGAAGATGGCGTGATAGTAACCGTATAACCAACTGTGGTTAACGTGCCTGCATCGTTTCTAACGAACTGATAGCAAGATGGGCCGGTTTTAACTTTGTAATGGTCACCTGTTACAGGCGAGGCTGGTAGAGTAATGGTGATGGAAGATGTTAGAGTTCCAATTAGAACTAGATGGTCGCCCCTGACAGCCGTATAATTGGCAGTTTTACCAGAAGAGACAACCACTTGCTGGGAACCATTCAACTGAATGACGCCACCAACACCTACCACACCAGAACCAGATTTAGCTCCGCCAGCACCTGGAGTTAGAATGACGTTGCCACCAGCTCCACCATTGGCATTAGTTCCACCTGAGCCAGAACCACCTGTTCCAGCGCCGATAGTTTGATTACCACCAACGCCACCAGTGGTAGCTGAACCAGTGGTTGCTCCACCAGTTTGAGAGCCTAACAACATATTGGCAGCGGCTGTACCAGCACCAGAACCCGAGCTTGGGGCGGTATGAGCAATGCCTGGTGCCGTAGTAGCGGCAGCCCAAGTTAAGATATTGCCAGTAGAAGCAATGTTGACCACACCAGAACCACCAGTGATGGCTACGCAGGTGGCAGCTACTGAGCCTGTGCCCGAGGCTGTGACATCACCAGTTAGAGCGGTAATACCACCGGAACTTGGAGTCTGCCAGGTAGCTGCGGTAGAAGAGGTAGCAGTCAGAACTTGACCAGAAGAAGGGGCCGTGGCTGCGCTGACAGAGACAGTGGTAGTAGCTGACTTTAAGCCTCTAGCAATGTCTACTTGTAGAACACCAGTTGCACCAATACTACCATCACCAGAGACAGTTGTCCAGGTTGGAGTTGGTGTAGAGGTATTCATCAAGATCTGAGCGGAAGTACCAGCCGCTAGTTTAGCAACTGCAATGGCAGCAGAACTAGAGACATCAGCATCTACAATTAGACTAGAAGTTAATGCACCACCAGAACCAGAGTGTACAATACCAGTAGATAGGGCAGATAGAGTAGTGGCGCCCGATAGAGTTTTGTCACCTGCAAAAGATTGAGTTCCAGTAGATACTAAACCTATGTGTGTTGCATCGGCCGTCTGCATATAGATCGCAGTAGCTACAATGACAGCACCATTAGCCGATTTAGTTTGAGAATCAACGGTTCCAACGGTGGTGACACCTGAACCGCCTCCACCACCAGTTTGTGGTAGAGCTTGCCAATCAGATGAACCATTAACCCAAGTTAGAACGTAGCCATCTTGACTAGAACCCAGGCTGGCGAGAGATGAATCTAGAGTTTTACCCCTAAGTGCAATGACAGTTGCTACTGATGTAGTACCAGATAGGTCTCCACCTAAATTGACCGCATCTCCCGCAATTGGAGTTCTGACAATAGATGGATGAGTAGCTCCATCAAATACAAAGTGAACTGTCGTATTTACGATATTGGTAGTTTCACCATATACTTTAACTACAACTCTATCAGTTGGATTAACATAAGTGTCAGCCGTCATATTGTAGAGTAGAGTATACAATTGAACAGATGTAACTTGGATATTGGCGCTGGTGGCCGTAAACATCAATACTTCAGTGCCGCTGACATCACGACGGTAAACCTTGAAGGCTATATCGGTGGTGAAGGCGCCAGTTAGGCTGGCATAAGCGTAGAAATTGAATTCCCATAAGCCGGCTGGGATGACCTGAACTTCTGGGGCGCCCACTGGAGTGGCAAAGGCTTTGATTAAAACGCTATTGTTGTTGGCAACGGCAGTTAGATCGCCTTCAGAACCAGAGGCCCAATCATATAGATTATCATAGCCAGAAATATCGGATGAGGTATTAGAGAAGGCAAAATCTTGTCCATCGACGATAGTTTGAGCGGTAGCTTGTGGGAACCAGTTGTTACCAGAGTCAGACCAAGTAAGTACATAGCCATCAGTTGGGGTGGTGGAAGCAACGGCACGACCTTGTAGTTTAACTACGGTGTTAGAACCAATGGCACCAGTGACATCACCAGCTAGGTTGGCAACAGTTACTACACCGGAAGAAGAAACTGTGGCATCACCTGATAGCGTTGTCCAGGTTGGAGTTGGTGTAGAGTTATTGAGTAAGAATTGGGCAGCAGTTCCGGCGGCCAATTTAGAAACATCGATTGCGGCAGAAGTAGAAACATCTGCATTAACGATGGAGTTAGATAGAGATAGTTTAGAATAGACAATGGCTGCGGAAGCATCGACATCAGCGTTGACAATGGCACTAGAGCTAAAATCTCCACTAGAACTGACGTGAGCAATGCCGGTAGACAGTCCATTGATTCTGAATATACCAGATGCATCTACTTGAGCACGATTGGTACCGCCTGCGTAGAAAACTACAGCACCACCAGTTGCAGTTCCGGTTCCGGCCTTTAAGAATAGGTTTCCACCATTAGAAGACGAACCGGTGGCATTCTGTGCTTGGATAGTAAAATTTTGACCGGCAGTAGAACCAGCAGTTTGATCTGCCTGTCCAACTAATGGTGTAGACTGACCAATGGCAAACTGTAGGGCAGTTGCATTAACTGGGATAGTGCCACCAGCATTGTTATTGCCAGAGATAGCGGCTACATACTGATGAGTATCGGTTGAACCAGCCAGGTCATTGGCCCAAGTGATAGAGCTTCCAGTGGCAGATGCTACCGGCGTCCATTTACTGGTTCCAGCAACCCAAGTCAATACATAAGTATCAGTTGGAGTAGTTGTGGCAATATCAAAACCTTGCAATTTAACAACGGTAGCTGAAGCCGTAGAGCCAGTGACATCACCGGCCATAGCCTGGCTCTGTTGATTAGTATTTGGCAAAGTACCAGTGACGAAGTTAGCACCACCAGCAAGATTGACAGCGGCATATCCAAGTGCAGATGAACCAGTAACTTGTAAGACATTTCCAGTAGTTAGAGAGCCCGCGGATGGAACAGAAGCTCCATTGATCTTAGCAACTGTCAATACTCCAAGTACATTGGTAGCATCCCCAGACAAAGTTGTCCAGGCTGGAGTTGGGGTAGCATTGCTGATTAGAACCTGGTTAGCTGTACCAGACGCCAACTTGCTAACTGCAATGGCAGCAGCAGAATTGATATCTGCGTCCACGATAGAGTTGGATAGAGATAGTTTAGAATAGACAATGGCGGCCGAAGCGTTAATATCTGCATTAACGATAGAATTAGAGAGAGATAATTTAGAATAGACGATAGCGGCCGAGGCATTGACATCGGCATTGACAATAGAGCTAGTTAGGTTCAACTTGCTATAGGCAATGGCAGCAGCAGCATCGACATCAGCATTGACAATTAGGCTGGAAGAGAACAGCCCACCAGAGCTGGAATGAACAACCCCCAATCCCAGAGAAGAGATAGTGAGTGTACCAGATGTAGAGATGTTTTGAGAGCCGAAAGCTGGAGCAATCTTGGTTCCAGCAATTGCAGCGGATGTATTAACATCGGCATTGACAATGGAATTAGAGAGGTTAAGTTTGCTGTAAGCAATAGCTGCGGCAGCGTCAACATCGGCATTGACTAATAGGCTAGAGGTTAGAACCCCTCCCGAACTGGAATGGACTAATCCGAGACCCAGAGCCGAAAGCGTGGTAGAACCAGATAGAGTCTTATTTCCAGCAAATGTTTGAGTACCAGTTGACACTAGACCTGGAAAACTGGCATCAGCAGTCTGTGCATATAGGCTATGACCAGAGATAACCAAACCATCAGAAGACTTAGTTTGTCCGTTTATTGTACCAATGGCATTAACAGTGCTGCTGTTAAGCGGAGTTGCTTCCCATTCAGAATTAGCATTAATCCAGGTTAAAACATAACCATCTTGTAGGGCAGATAGGGCGAGAGCTTGAACTGTATTGCCTTGAATCTTGGCAACAGTTGGGGCTGGATAGAAACCAGAGAGGTCTCCGCTAGCTACGCCAGTTGCTCCACCAGTTCCCTGAGTATACCAATCCACACCATCAGAGGTTAGAATGAGTTCTTGGTTATTGATACTAAGTACTAATGAAGCTGCAATGCCATCAATCTTCTCAGAACCTGAACGAGCCAGAGTCAAGTTGTTGGTGAAGAAAGTCTGTTTCTTGTCTTTGATGATAAGAATTCTACCAGTAGTTGGAGGTGGTAGAGTTAGAGTTTGTGGGGCACCTGAAGTATCAGAGTAGATCAACATATCTTTAGTTGACGTATCAATGGTACCGGAGGTAGCGAATGTCTTAATGGTTAACTGTAGACCACCAGTAATCATATTTCCAGAATTGGAAGCTCCAATAATGGCCGTGCCAGAAGTTAGAGCGCCTACATTGGTAGTTCCAGCGGATAGTGCTTGGATACCAAAATTAGGGGTGATTTTAGAGCCAGCAATAGCTGCTGTAGCGGAGATGCTAGCATCAGTGAGAAATTGCCAAACAGAAGCGGAGCCCGAAACAGCAACTAGAGTTTGGCTAGGTGTTGGAGTAGCTGGGACAGAGGTGCCATTGATTTTGGCAACGGTTGGGTTTGGATAAGAACCGGAGAGATCTCCACCAGCACTACCGCCTGGAGTTGCAGTGGCTGCAAAACCTAATACACCAGAGTTATCAGTAGTTACATAACCTGCACCAAAACCGGCCAATGAAGATACAACGATATGGACTGGAGTAACTGTAAATCTGGTGGTATAGCCCGACCCAATATTGCCTCCAGTTGCCAATATTACATTACCATCAACGCCTGAACCGCTGGTCTTACTACCAGATGTGAGAATCAAATCTCCAGCATCAGCAGTTCCAGCTCCATCTTGTGCATTGATAATGAAAGAATGAGCTTTACCAGACGACACACTACTATCTTGATAGATAATAGAATCACTTGTAGCTCCATTAAAAGCCACTTCATTGCCACCAATAAATCTAACTTGATTAGTTCCATTAACAAGAACACGAACTTCGGTTTTACCATCAAGAGTTAATAGGGCAGCCTGACTCTGAAGAGCAACTGACTGTCCAGTAATGCTGACGCTACCATTGGTGAACGCTGAAATTCCACCAGTTCCAGAACTGAGGCTGATACCAGAAGCGGCGCTGGTTGTTAGTGGATCAAGTTCAATATGGGTATAAGCAAAGGTAGCAAATGTATTAACAGTGCTTGATGGAGAAGGGACTTGATGCTGGAAATAAATAGTTCCATTATCCGTACTAACATCATTAGCTTGTCCAGTAATGACGAAGATATGGCCACCAGAATAGGTACCTATGTTGCTAAATCCAGTTCCACCTTTAATATAGACATTACCACCATTCGTAGCGGCTTCCGAGTATCCGTCATCAAAACCAGAACCGCCCATAAGTGTGGCATTACCTGGGGCACCTGACCATGAAGTATCACCACCAATAACCGCAATGCTTTGAGTGCCTAATGTATTTGGTAATTCGTATGAATGAGGGCCGCCTTTGATGTAAAGCGTGCTATTAAGTGCACCATTTGGTTGACCAACGAAAGTAAAATCTCCAGCAGCATAAGTGCCACTTGGGCCTATGGTGCAGATTCCAACATGACCAGTGATGTTACTGACATATTGTGCAGTGTTGGTGGAATAGACTAAGTCTTCTCCCCATATGATACCTGGTTTTGGTTCCCAGTCGCTACTGCCAGCAACCCAGGTCAAAACATCTTTATCGGATGGGGCTGTCGATGCAACTGCTCTATTTTGTAGTTTAACAACCGTGTTGTTGGAACTGAATCCAGTAACGTCTCCAGCCAGAAGGCTAGAGCCGGTTCCAACCAATTCTGGTTCCCATTGATTATGGGCAGAACTCCAAGTTAGAACATATCCATCTGGTGGTGCAGACGAAGACATATTACGGTTTTGTAGTTTGACAACGGTAGTAGCTGCTAGATTTCCAGTGACATCTCCAGCGATATCTGGATAACCAGGTTCCCATTTGTTAATACCGCTATTCCAGGTTAGTGACTGACTATTAGATGGGGCTGCGTTGGAAATGGAACGCCCCTGAATGGCAACAACCAAACAGTTTTGGGCGGCAAGATTTACATCCCCGCCCATTATAATCTGAGAGTTCTCCCAATGTCCACTAATTTGATTATACATCAAAACATCATGGCCTGAAAGGCTAGCAATCACAATGTCGATACCTTGGACTTGGGCAGCATTAACGGGGCCGCTTACCCAATTAGTTCCATCAAAATGCAAACCATCGTCTAGAGTTGGCGATGAAGCCAATAACGTATTACCTTGAAGTTTACTTATAGTGTTGTTAATGGCTAATCCGGTGACATCACCGACCAAGACGCCTCCGGCTGCGCCTAGTGCTCGCAAACCTGCATTGAACTTGGTTAACCAACCAAACTCCGCATTACCTTCTACTGTTTCATTCTGAGCACCAAGACGTAATCCAATAACATTGAATGAGTCAACATAAACACCAAATGTAGTAGCTAGATAAGGGGCAGCTATGCCATTAATATCGATACCACTATTAACAACGCTCTTGAAAACGAGGGCGGCACCATATCCATCTGCCGAATGTGGGGCAGTGAAAATGGCGGTGAAGTTAGATGGATTGACAACCAAAGTTGCATTGACAGCGGCAACAGA
>Ga0193755_1000046_pt1 | contig 31541 bp, 31 predicted proteins | sample H1a2metaG_FD_144921 | JGI IMG/M metagenome (GOLD analysis project Ga0193755, IMG submission 144921) | Soil microbial communities from a riparian zone of the East river system, Colorado, United States - H1a2 | ecosystem: Environmental > Terrestrial > Soil > Riparian zone | place: USA: East River...
GCCGAGATCGAGCGGGCGCGAAAGATCGTGCCGATCGTCTCGGTGCAGAACCGCTATAGCCCGACCGACCGGCAGCATGAGAGCGTGCTCGACCACTGCGAGCGCGAGAAGATGGCCTTCCTGCCCTGGTACCCGCTTGGGGCCGGGGCGGCGCTGCGTCCCGGGAGCCCGTTGGCCAAGGTGGCGGCGCGGCTGCACGCGACGCCCGCGCAGGTGGCACTCGCATGGCTGCTACGGCGGTCTCCGGTGATGCTCCCCATCCCGGGGACCTCGAGCGTGAAGCACCTGGAGGAGAACGTGGCGGCGGCGCTGCTCGAGCTGTCGACGGGCGACTTCGAAGAGATCGCGCGCGCGTCCTGACCGGGGCCTATCCGCTCACTGCCTCGTCCACGTCGAGCGCATGTCCTGCGTCACCAGTCGGATGAGAGTGTTCACCAGCGGCCCGTACGCCGCCTTGGGATCCTTGGCTGAGAAGTTGAGCTGGCCACCCACCAGGGCGACCTGACCGACCCTCTGGGTCGCCCATGCACTCGAGCGCCACAGCGTGGCACCCGAACGAGCCGAGAGCAGCCGCACGCTGAGGTCGAGTCGGATGGTGGCCTCGAGATGCGGCGTCGCGAGTGCGGCGATCCCGCCGCCCGCGGTCGGATTCGTGACCTTGAGATGGCCCGCGAACACGGCGCCCACCTCACGTTGCTTGCCCAGCTCCTGGGCGGTTGCGATGCCGAGCTCTTTCTCACCTACGCGCTGCAGCACGGAATCCTGTGTGCCGAGCTCGAGTACCTCGATTCCGGGCTGGGCCGCCAGCATGTCCTCTGCGAACCGCTCGGTCGCGAACTGGTGCAGGGAGCCTTTGGCGTTTTCCACCGTGAACGTGACGAGGCCGAGCCTTCCGTAGGGCTGCAGGTCGAGCCGGGGCGGCACGAGGACGCTGCGTCTGCCGCCACCGCAGGCCGACACCACCAGCACGACCAGAACGGCAGATAGCCCGCCGGAGCGCATGCCCATCGTTCGCCTCAAGGGTTGGAGACGGTCCACGGTAGGGGATGAGCCACGGCCGGTCAAGACGCTCAGTTGACCTTGAGCACGGCCTCGATGAAGCTCAAGGTCTTGGTCTCGACCCACTCCACCGACACGGCTTCCACCTTCATCGTCCCGATGCGGTCCGTGCTGCTCGTGACCGCCCGGCCCTTGGTCGGGGAGGGCTTGATGTCTCGCGCCACCGCGATGCCGCGCCGGGGGTCGCACTTGAACGTGAGCGTGGAGGCGAGTGCGGTGCCCGCGGGCGTGCGCGGCGTGAAGGTGAGGGCCACGGTGGGATACGCGCCCGCGGTTGCGGTCTCGTCCTCGATGGCGGCTTCGTGGCCGGCGTTCTTGAGCGCGTCCATGAACCGGTCCAGCACCGATCGCACGACGGTCCGGAGACGATCGCCGCAGGCCCGCCGGCGTCGCTCCCCTTCGTCCTGCGCCGGCTTCACGTCGACCTGCAACTTCGCGGCTCGCTCCGCGTAGCTCTTCAGGAGCGAGCGCAGCTGTTCCATACGCTTGTCGCCCATGAGAAAATGATACGGCATTGGAGACCATGAGTCACGCCCTTCCTGCCCTGCTGCTCGGCGTGTGCACCATCCTCGGGCTCGTGCTCGTGCCGCTCGGCCTGCCCGGGCTGTGGGTCATGGTGGCCGGCGTCGTCGGCTACGGCTGGCTCACGGACTTCCGCTCGGTCGGCGTCGCGACCATCGCGGTGGTCTTGGGCCTCGCGTTCCTGGGCGAAATACTCGAGTGGTGGCTGGGATTTCGGCTCGCGCGGACGTTCGGCGGCTCGCGCCGGTCGGCGTGGGGCGCGCTCGTCGGCGGGATCGTCGGCGCCCTGATGGGCGTACCCGTGCCGATCGTCGGGAGCGTGATCGGCGCGTTCCTCGGATCGTTTGCCGGCGCGGCGCTGTTCGAGTATTCGCTGTCCCGCGCGCCGGGGACCGCGGTGCGAGCGGGGTGGGGCGCCGTGGTGGGTCGCGCGACGGCCGCCGCGGCGAAGATCGCGCTGGGCGTCGTGATCGCGATCCTTGGAGTGTTCGCCGCACTGCGCGGCTGAGCCCTCGTGTGGTCCGTGTCCCGTGTCAAAAACGCAGCGGGCACGCTCGAAACTGAGCGTGCCCGCTGTGCCATTACTGACCGCCGGTCTTCTCCGCCTTGTCCGCGTCGTGCTCGGCCTGCTTCGCCTCGCGCTTGGCGCTCGCCTCCGCTTCCTTGGCTTCCTTTTCGCTGAGACCCAGGCTCTGGACCGTCTGACCGATGCTCTTGCCGCTCTTCAGCCCGTCCAGGATCGCCTGGGTGGTGATGTTCGGGTTCTTCGCGCTCAAGTTGTGCGCCACCATGTTGGCGGCGACGAACTGGCCGTGCGTGAGCTTCGGGTTCGCTTGCCGCGCCGCTAAGTAGTCGGTCTCGAGGGCGTCCGGTGTCGTGCCGAGCTTCTTTGCGACGCCGCGGAAGCTATTGACGTCCTTGGCCCGATCCTGATCCGGGTTCGACGGCTTGTTCACGTTGGGCGCATGCGCCGACGCGTGCCCATGCGTGGGCTTCTGGGCGGCGACGGCGGTGGCAGTCGCAAGCGCGAGTCCCAACGCCAGCGTGACGCTCGTAGTCAGCCTTGCAGTGGTTCGCTTCATTGGATCCTCCAAGTTTACATGGCAGGAGGCTGCAGTCTTTTCTGCAGCGCTCTCAACCCCCAAGACCGAATGAACGCGCGAGAAGTAACCGTTCCATCTTGCGCCCACGGATCCACGGCTATCGTCCCGTGACCGGCGTCACCGGGCCCGGGTGTTACAGTGTAGCAATGCGCTCCGTCCTCGGCTGTCTCATGTTCTGCGCGGCGCTCGGCAGCATCCGTCTCGCTGCCCAGTCACCTCTCACCGCGGGCGTCACGGTCGGTACCGTGAAGCTCACCGATGCGCGCTCCGAGCAGGCGCTCACCGGCGTGGTGCGATATGAGGCGACTGCGTGGCTCGGTCTTTCCGTCATGCCGGCCGCGGTCCACGTCTCGGACGTGATCAGCGGCCGCTCGGTGTCGAGCAGCGGACTCGGCGACCTGCCGCTGTCGGCCGACGCCTTCCATGCGTTCGCGACGCCCGGTTCCCCCGTCGTGGCGGCTGCGCTGACGGTCGTGCTGCCGGAGGGGAACGCGACGTGCGGGCTGGGGAGCGGGGAAACGTCGGTCGGGCTCGACCTGGGTGTCGGCAGATCGGAGAGCCGGCGGCTCCGCGTCTCGGCCGACGCGAGCCGCAGCGTCAGCGGCCTCTCGGCGCAATCCGCGCTCGCCGCGCCCCACGCGACGTCGCTGCGCGCCGAGGCCGACTACGACTTCTCCCCTCGCTGGAGGGCGGACCTCGCGCTCGGCACCGATGTCGGCCAGTCGGATTCCACACAGGCGCTGAGCCGCGTGCTGAGCGCCGGGACGAGCCATGTGCTGGCGGGCGCGGTGGTCCTCGCGCTCGACGGCAGCGTCGGTCTTTCGGCGGCGTCGCCCAAGTGGACACTCGCGCTGGGCGTCGGGACGGCGTTCTCGGGGATCTCTCCGGTCAGCCCCGGTTCGTCGCTGCGGCGTCTGAAGAGCGCGTTCGGGGGAGGAGTGAGCCGCGGCAGTGGAGCGGGGAAGGTCGGCTGCCGCTGAGGTGATGCTATCGGTTGATTAAGTCTCTGCTTTTTTGACGGCCGCGAACGGCACCAGTTTCCGCTGCCGCTCGTCCCACAGCGTGAGGCGGACGCAGCGGAAGCTTTCCCACAGCGTGAGCGTCGGGACCTGGCGCAGCTCGGCATGCTCGTCCAGCGCCTGCTGGAGCCGATAGTTGGGGATCCGGGGATGCAGGTGATGGATGTGGTGGAGCCCGATGTTCCCCGTGGCCCACTGGAGCAGCCTGGGGAGTCGGTAGTACGAGCTCCCCTGCAGCGCGGCGGCGTCGTAGGCCCAGCGCTCGTCGTGCTCCCAGTACGTCGGCTCGAACTGGTGCTGGACGTAGAACAGCCACACGCCGAGCGACGTGGACAGGAGCGTCACGGGGAGCTGCACCAGCGCGAACTCCCGGAACCCGACGAGCGTCCCCATCAGCGCGATCGACGCCGCCAGGCCGACGTCGGTCCAGAAGATGCTACGCCGCTCGCGCGTCCACTCGCGCGGCACGATGGTCGGGATGCGGTGCCGCACGAAGAAGTGCAGCACGGCGCCCACGCCGAACAGCACCGCCGGATGGCGGTACACGCGATACTTGAACCGCTCCCAGCGCGACCGGGCGAGGTATTCGTCCACCGTCAGCGTGTCGATGTCGCCGAACCCGCGGTGCTCGAGATTGCCCGAGGTGGCGTGATGGAGTGCGTGCGTCTTCTTCCAGTAGTGGTACGGCGTCAGCGTGAGCACACCCAGGATCGAGCCGACGATGTCGGCCGCGCGCGTCGACCGGAAGAACGCCGCGTGGCCGCAGTCGTGCTGGATGATGAACAGGCGGATAAGAAAGAAGGCGGCGGGCACGGCCAGGAGCAGGGTGAGCCAGTAGCCGACGCGGAGGCTCGCATACATGAGCGCCCACGCGCCGGCGAACAGCGCCGCCGCGCTGGCGAGCTGCCACACGCTGCGCCGGAGCTGGGGTCCCTTGTAGCGCGCCAGGCGCGCCGTCCATGCCGCTTCGTTCGCCATTGCCCTACCGGTTCAGGGGTGTCCCAGGCTAATGGAGCCGGGGGGGGAAGTCAAACCGCAGCCGATCCGCGCGCACGGGTTAGATTGATCAGCTTGGGACCCCAAGGGAGGTTGTCAATGGCACCGGTCACAATCGCGCGCTTTGTGCAGGAGCTGGAGAAGCTGAAACAGGTGTCGGACGCCGAAAAGCTCAAGCCGCAGGAGTACGACAGTCGACTCGCCCGGATCATTCAAGAGCTACGCGAGAAGGGCATCGACGCCGATCGTGCCGCTACCACCGCGGCGCTCGCGGACGCCGTCAAGCGCGGGATCATCACACTGCCGGTGCAGGCGCACCTGCAGCGCCGGCTGGGGCTCACCTAGACGCCCTGGAAGTACTGCTCCTCCCAAGCGACGTCGAACACCTCGTTGCAGTGTCTGCAGCGCAGCGAGGCCAGGCGTTCAGTGAGGGGCACGCGCTCTCGGCAGTTGGGGCAGACCCCGTACTCGGTCACGCCGGGAAACCGGGCCGGGTTTTTGGGACGCGGCACGACGGACCAGCGGTGCGGCGGTTGGCTGATGATGTCGAGGACCGGCCGCGGGACATCCACGGCTTCGCCGCCGACGTCGAGCAGGGCCTCACGCGGACCCAGCTTCTTCACTTGGTACCACGCGCCACGGCGGAGCGGGCGGTCGATGTCCGCTCGCAGCCGAGCCCAGTAGCGCCTCGGCGTCACTGCCCCGCTCGTGTCAGGTCCACGGGAATCCTACCGTCGCGTGTTTCCTTATCTCGTCATCGTGCCTTGGGATCCTGCGCGGCACCCGGCGCGCCGATGAGATGTGCACGGGGCGGCCGGTGCCTGTCACAATAATACTGCTCGAGGCGGCCCGTGTCTTGGGACTTCTGGTGAGTCACCCAACGCGCCGCTTGGTCACAGGTCGTGTGGGTCACCCAGTCGTAGAAGTCGCAGCGAGGCCCGCCCATGGAGAGTGCTCGGAGCGCTCGCCGCCCACGTCACCGCGTTACCGGTGCGAATGGCTGGCGGACGGTGTCGGCCACCAGCGGTAGTTGCGCCTCCGCCATGTCGCGGTTGATCCACACCACGTGGTCGCCGCACATGATCGCATCCACCGGATAGGGCTGGGCCGCGAACGACTGGCCGTCCGAGCTGGCGACTTGCGTCGTCGGGAAATAGTACCAGCACCGCTCGCCGCCCGGATGGCTGTGGATCATGCCCACCGTCCCCGACCACCCGGCGTCCTCGCATGTCTGGTGAGGGATGACCCGCGTGGGAGTGGAGTGCTTGGGCTCGACGTCGGCCGGCGCGATGCGCCGTACCACCACGGCGCCGCCCTGCGTCTCGCCGATCATGCAGCCCATGAACTCGGTGGGATACGAGCGATATTGGAGCGCCAGAAAGCGGCGCGCCTGGTCGGACAGGATCAGCCTGCGTACGATCGGCGCGCGCGTCGCTCCAGTCCCGCTCCGCGCCCACGCCGAATCGACGAGCCGGGCGGACTCGGGCTGCAGGGCCAGTAGCGCCGTCAGGCCCAGCGCAGCGACTCCGATGCGGATGATCCGCTTGCGACCTTCGTTCACTGCTCTCGCTCCCTGCTCCCTCGAGCGTACATGCCGAACGAACTGCCCTCCGCACACGACCATTCGCAAGACCGATGCCAACCAACGAAGTCCAATAGTGGTGCGAAGCCGAGACGCGACGCTGCTTTTTGGGGCGCGGCCTTCGTGCGGCTGGTGTGCAAAACCAAAGAATCGGAAAAGAGTGCAGATTCTGGAAGCCGCCGGGTGTTGCGTCGGCATGTCAGCGGATTGCCACAACGGACTACCAGGCCTGGGCTACTGCAGCGAGAGGTGACCTCCATGCAAACGTCCGACCCCACCGCGTCCGCTACTACGCTTGGTCGCAAGCCGCGCGACGATGAGATCGACGTGTACGGCCTCACCCACCCCGGCAAGGTGCGGCGGGAGAATCAGGATCACTTTCTCATTTCCTCGCTCCAAAAGCGGATGCAGGTGCATCTCACGAGCCTCCCGATGACGGAGCTCCTGTCGCCGCACACCGAGCGCCTCGCGTTCTTCGCCATGGTCGCTGATGGCGTCGGTGGAGGTGTCGAGGGGGAAGAGGCGAGTCGGCTGGCGGTCGCGGCGATCACGCGATACGTGACCGAGGCGGTGCACTGCTACTACTCGGTGGATCTTGCGGACGAAGAGCGCTTCCCCCAGGCGCTCGAAGCAGCGGCGCTGCGCGTCCATGGGGACATTCAGGGCAGCAGCCCGACGGGCCCGCTGCAGGCGTACATGGCGACGACGCTGACGCTGTGGATCGGCCTCTGGCCGCGCGCCTATCTCCTCCACGTGGGAGACAGCCGCTGCTACCTGCTCCGGAACGGCGAGCTGATACAGCTCTCGCGCGACCAGACGCTGGTGCAGGATCTGGTCGATCGGGGCGTGCTCCGGCGCAGCGACGCGCTGCGCTCGCCCTTCGCCAACGTGCTGTCGAGCTCCCTGGGGGGACCGCAGACGGCACCCATCGTGACTCAGATGCAGCAGGAGTGGGGCAACGTAGGCCTGTTGTGCAGCGACGGCCTCACGAAGCACGTTCCCGACAGTCGCATCCGCGAGCGCCTCCTCGCGATGACCTCGGCGAAACAGGTCTGCGAGGACCTGCTGCGCGACGCGCTCGACGCCGGAGGAACAGACAACGTCACCGTCCTGGTGGGGCGGACGTTGCGCCAAGACGCGACGTGAGGGGCGGACGTCTCGTCTCCCCGGCCATGCCCAGCGCCGATCTCGTCATTCTCAGTACGCGGGTCGTCACCCCGGAGGGAGTTGCGCCGGGCGCGGTCGCGATCACCGACGGCGTGGTTTCCGCCATTCACGAGCACGGTGCGGCGCCCGACGCGGCTCGGCGTCTGGACGTGGGAGACGCCGTGCTGCTGCCCGGCGGGGTGGACACACACGTACATGTGAACGAACCGGGCCGGACCGAATGGGAAGGGTTCGAGACGGCGACGCGGGCCGCGGCGGCGGGCGGCATCACCACCATCGTCGATATGCCGCTGAACAGCATTCCGGTCACCACGAACACGCCTGCCCTCGGGCTGAAGGCGCGGGCGGCCGCGGGTCGTGCCACGGTCGATTACGCCTTCTGGGGTGGCGTGGTGCCGGGCAACACCGACCAGCTCGCGCCCCTGGCCCGCGCGGGTGTGCGGGGCTTCAAGTGTTTCCTCGTCGCGTCGGGGATCGACGAATTTCCTCCTGTGGGGGAGAGCCAGCTACGGCCCGCGATGACCAAGCTCGCCGGGCTCGGGCTCCCGCTGCTGGTGCATGCCGAGCTCCCCGGCCCGATCGCGCGCGCGGCGGCGTCGCGCGGGAGCGACCCGCGACGCTACGGCTCGTATCTCGCTTCACGCCCCCGCGCCGCGGAGCTCGAGGCGGTGGACCTGATGCTCGGGCTCTGTCGCGAAACCGGTTGCCGCGTCCACATTGTGCATGTGTCGGCGGCCGAGACGCTCGACCGCCTGCGCGACGCCCGACGTGCCGGCCTCCCGGTCACGGCCGAGACGTGCCCGCACTATCTCACGTTCGCCGCGGAGGAGATCCTGGACGGCGCCACCGCCTGGAAATGCGCCCCGCCGATCCGAGAGCGGAGCAACCGGGAGCAGCTGTGGGAGGGCCTCGCCGACGGGACGCTCGACTTCGTCGCGAGTGACCACTCGCCCGCCCCCCCGGCGCTCAAGTGCCTCGACACGGGCGACTTCGTGCGGGCGTGGGGCGGGGTGGCGTCGCTCGAGCTGGGGCTCGCCGCCACCTGGACCGGAGCGCGCGACCGCGGCCGGGACCTGGGAGACCTCGCCCGCTGGTGCGCCGAGCGACCCGCCCGGCTCGCGGGCTTCACACGCAAGGGGCGGATCGCGCCCGGGTGCGATGCCGACATGATCGTGTTCGATCCCGAGGCGCGTTTCACGGTCGCGCCGGAGCGGCTGCGCCAGCGGCATCCGGTCACGCCGTACGCGGGGATGGTACTCCACGGCGTCGTGCGCCAGACTTTCGTGCGGGGAACCTGCGTGTATGAGGAAGGGGAGTTTCCGGGGGGAGCCATCGGCAGATGGGAGCGGTGACGCACGAGGGCCTCATCGATCTCGCTGCCGCCCGCGTCGGCGGGCGGGCGCTGGTCGCGTCGGACGAATTCTTCGCGCCCAGAGAAAACCTGCTCGCGGTGGCGCGCGCCGTGTTCATCGAGGGCAAGTACACCGATCATGGCAAATGGATGGACGGGTGGGAGACGCGCCGGCGGCGCGGCCCGGAGGGCGGGTACGACTGGTGCATCATCCGGCTCGGCATCCCGGGCGCAATTCGCGTCATTACCGTGGATACGACTCACTTCCGTGGAAACCATCCCGCCGCGTGCTCGCTCGACGCGGCGCAGCTGTCGGGCACACCCGGCGTGAGCCCTCGAGCGCTACGCACGCTGGACCGCGCATTCGTGGAGCTGTTGCCGCGCTCGCCGCTCGCCGGCGACACCGAAAACGAGTTTGCCCTTGTGAGTGACGCAGCCTATACCCACGTGCGGCTCAAGATCTACCCGGACGGCGGCGTGGCCCGGCTGCGCATCTGGGGCGAGGCGCGCCCCGACTGGCGGAGGATCGCGGCGGCGCGGCGCGCCGTCGACCTCGTCGCGGTGGAACACGGCGGCGTTCCGCTCGCCACGAGCGATCAATTCTTCAGCGAGCCGTTGAACCTGATCATGCCGGGACAGTCCCGCGACATGGGCGACGGGTGGGAGACGCGCCGCCGCCGGGGCCCCGGGCACGATTGGGTGGTGCTGCGCCTGGGCCGGCGCGGCGCGATCGAGCGCGTCGACCTGGACACGACCCACTTCAAGGGCAATTTCCCCGAGAGCGCGAGTTTGGAGGGGTGCGACGCAGCGGGAAGCGGCGCGCCGCCGGCTGACGACGCTGCCTGGCGCGAGCTCGTAGCCCGCACCACGCTGCGGGCCAACGCGCGCCACCGCCTGGCCGTCCCGCCTGGAAGGCGCGACCCGGTGACGCACGTGCGGCTGAACATCTTCCCGGACGGAGGGGTGGCGCGGCTGCGGGTGTGGGGGAAGGTGGCACCGTGACGGCTCGGAGGGGCGCGAGTAGCCGCGGCTTCAGCCGCGGATGACGGGCGAGCAATTGGCCGGTTTTGTCAACGGCCTCTCCGACGAGCGGGCACGGGCGGCGCTGCAGCGCTGCTGCGGCGCGCGCCGCTGGGTGGAGGCGATGCTCGCGGCGCGCCCGTTCGCGAGCGACGCCGAGCTGCTGGCGGCGGCGGAGCGGGTGTGGTGGGGACTGGGGCGCACCGACTGGCTCGAGGCGTTCGCCGCGCACCCCCGCATCGGTGGCCGGGGGAGGGAGGAGGCCACGACGGAGTGGGCGCGGCGTGAGCAGGCGGGCGCGGACGGCGCGGCCGGGGCGACGCTCGCCGCCCTGGCGCAGGGGAACCTCACGTACGAGGAGCGGTTCGGGCACGTGTTCCTGATCTCCGCCACGGGCAAGACCGCCGCCGAGATGCTCGGCGCGCTGCGCGGTCGCCTCGCGAACGATCCCGCCACGGAGCTGCGCGTCGCGGCGGAAGAGCAGGCGAAGATCACACGGCTCCGACTCGACAAACTGGTGGTCTCATGAGCGGCATCACGACCCACATCCTGGACATCGCGCGCGGGCGGCCCGCGGCGGGCATCGCCGTCTCGCTGGCCCGCCGCTCGGGCGACGGTTGGGCCGAGCTCGCCACGACCCGCAGCGACGCCAATGGGCGGGTCGCGAATCTGCTCCCGGCCGACGTGAAGGCACCCGCCGGTACGTATCGTCTGCGCTTCGACACGGGGGCGTACTTCGCGGCCCTGGGGGTCTCGCCGTTCCATCCGTTCGTCGAGATCGTATTCGAGATTCGCGATGCCGAGCAGTATCACGTGCCGCTGCTCGTCAGCCCGTTCGGCTACACGACGTACCGCGGCAGCTGAGCCGCCCGCTGTGAGCGCCCACCTCGAACAGTGGCTCAACCTGGGGCTGCGCTGGGCCCACGTGATCACGGGCATCGCGTGGATCGGCACGTCGTTCTACTTCAACTGGCTGAACAGCCGGCTCGCCCCGCCCCCACCCGACCGGCGGGAGCCCGGCGTCGCGGGCGAGCTCTGGTCGGTGCACGGCGGCGGGTTCTACCGCGTCGTGAAGTACACGGTCGCTCCCAGAGAGCTCCCCCGTACGCTCCATTGGTTCAAGTGGGAGGCGTACGCCACGTGGCTCACCGGCTTCGCGCTTCTCGTCCTGATCTATTATTTCGGCGCCGCCTCCTTTCTGGTGCGACCGGAAACCGCGCCGCTCGGCCCCCGCGCGGCGATCGCCGTGGGCGTAGGGTCGCTCGTGGCAGCCTGGCTCGTGTACGACGCGTTGTGCCGCTCGCTCCTGGGAGCCAGGCCGGTCGCCCTGGGTGCGACGCTGTTCGTGCTCGGCACGGCGCTCGCATGGGCACTGGCGCAGCTGTTGAGCCCGCGCGCGGCGTACCTCCACGTCGGGGCCGCGATCGGCACGATCATGGCGGCCAACGTGCTCATGGTCATCATTCCCGCCCAACGAGACATGGTCGCCGCGCTCATCGCGGGTCGCACTCCCGACGCAGTGCGCGGCGAGCAGGCGGCGCTGCGCTCGCTCCACAACAACTATCTCACGCTCCCGGTGCTGTTCATCATGGTGAGCAGCCATTACCCCGCCACCTACGGCCACAAGCTCAACTGGGCGGTCCTTGCCGTGCTGGCGGTCATCGGAGTCGCGACGCGCCACTGGTTCAACCTGCGAAACCAGGGCCAGAAGAGCGTGTGGATCCTCCCCGCCGCCGCGCTCGCCCTGGTCGCGCTCGCGCTGGTCACGGCGCCGCGGTCGGGTCCCGCTGTGTCGAGCGTGGGTCAGGTCTCGTTCGCGGACGTGCGGCTGATCGTCGCGCGTCGCTGCGCCGGGTGCCACTCGAGCGCGCCCACGACGCCGGGGATCCCCGCCGCGCCGCTGGGCGTCCTGCTCGACACCCCGGACCAGATCCGAGCCAACGCGCCGCGCATTCTCGCCGTCGCGGTCGACGCCCAGACCATGCCGCTCGGCAATTTGACGGGAATGACTCCAGAGGAGCGGGAGGTCGTGGGGAGATGGATCCGGTCTGGGGCAGCGCTACGGTAGCGCCGCGTTCGCCTCTGCTTCGCTGATCGCCCCGCAGTCGAGTCCCCGCCGGATCAGGCCCGCCCGCGCGCTGCGTGCCGCGGGGTCCTCGAGCACCGTCCCGAGCGCCGTCGATTCCAGGCACTGTCTGAAGAATCCGTACGCAGCGACGTAGCGCGTCACCAGCTGCGCGGGGTGCAGGTCCCATCCGTGGTAGAAGCCGCTTACGAGCTCGTGTCGCACGTCCTGGAAGTGCAGCCGCCAGGCGCGGAGCAGGTGGTCGCGCGGCGGGACGGGAAGCACGTTGGTCGAGCCGGCGGACAGGAGGACCCCGGTCCCCGCGAGGGCGACCTGCATGACGTGGCGCGCATGGTCGCACGCCGGGTGGCGCAGTCGATGTTGAGAGGGTGCGATCTCGAGTGCCGCTAGGTAGTCGTACACGCCGAAGTGCACGCCCGCACAGCGATCGCGCGTCGCAGCGACGAGCGCCGGGAGCGGGCAGCGGCCGTCGGGACCGAGAATCGCCCGCGGCGTCTCGACCATCAGCTCGAGGGTAAGGGCACCCGCTTCGAGATCCAGCCGCGACTCGAGGTCGTCGAGCAGGCGTACCAGGGCCGCCACTTCCTCCGGGTGCGCCACCTTCGGCAGCGTGATCGTGAAATGCGAGGGCAGCGTGCCACCGCTTCGCTCGACCAGCGACGTCACGAATAGCTCGAGGGTGCGGCGGGCTCGTGTCGCGAGCTCGGGGGCCAGTGGCTTGATCCGGATGCCGCAGAACGGCGGCAGGGTTCCTGTCGCTATCCCGTCCGCCACCTCGGCGCCGGCGGTGTGCGCCGCCGCGTCTTCTTCCTCATCGGACCGGGTACCGAAGCCGTCCTCGAAGTCGATGCGCAGGTCTTCGATCGGCTCACGCTCGAGCTTGTGGCGAAGCTGTGCGTACACGGGATCGTCGAGAGCATGATCGACCGCCGCAGCGAGGTCGGATGCGTCGGGGGCGTACATCTTCAGCACCTGGAGCGCGAGCTCGCCCCAGTGCGAGGCTAACCTGGCATGGAACAGATGCGCGCCGACGTAGGCCGTGTGGATCGGCCGGCGCGCGGGCATCACGCCCGTTTTCCCCAGAAATCCCGCAGGTCATGATACAGTACACGCGCCATGACGCGCGTGCGGTAGTGGGCGCTCGAGCGGATGTCATCGATCGGAGCCACGTCCTGCGCGATGGTGGGCAGGAGATCATCAGGACGTTCGGGGGCGGCGCCGGTCTCGAGCAGGCGCTCGACGGCGGGGCAGCGGCGGATGGTGGGCGCGACGCTCGCCGCCACCACCCGCCAGCCGGCGCCGGAGCGGGTGACGGCCAGGCCGACCTTCGCGATCGCCTGGGCCCGTCGCGCCCCGACCTTCTCGAACACCTGGTAGGCGTAGCGGCGGCGCGGGATCCGGATCCCCACGACCAGCTGGTCCGGACGGCGCTTCATCTGTTTGTAGCCTGAATAGAACCGGTCGAGCGGGACTTCCTCCCGGCCGCGCCGCGACTCGAGCACCACCACCGCGTCGTAGGCCATCAGGACCGGCACGCCGTCGGCGGCGGGCGACGCGTTGACGATGTTCCCTGCCCATGTGCCGCGTGCTTGGATCTGAATCGCCCCCACCTGACGCGCGGCGTCCACCAGCAGCGGGAACTCCTCCCCGGCCCGCGCGTCCCGGATCACGTCCCAATACGTGGTGAGCCCGCCCAGCAGCAGCTCGTCCGCGGTCCAGCGTAGCGGCTTCAGGGGGTCGAGCCGGGACAGGTCGACGTAGGTTCGCTCGTGCGCTTCTGCGTGCACGGGCCAGTGCACCAGCAGGTCCGTGCCCCCGGCGATCGGGATGGCCGCGCCGTCGCTCGCCAGCATGTCGAGCGCCTCGGGCACGCCTCGCGGCAGCATGACGTTCACGTTTCCCGCTTCCCCGTTCCCCGCAGAGCTTCCGCCACGCTGTCCACGATTCCGTCGTAGCCGGTGCAACGGCACAGATTCCCCGCCATCAGCTCGCGAATGCTGTGCGTGCCGAGCACCTCGGGATGCTGGTGGATCCACCACGCTGTCATCACGACGCCGGGAGTGCAGGCCCCGCACTGCGTGGCGCCGCACCGCTCGAACGGCTCGAGGGCGCTCGGGTCGAGCGACTCCACGGTCTCCACCCGATGCCCGCGTACCTGGTAGGTGGGGATGAGGCAGGAGTTCACCGGCAAGCCGTCCAAGTAGACGGTGCAGGCGCCGCACTCGCCCTCGCCGCAACCCTCCTTCGTGCCGGTGAGCGCCAGCTGATAGCGCAGCGTGTCGAGCAGGCGGGCGGCGGGGTCCACCTCGACCGTGACCGGTGAGCCGTTGAGGGTGAACGAGATCTCCATCTCAGTCCAACAACTCCATCAGCTTTTCCGGGGTGAGGGGGATGGCCCGCGGGTCCGCCCCCGTCGCTCGGGCCACCGCGTTCAGAATTGCCGGCGCCGGCCCGTCGATCGGCAACTCGCCCAGCCCCTTCGCGCCGCCGGCGCCGTGCGGGTAAGGGTTCTCGAGGAACGCGACGCGGACCGATGGCACGTCGTCGGAGGTGGGGATCAGGTAGTTGGTGAGCTGGTTGTTCGCCATCGCCCCGTCTCGCCACTTGCATTCCTCCATGAGCGCCCACCCGATCCCCTGGACCACGCCCCCCTGGACCTGTCCTGTGGCGAGCGTCCGGTTGAGCACCTTGCCTACTTCCTGCACCGCGACGAAGTCGATCACGCGGGTGGTGCAGGTCCGCAAATCCACCTCGACCTCGGCGACGTAGGCGGCCCACGCGAACGCACCGTAGGCGTCGCCTCGGTACGTCTTGTCGTCCCAGGTGATCCCGGGTGGCGCCTCGTAGGCCGCTTCGCCGAACAGCGACTCCCCGGGGTGCTCCCGGTGCCACTGTCCGATTGCCCGCTTCACCGCCGCCCCGCGGGCCGAGTCGTCGAGGCCCACCCGGCGGCGCAGATCATCCGCGGCGCGCTCGACCAGTCCACCCACGATCATCGTGGTGCGCGACGCCACGGTGGGACCCGAGTTCGGGACCCGTCCGGTGTCGGCTTCGGCGATGGTCACGTCCTCCGGTGCCAATCCCAGCCGTGCCGCCGCGAGCTCGGTGAACACCGTCAGCGTCCCTTGGCCCATCTCGATGTTGGCGCTCAACACCTCGACCCCGCCATCCGGGCGGCCTGCGACCCGCAGGCGCGACTTGAGCGCCACCTCACCGCCGCCGGTGAAACCGGCGCCGTGATAGAACGTGGCGAGCCCCGAGCCCCGGCGCAGCGTCGCGTGCGTGGCGTTGAACGCGGCGTGCTCCCGCCGTTTTTCCCGGTAGTGGGACAGCTCGAGCGCCCGCTCCATCACCGCCAGGCGGTCGGTGCCATCCCGGATCACCTGACCGGTGGCGGTCGTCTGGCCGTCCCTGAGGAGATTGACGCGTCGCAGCTCGACCGGATCGATCCCGAGGGACCCGGCGATCACGTCCATGTGGCGCTCGCCCGCGAACTGCGACTGGGGCGCGCCGAACCCACGGAACGCACCGAACGGGACGGCGTTCGTGAACATCGCGCGGCCGGTGATGCGCACGTGATCGCACGCGTACGGCCCGGCGGCGTGGATGATCGCGCGCGACAGGACGACCGGCGATAGCGTCACGTACGCCCCGCCGTCGATCACGACCTCGATGTCCTGCGCGACGAGCCGGCCGTCGCGCGTGAGCCCGGTGCGGTGCCGCACCAGCGCGGGGTGACGCTTGGTGGTGGCGGCCATGTCCTCGCCGCGGTCGTAGATCAGCTTCACCGGCCGGCCACCCTTCAGCGCCAGTAGCGCGGCGTGCAGGGCGATGTGCGACGGGAATTCTTCCTTGCCGCCGAACCCGCCACCCGTGGGCGTCTGGATCACGCGGACCAGGGGCTCGTCGCGCGCGAGGGCGTGCTGCAGCGCCTTGAGGACGTAGTAGGGACACTGCATCGAGCCTTTCACCACCAGCACGTCCCCCTCGAGATAGGCGATCATCCCCTGGGTTTCGAGGTAGACGTGCTCCTGCGCGCCGGTCTCGTACGTCCCGGAGACGACCACCGGGGCTCCGGCGAGCGCGCGCTCCACTTCGCCTTTCTCGATCTTCAGATGCTTGATGACGTTGTCGCTGCCGTATTGGATCTGGTCCGGGGCGGGCGGGACGCGGAAGTCCAGGGCCGGCGGCTCGGGCGCGACCACGACCTCGACCGAGCGGACGGCGCGTCGCACCGCCTCGCGCGACGCATGAGCGAGGAGCAGCACCGGCTCGTGCACGTGCCGTACGTAGCCGGCCGCGAGCACCGGCTGATCCTGCTCGATCAGGGCAACGACGTTCGGTCCCGGGATGTCGCGGTGGTCCACTACGACGAACTGGGACCAGTCGACGTCCTTGCCGAACCGGATCGCGGTGACGCGGCCCCGCGGCGCCGGGCTCCGCACCGTCATGCCCCACAGGAAGCCTTCCAGCGGCAGATCGTCCACGTACCGCTCGCGGCCGGTGAGCTTGGCGAGTGCTTCGCGACGCTTCATGATGGAATTCTGTCGCCTTGCTGCGCTCTCGGCCAGGGCGTAACGTTGCGGACCTTGAGAATGACGCTGGTCTGCACGGTCAACGGCGTGCGCCATGAGCGCGCGGTGGAGCCGCGGCTGCTCCTCTCCGACTTCCTGCGCCACGAGCTGGGACTCACCGGCACGCACGTAGGGTGCGAGCATGGCGTGTGCGGCGCTTGTACGGTCCTGCTGGACGGCGAGGCGGTCCGTTCCTGCTTGATGTTCGCGGTGCAGGCCGGCGGGCACGAGGTCGAGACCGTCGAGGGCCTGAGTGGAGGGGACGCGTCGGGCGACGCGCTCCATCCACTCCAGGCCGCGTTCCGCGAGGCTCACGGACTGCAATGTGGCTTCTGCACCCCGGGGGTTCTCATGACGCTCGTCCCGTTCCTGCGGGAGCATCCCGATCCGGACGAGCGCGAGATCCGCGAGGCGCTGTCCGGGAATCTGTGCCGCTGCACCGGCTACCAGAACATCGTCGCGGCCGTGAGACTCGCCTGTGGCGCCCCCCCCTAACCGCGCGCGTAGCGGGATCGGCGAGCGCGTGCGTCGCAACGAGGACGCGCGGCTGCTCACCGGGCGCGCCCTGTTCGTCGACGACGTGCGGCTCGACGGGCTGTTGCACGTCGCGTTTCTCCGCAGCCAGCACGCCCACGCCCGCCTCACGAGCGTCGACGCGTCCGCCGCGCGCGGCCGGGCGGGAGTCGTGGCGGTATACACGGCGGCGGACCTGGGCGACTACTGGCGCCCCGGTCCGCTGCTCGTGCCGCCCCCTCCCATCGCCGGCCTCGTCTTCAACCCGTGCACCCAGGTCCCGCTCGCCAAGGACAAGCTGCGCCACGTGGGCGAGCCCATCGCGATGGTCGTGGCAGAGAGCCGCTACGTGGCCGAAGACGCCCTGGACGATATCGTGGTGGACGCGGACTCGCTTCCCGCCGTGGTGGACCTCGAGGCCGCGCTCGCCCCGGGGGCGCCCCGCGTGCACGACCACCTGCCGTCGAACCTCGCGGCGCACGCGGTACAGCGGAAAGGCGACTGGGCGCGGGCCAAAGCCCGCGCCCATGCCGTCATCAAGCGCCGGTTCCGCTACGATCGTGGCGCCTCGGCTGCGATCGAAAACCGCGCGGTGGCGGCGCAATGGGACCCGCGCGCCGAAGAGCTGACGGTGTGGGATACCACGCAGGCGCCGATCCCCATCCGGAACGGCCTCGCCCAGCTGCTCGGCCTGCTCGAGTCGCAGGTGCGCGTCATCGCGCCGTTCGTGGGCGGCGGGTTCGGGCCGAAGATCATGATGTTCTATCCGGAGGAAGTGCTGGTGCCATGGGCGGCGATGCGGCTGGGCCGCTCGGTCAAATGGACCGAAGACCGCCAGGAGAACTTTTTCGCCACCACACAGGAGCGCGGCCAGATCCACGACGCCGAGCTCGCGGTGGCGAAGGACGGCAAGATCCTCGGTGTGAAGGACGTCTTCCTGCACGACACCGGCGCCTACGATCCCTATGGCCTCACGGTGCCGATCAACAGCCAGTGCACGCTGCTCGGCCCCTACGACATCCCGAGCTACGAGAGCGAGTTCACCGCGGTCTTCACGAACAAGACCATCGTTACGCCGGTGCGGGGCGCGGGGCGCCAGCACGGCGTGTTCGTGATCGAGCGGCTCCTCGACTTTGCCGCCAGGGAGCTCCGGATGGACCGCGCCGAGATCCGCCGTAAGAACCTGCTCCGGCCCGACCAGTTCCCATTCAACAACGAGATCCTGTTCCAGGACTCCGCACCCCTCACGTACGACAGCGGCGACTACGAGCCCGCGCTCGACGAAGCGCTCAAGGTCATCGACTACCAGCGCTTCGTGCGGGAGGAGCAGCCACGGCTCAGGGCGGCGGGGCGTCATGTGGGAATCGGCGTGGTGTGCTACGTCGAGGGGACGGGGATCGGACCGTACGAAGGTGCGCGGGTCACGGTCGAGCCGAGCGGACGCGTACGGCTGGCGACGGGCGTGGGAACGCAGGGGCAGGGGCATTTTACGGTGTTCGCTCAGATCGTGGCCGACGTCCTGAGCGTGGACGTAACGGACGTGCACGTGATCACCGGCGACACACGGGAGTTCCATTGGGGCACCGGCACGTTCGCGAGTCGCGGCGCCGTGGTGGCCGGCAGCGCCTGCCATGCGGCGGCCGTCCGAGTCCGCGAGAAGATCCTCGAGCTGGCGAGCCGCGAGCTCAAAGCCGCGGCGGCGGATCTCGTGCTCGATGGCGGGCGAGTCCACGTGCGCGGCGATCCGAAGGGCGGCATTGCGCTCGGCGCGCTGGCGCTCAGGGCGAATCCGCTGCGCGGCGCGGTGCGGCCGGGCACCGAGCCCGGCCTCGAGGCTACCGCGTACTTCGGCCCCGATCGCGGCAGCACCGCGAACGGCGTCCACGCGATGGTCGTCGAGGTCGACCCGGAAACGGCGCAGGTCGAGATCAAGCGCTACGTCGTCGTGCACGACTGCGGCCGGGTGATCAATCCGATGATCGTGGAGGGCCAGATCCAGGGCGGCGTGGCGCACGGCATCGGCAACGCGTTCTACGAGCAGCTCGTGTACGACGACGAGGGGCAGCTGCTCAACGCTTCGTTCATGGACTACCTGCTCCCCACGGCGACCGACGTGCCCAACGTGGAGACGACCCATCGGGAAACGCCCTCGCCGCTCAACCCCGTGGGCGCGAAAGGTGTGGGGGAAGCCGGCGCGATCCCCACCGGCGCGCTGTTCGCGCAGGCCGTCGAGGACGCGCTCGCCGGCTCGGGGTTGGAGATCTGCGAGATCCCGCTCAGCCCCAATCGGCTGTTCGAGCTGATTCACGAGGCCCGATGAAGCCGGCACCGTTCGACTACTTCAGTCCGGCCACGGTGGAAGAGGCCCTGGCGCTCCTCGACGAGCACGGCGGCGACGCGAAGCCGCTGGCGGGCGGCCAGAGCCTCATTCCCGCCATGAATTTCCGGCTCGCCCGGCCCGCCGTGCTGGTGGACCTGAACCGGATCGCCGAGCTCGCATATGTGCGCGCGGCGCCGGGCGGCGTCGCGATCGGCGCGATGACCCGGCAGCGTGCCGTCGAGCGCAGCGATGATGTGGCACGCGCGGCGCCGCTCCTCGCCGAAGCGATGCCGTCGATCGCGCACCCGCAGATCCGGAACCGTGGCACCATGGGAGGCAGCATCGCGCACGCCGACCCGTCGGCTGAGCTGCCGGCGGTGATGCTCGCGCTCGACGCCCAGTTCCGGGCGAAGAGCGCCACGGGCGAGCGCTCGATCCCCGCGGGGGAGTTCTTCAAGGGCATGCTCGAGACGGCCCTCGCGCCGGGCGAGCTGCTGGTCGAAATCGCGGTGCCGCAGCTCCCCGCCTCGAGCGGCACGGCGTTCCTCGAAATGGCGCGCCGCCACGGCGACTACGCGCTGGTGGGGGTCGCAGTGGTCGTGATGCTCGACCCGCGGGGTCGTTGCAAGGAGGCGAAACTCAGCCTGCTGAGCGTGGGCGATGGGCCGGTGCTCGCGACCGAGGCCGGGAAGGTTCTCGCCGGCCAGAGCCCGTCGGAGGAGCTCCTGCGCGCCGCGGGCGACGCGGCGGCCACGCGCGACGTGGATCCGCCCTCCGACATCCACGCGTCCGCGGCCTATCGCCGCCAGCTGGTCGCCGTGCTCACGCGACGGGCGCTCGCGCGGGCGTTCGAGCGGGCAGCGACAGCGGCATGAACGGGATTCCGGCGCCGGAAATGCGTTCGCTGTACCCCGGGCTGGCGCCCGGGGTTAGTTGAAACACATCGAAGGGCAAGCTGACCCCGGGCGCGAGCCCGGGGATCGAGAAAATCATCAGTCGAGGAGCGTTTTGACATGAAGATCTACGATCTCTCCCAGCCCCTCAACGAGCGGAGCTCTTTCTGGCCCTACTATCCGCCGTTCGAGGTGAAATACATCAAGCGCAAGGCCGAGCACGGCGTGAACGCGCAGTACATCATGACCTCAAATCACATGGGTACTCACCTCGACGCGCCGCGCCACTTCGTCACGGCCGGCAAGACGATCGATGAGCTGCCGCTCGAGTGGTTGTGCGGCCCGGGCGTGATCGTGGACCTGCGGGATGAAATGGACGAGCTGGCGGTATACACCCCGCAGATGATCGAGAAGCGGGTGCAGGTGAAGTCGGGCGACCTCCTGCTATTGCACACGGGATGGCACCGCTACGCGGACTTCGGCGCCACGCCGGACGAGGAGCGCTACTACCACTATCACCCCGGCGCGCATCCCGATCTGGTGCCGTGGTTGTTGGAGAAGAAGATCCACGTGTGGGGTGTGGACTGCGTGTCCACCGACCACCCGATGAACCTGCCGATCGGACGCTTTCTTGGCAAAGGCATGCACGGCCAATGCGACAAGGTGCGCGCCAAGGCAGAGCAGAAATTCGGCGGCAAGGCGGCGGTCGATAAGATGTTTCCCGACTCCGCCTACCAGCTTACTCACAACGCGCTGTTCCCGAAGGACTGCATCCACATCGAGAACCTGGGCGGCGAGATCGAGGCGCCCGAGCTTCAAAACAAGCGCCTCATCGTCGGCTGCTTCCCCTGGAAGTTCAAGGGAGGCGAGGCCGCGTTCTGCCGCACCGTCGCGTTCATGGGAGAATGGACGATCTAGCGGATCGCTCCGCCACCGAGCTCGCCCGTCTCGTCGCATCGCGCGAGGTCTCGCCGGTCGAGGTCGTCGAGGCATGCCTCGCGCGGGTCGAACGCCTCAACCCCGCCGTCAACGCCGTCGTGACCCTCAACCCCCGGGCGCTCGACGACGCCGGCGAGCTCGAGCTGCGGCTGGTGCGCGGCGAAGAGGTGGGTCTGCTCGCGGGCCTGCCGGTCGGCATCAAGGACGTCACGCCCGTCGCGGGGCTGCGTACGACGTACGGGTCCCCGCTCTATCGGGACCACGTACCCGCCGAGGATGCGTTGATCGTGCGGCGGCTGCGGGAGGCGGGCGCGGTGATCCTCGGCAAGACGAACTGTCCCGAGTTCGCCGCCGGTGGGAACACGTTCAACGAGGTGTTCGGCCGCACGCGCAACCCATGGGACCCGACGCGCAGCGCCGGCGGCTCGACGGGCGGCGGCGCGGCGGGGCTCGTCACCGGCATGATCATGCTCGCCGAGGGGACGGACCTGGGCGGGTCGCTGCGTATTCCCGCGTCGTTCTGCGGCGTCGTCGGGCTCCGACCGTCGGTCGGGCTCGTTCCGACGTATCCGTCGGACTGGGCGTGGGATACGCTCCAGGTCGAGGGCCCCATGGCGCGCACCGCGGCGGACGTGGCCCTCATGCTGCAGGCCGTGGCGGGTCCGAGCCCACTCTCTCCCCTCTCCCAGCCCACCGCCGGCCGCAACTTCGTGGCCGCGGCGGCGCGCGGCATCCCGCAAGGCCTGCGGGTCGCCTACTGCCCCGACATCGCCGGAATCGGGATCGATCCCGCCATCGAGCGGGTGTGCCGCCGGGCCGCAGTCGGGCTCGGCGAGCTCGACGTGGAAGTCGAGGAGATCGACCTCGACCTGTCGTTCGGGCGGAAGGCGTTCCTCGCACTGCGCGGGCTGTGGTTCGTCGCGCAGATGTTTCCGCGAATGGAGCAGCTCGACGCATTCGGAGCCAATGTCGCGGGTAACATTCGCGCCGGGCTCGACGCGACCACGCGGGAGCTGGGCGCCGCGGAGGCGGCGCGCGGCAGGATGTGGCACCTGTTCCGCGACTTCTTCGGGAAGTTCGACCACCTGCTCACCCCGTGCATGGCGGTCCCGCCCTTCCCGGTGGACCAGAACTATCCTGAAACGGTGGCCGGCAGGAAAATGGAGACGTACGTGGACTGGATCGCGCCCACGTTCGTGTTGAGTCTCACCGGTCTCCCGGTCGCATCGGTGCCCTGCGGGCTCGATCCCGACGGGCTGCCGGTGGGCCTGCAGATCGTCGGCCGGCCGTTCGGGGAAGAGGCGCTGCTGGCCCTGGCGGCCCAGGTCCAGCAGCGCCACCCGATCGGTCGCCCATCGCTGTTGCGCGAAGCGACGAGTCGGTAGGCTCCCCATCCCGCGCCCGACCCGGTAACGGGTGACAGCCGTCACGCACCAGTGCGTCCACAATCGCCGATGTTGTCGACAACAAGGAGGCCTCCTGTGACGGGCAGCCAATGGGCACGATTACGCAGCGATGCCAGTGTCCCGCTGCGGCGCGGGGCATGGTATCGCGTGCTCCGGGTGACGACGTCCGACGCTGTCCTGGACGTGAACCAGCGGGTGGTCAACGTCCCGCGCGCTGCGCTCCAGATGACGGCCCGAGCGCCCGGCGTGTGGGCGATCGTTCCGCGACCCGGCAACGCGCGGCAGCTGCCGCACAGCTGGGGTGCCCGCTACGGCGTGTGCCCGCAATGCCACGCGCGAGCGCCGCTCCCGAAAGGGCCGCTCAACATGAGCTGCGGGAAGTGCGGCGGCGTGTTCGACGTGGGCTGGGGCGACGCGTACGACGCATAACGCCGACAGCCACCATGGCCCCCTGCAGAGCGACATCTGGGTGGCGGAGATCGGGCAGCGGTGACGTTGAACGGGAGGCGCTGCTGGCCCTGGCGGCCCAGGTTCAGCAGCGCCATCCCATCGGCCCTCCGCCGCTGGTCTAGAGCGTTCCGTTAGCCTTCTGGAGTGCGTCCTTTCGCACCAGGGCGAATCCCACCGCGTTGAAGTTGTAATCCGCGACTTCGCGGAACAGCTTCTTCGCTCGCGCCGCGTCGCCCGCTCCTTCCGCCGCCAGGGCGAGCTGATACTTGATGTACGGATCGAATGGGTTGCCCTGCTGCAGGTGGCCGACCGCCTCCGGATACTTGCGCTGATAGAGGGCAATGAATCCTTCCAGCTGGTGCATCGGCTCGAGCTTGCGCGGGTTCGCGTCGGGGGCGAGTAGCTGGGTGATGCGATCGGCCTGCTTCTGGGCCGACGCATAGTCCCCGCGGCGCGCCGCGGTCCACCCTTCGAGGTACGCGATCTGCGCCTGTTGCCCCCGCTTGAATGCCGCGTTCCCCCCCTCGTCCGCTTGCTGCATCAGGAGCGGTTCGAGCTGCCTCAACGCCTGCTCCGCGGCCGCGCGGTTACGCGTGTGAGTCGCGATGACGACGACGTTCGTGAGCGCGGCCACCTTGTTGGCCTTGGGATCGGGCACCCCCATTCCATCCACCGACGCCACCAGCCGATTCAGCTCGTCGATCGCCGCCGCGGGATCACCGGCGTACACGCTCACGTAGGCGCGGAACGGCGCGTAGGCCGCCTTCTCGTTCGCCCGACCGAAGGCCATGGCGGAATCATAGTTAGCGCGCGCCGTCGCATAATCACCCAGGAACGTGTTCGCATGTCCCAGCTTCACGAGCAGAATCGCATCGCGCGGATTGAGATCGTGGCCCCGTAGATACTCGTCGCGCGCCTTTTCGAGATTACGTTGCGCCCGGTAGGCATCACCGACAAACATGTGCGCATTGGGCTCGTCCGGCGCCAGTGCCTCGCCTTGCTGCATGTGCTCGAGCGCCTTCGTGAAGTCGCGCGGCTCACCAAAGAGATACGACGTGCCCATGGCCGTGTGCGCGGCGAACAGCTTAGGCGCGAGCTCCAGGGCCTTCGCCATCGAGGTCCGTGCCTCGTCGTTGCGATTCAGGGCGCCCTGGACCCCGGCGAGCGCCAGCCAGGCGCGCGGGCTGTCAGGATACTTCGCAACCAACAGTTGTCCGAGGGCGAGCTGCCCCGCCAGGTCGTTGTCGAATCCCTTGCGCGCCATCTGGATCTGCAGCCGCTCGGCCTCCGAGGCGCCCGCGGCGTACTGCTCGGCCAATGCGAGGTTGCGCTTGAACTCCTCGAGCGAGTTGGCTGTGAAGGCGACGTTCAAGTACCCGAACGCGAAGCTCGGATCGGCCGCGACGGCCTCCTTGAAGTGCGCATTCGCGTCGATGAACCGGGCCAGGTCGAACTCCCGCTGGCCCTTGAGGAAATGGTCCCGCGCAACGCTCGAGGCCGTGGTGATGGGGTGCTTCATAACGGCACTGGTGATGGGATCAAGCGCGGACCGCGAGGCTTGGGCCGCCAGGCTGGCATAGGAGCCGCAAAGCGCCAGCACCAGCACCGCACGCACGGGCGCGTGACGGATGGACGTCATCGTCGCCTCCGATGTGGGGAGTGTAGGTGAACGCTGACGGCAGGCGACCGGGGGTCGGGAACGTTCCCTGAAGAGGCCGAACATGCCGGGCCGCAGTGGGGGCCACAAGAGGATCAGCACAACCTTGACAGCTCCTTGACACTCAAGGATTGAAGAGCTTCGCCACCTCGCCCTTCGTGACCTTACCCATGGCGTTCCGTGGCAGAGCGGGCACCGAACGAAGCGCGCGCGGGATCTTGTAGGGCGCGAGCCGCTCTTTGGCCCACGCCTGCAGCGCGGCGAGCGTCAGGTCGGCCCCACCGCGTCGCTCGACCGCGGCGCAGATGCGCTCGCCCCACTCGGGATCCTCCACGCCCACCACGGCGCACTCGGCGATCGCCGGATGCGTCCGCAACACCTCCTCCACTTCGAGCGCCGAGACTTTGTAGCCGCCGGTCTTGATGATGTCCACACTCGAGCGGCCGAGGATCCGGTACGTGCCGTGTTCCACGACGGCGACGTCGCCGGTGCGGAACCAGCCGTCCCGGAACGCCGCTGCCGTCGCGTCCGGCCGCCGCCAGTACTCGAGAAACACCGTCCCCCCACGCACCTCGATCTCCCCCGGCGCGCCCCCGCCCTCCCGCACCGGCCGTCCTGCCTCGTCCACCAGGCGCACCTCCACGCCGGGCAGGGGCGTGCCCACGAATCCCGGCCGCCGCTCTCCACGCAACGGGTTCGAGAGCGCCATGCCGATCTCGGTCATGCCGTAGCGCTCGAGCAGGACGTGGCCGCTGATCTCGCGCCACCGCTCGAGCCGTTGCACCGGCAGCGCGGCGGAGCCCGACACCATGAGCCGCATCCGGGGCGGCCCGCAGCCCGCCGACCAGGCGCGACGCCGCTCGGGCGCGGCCGCCTCCCAGGCCGTGATCAGCTTCCCGTAGATGGTGGGCACCGCCATGAACAGGGTGAGCTCGCCCGCGGCGATCCGGGCCCAAACCTGTTCCGCGTCGAACTTCGGCGGCATCTCGCAGCGCGCGCCGGCCCACAGCGCGCAGGTGAGGACGTTGATGATCCCGTGCACATGGTGCAGCGGCAGCACGAGCAGGATCCAGTCGTCCGCCCGCCACTCCCAGGCGGTGACGAGGCTCGTCACCTGCGCCGCGATGTTCGCATGCGTCGTCACCACGCCCTTGGGTTTGCCCGTGGTACCACTCGTGTAGACCATCATGGCCCGCCGCCCGTCCGATACCTCGGGGAGCCGGGAGCGGGGAGCGGTCCCGACCGCTTCATCTGTGGTGATGGTTCGCACCATCGGCGGGAGGGGCACGGTTTGCATGACGGCGCCGAAATCCGGGTGCACCACGACGGCCTCAGCCTCGGCGTCGCGGATCACGTACGCGAGCTCTGGGGGAGGATGAGAGACGGCGAGCGGAACGGCGATGCCGCCGGCCCGCCAGATCCCCCACTCAGTGGCTACGTAGTGAAAGCCCGGAGGGGCGAGAAAGGCGACCCGGGCCTCCGCGAGGTCCTCACGCCCGGTGAGCAGACATGCGGCAACGCGCGCTGAGGCGTCGAGCAGCTCGCGATAACTGAACGTGCCTTCTCGGGCGATGATCGCCGGCCGGTCACCGTGCCCCCGCGCGCGGGCGACGAGGGGCAGGTCTCTCAGAGGCGGGCCTCGATCACTTCGCGGACCTTGCGTGCCAGGGCTCCGAGCGAAAACGGTTTCTGCAGGAAGGCCACGCCCTCCTCCAGGACGCCGTGATGCAGGATCGCGTCGTCGGTGTAGCCGGACAAATAGAGCGTCTTGATGGTGGGACGCACCTGCGTCAGGCGTTGTGACAGCACCCGGCCGTTCATGTCCGGCATCACTACGTCGGTCACAAGCAGGTCGATCTGCCCGGCATGACCGCTGGCCAGGGCGAGGGCCTCGGTCCCGTCCCGTGCGACCATCACGCGGTACCCACGGGCTTGCAGCGCCTTTTCGATGATCTGGCGCACCGCGTCCTCGTCCTCGGCGACGAGCACCGTCTCGGAGCCGTCGAGCAACACCGCCGCTTCGTCCGCCGCCGCATGCGGCTCCACCGCGTCGACCCGCGGCAGATAGATTTTGAAGCTCGTGCCTTGCCCCACCTCGGTGTACAGCCAGATGTATCCGCCGCTCTGCTTCACCGCGCCGTAGACCGTCGCGAGCCCGAGCCCGGTCCCCTTGCCGACGGGCTTGGTCGTGAAGAACGGCTCGAAGATCCGGGCCTTGGTTTGCGCGTCCATCCCGGTCCCGGTGTCGGTAACGGCCAGCATGACGTAGGACCCGGCGGGAATAGTGACCCGATCCGTGGGATAATTGGCGTCGAGATCGACGTTCTTTGTCTCGATCGTGAGGCGTCCGCCGTTCGGCATCGCGTCGCGCGCGTTCACCGCAAGATTCACGATGACCTGCTCGAGCTGACCCGGGTCGGCCTTCACGCCGCCGCAATCGGGTGCGACCGCGACCCGGATCGCCACGTCCTCGCCGAGCAGGCGACGCAGCAGCTTTTCGAGCTCGAGGACGAGGTCGTTCAGCCGCAGCACCTGGGGAGACACCACCTGCTGGCGGCTGAACGTGAGCAGCTGCCGCGTCAACACGGCCGCGCGCTCCGAGGCGCTCCGGATATCGAGGAGGCCTTCGCGATCCGGATCGTCCGTCGGCAGATCCTCGAGCATCAGCTCGGTCGTGCCGAGGATCGCGGTCAAGAGGTTGTTGAAGTCATGCGCTACTCCGGCCGCGAGCCGGCCCACCGCCTCCATCTTTTGCGCCTGGCGGAACTGCTCCTCGAGCCGCTTCCGCTCCGTCACGTCGTTGATCACGACCTGCTCCGCCCGCCGGCCGGCGAACGTGATCCCGTGACCGCTGGTCTCCACCTCGATGAGCGTCCCGTCCTTCTTGCGATGGCGCCAGGTGCCGGCGGCATGGTAGTCGGAGGGCATGGTCTCGAGGTGTCGATGGAGGGCCGGGATATCCTCCGCCGGCCGCAGGTCCTCGATCCGCAGCGCGAGGAATTCCTCGCGGGAGTACCCATAATGCTTGATCGCGGCGCTGTTCACCGCGAGTACGCGGTGCGTCTCCAGATCGAAGACCCACATGGGATACGGCGTGCTCTCGAACATCGAGCGGTACTGCGCCTCCGACTCCCGCAGCGCGGCGACGGCTTGCTCGCGCTCCTCTTGGAGAAGCCTCTCCCGTATGGCCCGCCGGATCGCTTCGGGCAGTCGCGTCAGGTGGTCCTTCAGGATGTAGTCCGCGGCGCCCGCCTTCATGAACTCGACCGCTTTTTCCTCGTTGAGCGAGCCCGTGACCAGAATGACGGGGAGGGCGGGGAATCGCTGCTTGACGAGCTGGAGCGCCGCGGATCCGTCGAACCCGGGGAGGCCGTGATCGGACAGGATGATGTCCGGCACGAACTCCCGCAGCGCCTCCTCAAAGCGCGCGCGTGTGTCGACCCGCTGGCTGATGAACTCCAATCCCGACTTGGTCAGGTGGCGTTCGACCAGCGCGGCGTCCGCCGGCACGTCTTCGAGCAGCAGGATCCGTAGGGTCATGGGTGCCACGAGCAGTATGCGGCCCCACAGGATTCACCACGGTGGCCTTAGTCACAATGGGCCCCCCGCCGCGTCCGGTGAAACCATGTAACATATTGCGGCATCGTTACTTGCTACCGGCGGCCGGTTCACCGCTTGGCAGGCGGGAAGAGCGTGTCGAATACAGCGGTCAGGCGGTGGCGCACCGCCTCGGCTGCCTCGGTCGGCGCGCGTCGCGGAGCGCCGATCGGCTCCACGCCACGCCGCACCGTGCCGCGCGCCGCGTCGATGATCTGCACGTGGAAGCGGACCGAGTCCCCATCACGATAGTACGATCCCGAGACCACCGTCCCCGCCCCCGTCTGGGCGGCCAGGGCTCGAATCTCGGCGGCGTCGAGATGGCCGGTGGCGGCGCCGCGCACGACCTCCAGCCCGCCACGGCCCGCCAGCGCCTGTGTGACCCAATCGGCGGCGATGCGCCCCAGCGGAGCGAGCGTCGAATCCCCGGAGAGGTCTTCGAACCCCGCGACGACGACGCGCCTCGGGTCGAGCGCCGGCGCGCGTCTCCCGAGTATTGCCGCGGCGACCACGCCGATGGCTGTTGCCGCCGCGCCAAGGAGCAGGACCGCCTTCCAGCGCACCCGCGGCAGCCGCAGGCCCCTGCCCAGCACATCACGGAGGCGGGCCACGAACTCGTCTACAGATACGAAGCGGTCGTCGGGCTCCGGCGCGAGCGCGCGGGTGATGATCTCCTTGACGACGCGCTCGCTCCGGTGGCTCACGCGTTGTGCTCGTAGCGCCGCATCGAGCGCCGCGCCGCCGTGCGGCGTCTTGCCGGCGAGCCTCAGCAGCGGCGGCTCGCCTACGAGCATCTCATAGAACACGCCCCCCAGGCTGTACACGTCGGTGCGCGCATCGATGGCGCGGCTGCCCATCAGCTGCTCCGGGCTCATGTAGGCCAGCGAGCCGACCGCGTTGCCCCCGGTGAGTGAGTGGCCGCCCGCGGCGCTGACCGCGCGCGCAATACCGAAGTCGGCCACCCAGGCGTGATCTCCGGACAAGAGGATGTTTTCGGGCTTGATGTCGCGATGGATGATGCCCTGCCCGTGCGCGTAGGACAGTGCATCGCCGACTTCGAGGGCGATGCGCACCGCCTCATCGAGCGGCAGGCGCTGCTCCCGCTCCAGGCGGGCCCGCAACGACTCGCCCTCGATGTACGGCATCACGTAGTAGCACAGCCCGTCGGGCCCATCCGGCACGAACAGGCATTCGTCCGCGGCGAGAATCGGCACGATGTGCGGGTGGCTGAGCCGTGACGTGAGCTCGACTTCCCGGATGAAACGCTCGCGAAACTCGGAGCCCGCGACCTCGGGGTTCATCACCTTCACCGCCACCTTGCGGGGCGGATGGCGTTCGGCCGCGAGAAACACGCGCGCCATGCCACCGGCCCCGATCTCCCGTTCGACGCTGTAATGGGGGGCAAGACCCGCGCGCAAGGCTCCTAAGACGTCGACCATGGCTGGCAAAGTACCGCGACGACCGTCACGGGGCGACCGCGCGGGTCACGCGCCATCGGTCCATTTCTGGAGCGGGTAGCCCGCCTGATACCAGGCGCGAATCCCTCCCAGCAGTACCGCTACCTTGCGCTCGTCGTATCCCGCCGCGATCAGCAGTCGCGCCGCCCGGGCGCTTGAGCGTTCGTCCACTCACGCGCAGTAAAGAATGAGGGTGCGATCAGGCGGCAGCACGCCGACCGGCGCCCGCCCCTGCGCGGCTTCGAGCGTGGCCAGCGGCAGTGAGAGGGCGCCCGCGGCGTGGGCGTTGTCGAACAGCCGCCCGTCGCGCGTGTCCACCAACACGCCCCGACCGGCCGCCACCAGCTCGTGCGCTTGCGTAGCCGTAAGGCCCGACACCGCCGGCCCCTCGTTCGGCGTGGCGTCGCCTGAGTCGTGCGCGAATGGTGGGGTCATCACAGTTCGAAAAGGCGCTAGATCGTTCACAGGTTCCACGGGAACTTTCCCAAAATACCCTTCATTAATGAACTATCAACCCCTGGGAGGGGCGCATGCGGGTGGGCGCAATCGTGTTGCAACTGGCGGCGGCCGTGGCGGTCGCTTCGGCGGGGGCGGCCGTCCAGGCTCCTGTGCCCAGCGGGCGGGCGACGGCGCTGTTCCAGCCGCTCGTCGCCGACCCGAACGAGCCGCAGTTCTTCGCCACGTACCTGTGGGCCCGCTCGCCCCGGCTCGCGTCGCGGCTGGGGAGTGTTGGATTCGGCCAGACCATCGGCCTCGTGGGCGGCCCCGACTGGCAGGTCGCCATCACCGCCGGCGTGTTTTCGCAGTTCAACATGGGATCGTCGACCACTGACCTGCTCAACACCGACTACATCGTAGGAATTCCTGTCACGTACCGCCGCGGCACGCTGGCGACACGCCTCCGCCTGTTCCACCAGAGCTCACATCTGGGCGACGAATACATGGCGCACACGCACGCGCAGCGGGTGGATTTGACGTTCCAGGCGGTGGACCTGCTGGTGGCGCACCAAGCCCCCACCTGGCGGGCCTACGGTGGGGGTGGGTACGTCTTCGCCCATTCCCCGGCCGATCTGAGGCCCGGCGTGCTCCACGGCGGATTCGAATACCGTCAGGCCCGGTCGTGGCTGCGACTGGGTCGCAGTCTCGGCGGTCGCCTGGTGGCTGGGCTCGACGCCAAGTCGATACAGGATCGGCAGTGGCAGGTGGGGTGGAGCGTCGTGACCGGACTCGAGCTCGGGGACCCGCTCGCCGTGCCGGGATCCGGCTCACGCTGGAGCGTCCTGCTCAAGGGTTACACCGGACCGGCGCCCTATGGGGAATTCTACCGCGATCACGTGTCCTCGCTCGGCGTGGGCGTCGGGTTCACGCCGTGAGACGGGAACTTTTTTCGTGAGATAGTTCATTGATAGACAGTGCAGCGCTGCTTCATATCTGAAAGACGTCAACGGTGTTGTCACCCCGGGGCATCGACCCCATGAACCTTTTGTCTCATTGGAGGAGTCTATGTTGAAGCGTTCGTTGTTCCCGCTCATCATGGCGCTCGTCGTGGCGCTTGCACCCACCGCGCTGCGCGCCCAGACGAATCGGCTCACCCTGGGCGGCGCTTTCGGCGGCCTCTCGGGGGCCGCCAATTTGAATCCCGCCGGAACCGCCGACTGGCGCCTGGGCTGGATCGGCTCGGTCGACGGAACCGTGTGGCTGCACCGGAACGTCGGCATCCGCGCCAGCGGCAGCTGGGCGCAAGACAGCCTTCGCGGCGCCGCGCTGACGGGTCGCGGCAAGTTCAACAAATTCACCTATGACGCAGACCTCGTGCTGCGTTATCCCATC